>JAEEGL012249645.1_pt1 | contig 61406 bp, 58 predicted proteins | sample 9134231 | NCBI WGS metagenome assembly JAEEGL01 (sample SAMN16246548, study PRJNA631951) | gut metagenome | biome: gut microbiome; feature: rumen; material: fiber-attached | host: Bos | place: Iran: Karaj | collected 2018-10
ATCTAATCTACTATTAATTGTTGTTACTTTTGAAAGATTTTTCTCTTCATAATTATCTATTATATACCTATATCTTATTTTGTTAATACTATTTTGTTCATTATTATTATTTTTTGGTGTTATTTCTTTAATATTTAGTTTCTTTGATTCCTTATTTAATAGGTGTAATAGATTTAATGTATAAGTTCTATCTTTTCCTGTATAAAGTATTATTTGATCATAGTAGTTATACTTGTTATATAGATGGGCTAATACTTTAGAAAAATCACTATATGAACCATCATTATTAATAAGGATTAGTTCTTCTTTGTTATTGGGATCTATATTTTTTATTAATATTTCATCCCCTTTTAAATAGCAATCTTCTGAGTATCTTATTTTGTTTATTAAATCTTCGATGTAGTAATTTTCTTCTATTTCTTTATTATTAGTATATTTTTCAAAATATATTCTATAATTGTCTATTTCTTTTTTTATTAAATCAATATCTATATTTTCATTAGTAATATATAGTTCTTTTTCTATATTATATCCACAGAAATCCATTATTCTTGATAGAGTATCCATTTTTATTAAGTATTCTAAATAATCGTCTATGTTATTATCTATCATTATTTCTATGTTTATTTTTTCATTATTACCTATAGTTGTTTTTCCATAATCTTCTTTTTGTTTGAGAATCTTTTTTAGATTATTTGTTAGGTATGATTCTTTTATTGTTATGTTTATTTTTTCGTTATTTAAGTTTATTTTATTAATTATTTCATTTTGGGGAAGATTATTTATTATCTTATTATATAGTTCTTCTTCTTTGAAGTATGTTTTTTCTTTTAAATATGAAATTATATTAGTTGAATAGTATATTTCGGTATTGTTGTTTTCTTGAGTTGTTTGGATTGTGTCTATATCTATTTTATAAAAACTATCTATACTTTCTTTTAATAATCTTTTTAAATTGTTTGCTATACTCATTTAATGTCACTCGTTTCTATATAATATTCATATTCTTGTTTTGAATCTAAGATTAGATAATTGATTTTTATTTTATTATCTTCTATTTCTATTTTGTTTGTTTTTATTGGTATTTCTATTTCTATTTTTTCTTCTTTTAGGAAGTATAGTATTATTCCTTTGTTTTTAGAAAAAGAAAATGTTACTTTAGATTCATTGTTTTCTTTATTAATTATTATTTTTGAATTAACTATTTCTATTGTATATTTTTCTTTTGGGGTTTGATATTTAATTGTATTGTTATTTTTTTTTCCTTCTGTATTTATTTTTGTTTCTGTGTTTTCGTTTATATTTTTTATATATCCTTTAACCTTTATTTTCGTAAAATCTCCTCCAAATTAGTCAATTCAGTAGACATTATATCACATGTTTTTAAAAAATAAAACTTATATTTAAATTTTTTTTACTAATAATATAAATAGACGGAATTTCTTGTTTTTTTATGTAAAAGAGGGATATTTATGAAGAAGAAAATTGGTACATTTATATATTATTTATTGGTTGTTTTTTTAATTTTTAATATTAGCTTGTATCTGTATTGTTATATTACTCCTAAAATGCCTTTAAAGAAAACACAATCTTTTTATTTATATAATAATTCTAATGAATTAATATTTAATGATAATAAGAATTGGATTGAATTAAAAGATATTAGTAAGTATTTAATAGAGGCTACGATAGATATAGAAGATAAAAATTTTTATAATCATTTAGGTTTCGATTATTTTAGAATAATAAGAGCAATACTAAATAATATTAAGAATAAGTCTTTATCTGAAGGTGCTTCTACTATTTCGCAACAATATGCAAGAAATTTATTTTTGAATTATGAAAAGACTTGGTCTAGAAAGTTTGAAGAAGCATTAGTTGCTTGTGAATTAGAAACACATTATACAAAAGATGAAATATTAGAGGGTTATTTAAATACTATCAATTATGGGGGAGTATATGGTATTGAAAATGCTAGCTGGTATTATTTTGGTCATAGTGCTAGTACTCTTAGTTTGGCAGAAGCATCTATGTTAGCTGGTATTCCACAATCTCCTTCTAATTATTCTCCTATTAGTAATTTAAGTCTTGCTAAGAAAAGGCAAGAAATTGTTCTTAATTCTATGTATAATAATAAGGATATTAGTCTTAGTGAATTAAATAGTGCTAAGAAAGAGAATTTAATTTATATTGGAAAACTTAATCAAAGCAAATTGGATAATGTTTTGTATTTTAGAGATTCTGTTATAGAGGAATTAAATAGTATTGGTTCTATTCCTAAGTCTATTATTGATACTGGTGGTTTAAAAATATATACTACTTTGGATGAAGAAGCACAAAAGTGTCTTGAAGATTCAGTTAGGGATTATATGGATTCTTCTTCTGATTTAGAAATTGCGGGAATGATGCTAGATCCTAATAATGGGGGAGTTTTAGCAATGATAGGTGGAAGAGATTATTCTTTGAGTCAATATAATAGGGCTACAAAAGCTAAAAGACAAGTTGGATCAATTATGAAGCCTATATTATATTATTCTGCTTTAGAGAATGGATTTACTTCTATTTCAACGTTTACTAGTGAGAAGACTACTTTTAATTTTTCTAATAATAAGACTTATACTCCTAGTAATTATAATAATAAATATGCTAATGGTGCTATAACTATGGGAGCAGCTATTTCTTATTCTGATAATATATATGCTGTTAAGACAAATTTGTTTATGGGGGAGAGTAATTTAATTAATATGAGTAGGAGATTAGGAATTAGTAGTGATTTAAATGCTAATCCTTCTTTAGCTTTAGGAACTAGTGAGATATCTATGAGAGAAATGTTAGAGGCTTATAGTTCTTTTGCTAATAATGGTAATAAGATAGAGAGTCATTTTATTGAGAGGATTGAAGATGATGAGGGAAATTTAATATATAAATATAATGAAATAAATATAGAGAGTATTTTAAATCCTAATTTGACTTTTATTCTTAGTGAAATGCTTACTTATACTTATGATACTTCTTTTATTGATTATACTTATCCTACTTTAATTAGTTTACTTCCCAAAATGTCTAATAAATACGCTTTAAAGAGTGGAACAACAGATACAGATAAATGGATAATTGGATATAATAAAAATACCGTTCTTGCTATATGGAACGGTTATGATAATAATGATAAATTAGAAAGTGGAGATGGTAATTTTCAAAAAGATATATGGATAGATACAATGGAAAATTATTTGAAAGATAAGGATAATTCTTGGTATGAAACACCTAAAAATGTAGTAGGGGTATTAGTTAATCCAATTAGTGGTAATTTAGCTACTAAAGATGATAGTAAGTCAAAAGTATTTTATTTTTTAAAAGGCACTGAGCCTACGTTAAATAGTTTTGATTTTGAAGCTGTTTTTAAGGAAGATAATAATATTGTTATGGAATAAAAAAAGAAGTAGAATTTATTTTTCTACTTCTATATTTATACTATATCTATCTACACCATCATTTTCATTTACAATAATGTTATAACCAAGCATTTCCATATTATTTACTAGATTTTTAATCATATTAACTAATGGAGTTATATCTTTTCCTGCTGCAGGTTGTTCTGGAATATTTATGTTTGGTATATTGTCCATATTTGGCATTGGTGCTACTGCTGGATTATCATTCATTTCTGGTGCTGGCATTTCATAATTTGGTTCAGCTGTATAATTCATCTCTGGTGCTGGAGCCATTTCTGGAACTGGATTTTCTGGTGCCATTGCATCAAATTGTGGTGGTTGAACTTCATTTATTGGAGTTGCTTCAATAGCACCAACTGGCATTGGATCAATATTGTTTTCAAATGTTGGAATTCCCATACCTGGTGTTGGAACTGTCATTTCTGGTTCAGGAGTAGGCATCATTTGTGGAACTGGTTCTGGCATTGGTGCAGGTTCTGCTGGTTGAATATTTTCAATGTTTGGAATTGATAGTGGCTCAGATCCTGGAATATTATTTGGCATCTCTGGTGCTACTTCTGGATTTGGCATACTTTGCATTCCTTCTTGCATATTATTTGCAGGTACTCCTTGTTCCTCTGCTGATGGAAAAAATCTTCCTCCAAATGTTGGTTCTTGGTTCATTGGTGCCTCATTATTGTTTGGCATAAATTGATTATCGTTCATATTTACTCTTTCCCTTCTTATATCACTTTTTTCTAATTCATTTATATTTATTATGTCGTTATTAATTAAGTTGTTTGTTGAAACTAATTGTTCATTTTCGTCTTTTTTTACAAGTATTTGATTGTTATTTTGTTCTTTTCTCTTAATTATTTTTAGTTTAGAGAATATTCTATCTATTGGAACTCCTAAGTTTATACTTAGTTGTTCAGCATTCATATTGGGATATGAGATAGCTTTTTCATATAGTAAGGCTTCTTCTTTACCAGTTAATTCTTTTCTTTGAACATTGTTTGTAATAATCATTTTGAGTGCTTGTTCATCGCTTACGTTTTCAACTATAACAGGAATTTTTTCAATTCCTAATTGTTTAGCGGCATTGTATCTTCTATTCCCAATTATTATTTCATACTTGTCATCTTTTTTTCTTACTATTAGTGGTTCTATTATTCCTAAATTTTTAATAGAATTAGTTAGATTATCAAGATTATCAGTTTGAAATTCTAAGTGGGGATGAAATTCGCTTGGTACCAATTCAGAAATTGATACGTATGTTATCGCATTCCCCATACTATCCCTCTATTCTCTTACTATATATAGGATACAATAAATTTTGTTTTTTTTCAATAAAAAAAAGAAAAATTATTATATTTTATAAGTTTTTCTTTTTTATTTCGTTATATTTTCTTGGATATTTTTTATTAGTAATATTGTTTTTTTGGTATTTTATAAGGGTTCTTAGGCTATTTTCAATAGGTAAGTTAAAAGTTATTTTATTTATCTCTTTAATACTTAATTCTTTTTCGTATTTTTCTATTCCTTTTATTTCTTCTGTAATATCACTTTTCATTGCTATGTAGTATCCATTAACTTTTACTAAAGGAATTGAATACTCTAATAAGTGCTTAAGAGGAGCTACTGCTCTTGAAGTAACTATGTCATATTTTTCCCTTATATTTTTACTATATATTTCTGCTCTTTCATTTATTACTTCAATATTTTCTAATTGTAATTTATTAATTACTAATTCTAAAAAATTACATTTTTTTAGAGTTGCATCTAATAAAGTTATTTTAAGATTAGGAAAAACTATTTTAAGAACAATTCCTGGAAATCCTGCTCCTGTTCCAATATCACATAGTGATTGGCTATCTAAATTAATTATTTTAGTAATAGTAAGTGAATCATAAAAGTGTTTTAAATATACGTCTTCTTCATTAGTAATAGAAGTTAAGTTGTATTTTCTGTTTTCTTCTATTAAGAGATTATAATAAATATCTAATTGTTTAAGTTGTTTTTCAGATAAAGATATATTTAATTCTTTTAGTTCTTTTATAAATATTTCTTTATTCATTATAATTTTTCCTTAAGTAAACCATTAAAATAGAAATATCTGATGGATTTACACCACTAATTCTCATAGCCTGTCCAATAGAAGTTGGTCTAACACTAATTAATTTTTGTCTTGCTTCACTTGCTAAATTAGCTACTTTATTATAATCTATATCATCTGGTATTTGTTTTGATTCGTGTTTAAGCATTTTTTCTGCTTCTCTTTCTATCTTCTTTATATATCCTTCATATTTTATTTGTATTTCTACTTGTTCTATTACTTCATTAGAATAGTCTAAATCTAAGTTATATTTTTTAATAATATCTTTTAAAGATACTTCTGGTGTTTTTAGGTGTTCATATATACTTAATGATAGTTTGCTTTTATAACTATCTACTTTTATTTTTGTTTCTTTTAATCTTTCTTTTAATTCTTCAATATTATTTAACTTTTCTTTAAATTTATTATATCTTTTATCATCAATTAATCCAACTTTATGGCCATATTCTCTTAATCTTATATCGGCATTATCATCTCTTAATAATAATCTATATTCTGCTCTTGATGTTAGCATTCGATATGGTTCTATTGTTCCTTTAGTTACTAGGTCATCAATTAATACACCGGTATAGGCTTCATTTCTTTTTAATATTAAAGGTTCTTTATTCTCTAATTTCATACAAGCATTAATTCCTGCTATTAATCCTTGACAAGCTGCTTCTTCATATCCACTAGTTCCATTTATTTGTCCGGCAGTAAAGAGGTTATTTAATACTTTTGTTTCTAAACTTGCTTTTACTTGAGTAGGGTAGATGGCATCATATTCTATAGCATAAGCATATTTTAATATTTTGGCATTTTCTAATCCTGGTAGAGAATGAACCATTTTTTCTTGAATATCTTCTGGCATACTTGTCGAAAATCCTTGAACATAAATATCATCATAATATAGACTTTCTGGCTCTAGGAATAATTGATGTCTTTCTTTATCAGCAAATCTAGTCATTTTATCTTCTATTGAAGGACAATATCTAGGTCCAACACCTGTTATATCATCTAGTCCTCCATACATACTTGATTTATTTAAATTATCTAATATTATCTTTTTTGTTTCTTCGGTTGTATAAATTAAATGGCAAGGAACTTGACTATTTACATCATATAGTGGTTTCTCTAAATCATGTGAAAAAGTATATGGAGTAGAGTCACCATCTTCTCTTTTTGTTTTAGAAAAGTCAATAGATGATTTTTCTATTCTTTGAGGTGTTCCTGTCTTTAATCTTAAAATATCAAAACCATAGCTTTTTAATTTGTCACTTAAATGCATTGATGGTTTTTCGCCATTTGGACCACTTCTTGTTCTAGTAGATCCTCTTAATATATCTGCTTTTAGATATGTTCCAGTTGTTAATATTACTATATTAGAAGTAATTTTAGTACCATCTGCTAAAACTATTCCAGATACTTCATTATTTTTAACAATTAAATCTTCAACCATTCCTTCTAATAGTGTTAGATTTTTTTGTTTTTTTAATGTTTCCCTCATATTTTTAGGATAGGTTATTTTATCTGCTTGGGCTCTTAGGGAATGAACTGCAGGTCCTTTAGATGAATTTAACATTTTCATTTGTAATAGTGATTTATCAGCATTTATTCCCATTTCTCCACCTAAAGCATCTATTTCTCTTACAATAATACCTTTAGCAGATCCTCCAATTGATGGATTACATGGCATAGTTGCTATATTTTCTATTCTTCCAGTCACAAGTAGAGTAGAGTGTCCTATACGAGCTCCTGCTAAAGCAGCTTCACATCCAGCATGTCCTCCACCTACAACTATAATTTCATAATCCATAGTTATCACTTCTTTTCTAAATCGTTACTATTTTATCATAATAATAAAAAAAAAGAAATACAAGAAGTTTACTTTCTTATATTTCTTTATTTGTTAATAAGCTATTTCCCTAAACAGAATCTTGAGAATAGATCATCTAATAATTCATCTGTATATGTTTCTCCAATTATTTCTCCTAGTAATTCCCAAGCATTTTTTATATGTAATTCTACTATATCTATTGGTTCATTATTATTAATAGATTTAATGCTTTCTTCTATTTTATTTAGTGATTTTTTTAATAGAGATATACTTCTAGCATCACTTAAATAAGTTAAATCTTCTGTTTGTAATTGTCCTAAATTAAATAATTTGATTATTCTTTCTTTTAATTCTTCTATTCCTTTATTATTTTTAATACTTACTTTTATTATGTCTTTTGGTAATTTAGAATAGTCTAGTTTGTTATCAAGATCTATTTTATTAGATATAATTATGTTTTTTTTATTTTTAATTAAGTTTAATAATTCTATGTCATCTTTTGTTAGTTCTTCATTGTTATTTAAAATCATTATTATTAAATCAGAAGTATTAATTATTTCTTTACTTTTTTCTACACCTATCTTTTCCACAATGTTGTTTGTTTCTCTGATTCCGGCAGTATCAGTTATATTTAAAAGTATTCCATTTAAATTAATTGTTCCTTCTACTATATCTCTTGTTGTTCCTTCGATATCTGTTACGATTGCTTTATCTTCTTCTAATAGGTTATTTAATAAACTACTTTTTCCTACATTTGGTCTTCCTATAATTCCTACTTTTATTCCTTGGTTTATTACTTTAGAATCTTCTGATTTTTTGATAATATTAATTAATTTTTCTTTTATTTTTAATAATTTAGGAGATAATTTTTCGTTAGTAACTACTTCTATATCATCGTATTCTGGATAATCTATGTTTACTTCTATATTTGATATTATTTCTATTATTTCTTTTCTTAAGTCTTTAATTAAGTTAGATACTTTTCCACTTAATTGGTTTATAGATAATTGTCTTGCTTTATCTGATTTTGAAGATATTATATTCATAATACCATCTGCTTCAATTAAATCTATTCTTCCATTTAAAAAAGCTCTTTTAGTAAATTCTCCTGGTTCTGCTAATCTTGCTCCATTAGTTAGTAGTAATTCTAATACTTTATTAGTTGGAGCAATTCCACCATGACTATTTATTTCTACTATATCTTCTTTAGTAAATGTTTTAGGACTTTTCATTACAGTTACTAATACTTCATCTATTATTTCATCTTTATCTACTATATATCCATAATGAATTGTGTGTGTATTTACTTGGGATAAATCTTTTCCTTTAAATATTTTATTAACAATATCTATACTGTCATTACCACTTACTCTTATTATTGAAATAGCTCCTACTCCTTGAGAAGTGGATATTGCTGCGATAGTATCATCCATAATATACCTCCTTTTTCCACCATATTTTAACATATTTATAAAAAAAAAGAAATACAAGAAGTTTACTTTCTTATATTTCTTTATTATTCTTTATTGTATTCTCCGGCAAAGTATACACCATGTCCACCATAAGGATTAATATCATCTTTATAGTTTTCACTTATTTTTAGTTTATTATTACTAAATTCAAATGTTATTTTTGCTTCATTCTCTTCAAATACATATGTATTACTATTTACCATTTTTGCTGTTCCTTTTAAAGAACCAAGATTAACATGATCTATATCTAGTCCATGAGTTGTATCGATTTTAAAATCTATAGTATTTCCTGTTTCGTTGTTTATTTCTATAATTGAATGATAATATGGACTGTATGTTTCAGATTTTTGTTCATATTTTCCTATTACTACGTTAGTAGTTGCTTCTTTAAAATATATTCCATCTTTTTTGTTTTCTTCAAGTAAAGGTTGAATTTTATTCCAACTTGTATATATTTCATTATTTACTTTATATATAGTAAATAGTGTATCTCCTTTTTGATAGCTCTTTTCTTCGAATTCACTTAAGTTTTCATCATAAATGATATTATATTTATTATTACTTTTTTCTATTTTTGCTTTTATTCTTTTTAAAGTCTGAAAACCATCTATATTTATTGTTGCAGTGTTATCATTATTAATTTTTAAATCATAAACCATATTAATATTTGGTTCTGCAAATTCGTAAAATTCGTAATTTCCTGCAATTGATTCAGTAGTTTCTTTTTCTGCTGTTTTTGGTGATTCTTTTGGTATAATTCTTATTTCACCAGTTAAAGCTAAAACAAATAGGACTGATAATAAACATATTATGGCAATTAATAATAGAGTTGTATTTTTAGTAGCTTTTTTAAATTCATTCATTTTAAATTCTCCTTTTTAACCTAAATTTCTTTCTACTTCTTCCCAATTATCTCCTATATAACTTAGGGTATAGTAGACGTTTCCATTTACGTTTAATTTTATTTTTTTAGATTCTAATTCACCTATATCTAGTTTAATTATATATGTTGCATCTTCTTTTTCTTCTAAACAAAAGTTTTCTTCACTTTCGTGGCATCCTTCACTAAATACTGTTAATTCATAAATGTTGTTTCCAATAAAATTTACATTTTTAATTTCTCCGTAAATTCCACCATCAGTTTGATATCTTCCGTAACTAAATCCATTCTTTACTATTGCTGACATATATCTGACATTATTTGAATCAACATGAGTCCAAATTCCTCTTACTATACTTAGTAATTCATCAGAAGTATATTGTTTTTCTTCTTTTTTTTCTTCAATTACTTGTTCTGTTTTTTCTATTGTTTCTTCCGCTTTATCGATTACTTCATTTGCTTTATTATCTATTTTGGAATTAAATGATATTAGTTTTGTTTCAAATAATAGGATGAATGCTAGTAGCATTACTATAATACCTATTAATAATCCAATTAATACTTTATTATTTTTTTCTTTCATATTTCACCTCTTATTATAATTATATCATGTTTGTATTATTATTTAATATTATATTTTTTTATTTACATTTATTATTGTAAAAAAAGAAGATACTATTCGTTATCTTCTTTTTTTTCTTCTTTTGGTTTAATTACTACACATCTATTTGGTTCTTCACCAACAGATTCTGTATAAACATATTTATTATTTGTTAGAATATTATGAATAGCTCTTCTTTCATAAGAGTTCATTGGTTCTAATTTTGTTTCTACTTTTGTTAGTTTTACTTCTCTTGCTACTTGTTTAGCCATTCTTTCTAAATTTGATATTTTTCTATCTTTATAGTTTTCAATATCTAAGACTATTTTATATTCGTTATTTACTTCTTGTGGGATTATTTGTCTTATTATATTTTGTAATGCTTCTAGATTTTTTCCGTTCTTTCCTATTAAGATAGAGTTTTTATCTGAATATATTTCAATTATTATATTTTTTTCTCTTCTTTTTACTTCTAAATTACTTTCTATATTCATTAATTTAGTTATTTCTTTTAAACTATCTTTTAGATAAGTAATTACATCATTTATGTTTATAACCTCTATTTTTACTTCTTTTTTTATTATTCCTTGTTTTTCTGATAATACTTTTATTATTATACTATCTTCTGTTGTTTTTAATTCTGTTAATGCTTTTTCAACTGCTTCTTCTTTTGTTTTTCCAATAAATATATTTTCTTTCATTATTGTTCCTTCTTTCTTTCTACTAGTTTATTCTGGAAGATAGTGAATGCACTTGATGTTATCCAATAAATACCAATTGCTGCTGGTAGAGAAAATGATGCTAGTACTATCATTCCCATCATAAAGTATAGTGTATATTTCATTTGTCCTGCTTGTGGTCCTGATTGATCTTTCATTGTTTTTCTAAATGATAAATATGATGTTAAGAAGATTAAAATTAGTAATAATATATACCAATAATTTTTATTAGTCATTATTCCTACCCATGGTGTTGTTCCCATTTGGAAAGCTAAGAAATTATTTTCAAATATGGCTGGTGTTCTATTTATTGCTTCTAAGAATGCTAATAGTAGTGGTAATTGAATAAATGCTAATAGACATCCAGACATTGGATTAATTTGATATTTTTTGTATATCATCATCATTTCTTGAGCTTTTTTAGTTTGATCTTCTTGACTTGTTTTATTTTTATATTTTTTTTCTAATTTTTCTAATTCTGGTTGCGCTTGTTTAATTAATTCTGATTGCATTACTGTTTTTTGAGTTATTGGCATTAATATTATTCTAATTAATAAACAAGTAATAATAATTGATAGTCCATAGTTTTTAAATATTATTCCTACTTTTATTAATAACCATGCAAGTGGTTTTACAAATAAACTTGTCCATAATCCTTCATAATTTTTTAAAGGAGTAAAATTCTTACATTCTGGCAATTTTTTTATATTTACTTTGTTTTCTTCATAAATTTTTATTACTTCTTTATTTGTTGGTCTACAGATTATATTTGCTGTTATTGATTGTCCTGTGTTTTCATTAATAATTGTTTTTTTGTTTTCGTCTTTTAAGTATTTGGTACATCCTGTAAGTAGAAGTACACAAAATAATACTAAAATTATTTTTATTGATTTTTTATTCATTTTCTTCTCCTATCTTTTTTATAAGATTAATTAGATTTACTTCCATTTGTTGGTAATTAATTTCTAATAATCTCTTTCTTCCTATTATAACATAATCGTAACTAGATGTAATTAAATTTTTGTTTTTGTCGATTATGTTTTTTATTCTTCTTTTTAATTTGTTTCTTATTACTGCTTTTCCTATTTTTTTAGGAATAGATATACCAAATCTTTTTTCTTTGTTATTGTTTCGATAATATATTAAATAGTAATCATTTTTTTTATATTCTTTTTTATTTATTATTTCTGTATATTCGTTTTTGCTTGTTATTATGTCTTTTTTTTTCATAAGAATACCTCCTTATATATAATATAGGAAAGATTTTTTAATTAAAAAAAAAGCTACATTGTAGCATTATGCACATAATCTTTTTCTTTTTTTAGCTCTTCTTTTGTTTAAAACGTTACCTTTTATTCTTGCAAAAAAGCCGTGTTTCTTTGCTCTTTTAGCTTTGTTTGGTTGATAAGTTCTCTTCATTAAAATAACACCTCCAACTTAAATGCTATTTTATTATATATGTTTATTTTCTTTATGTCAACAATTATATTTTTAATTTTTTTTATTTTTTTATTTTAATATTTATTATTTTGTGATAGAATTATTATAAGAATGAGGAGGAGTTGCTATGTTTAAGGAAATAACATCTATTAGTAAAAACTTTGCAATGGTAAGAATAGATGGCAATGTAAATGATGATTTACTTAACATGAATGTAATATTCGAAGATGGTACAAAGAAAATATTAGGAGAAGTAGAAGAGGTTATTGATAATCAATTAAAAGTTAGTTTTTTAGGTGAATTTATCGATGGAAGATTCTTAGGTGGTATTATTAGAAAACCTAGTTTAACTTCTAAAATAAGAATGATTAATCAACAGGAATTAGGAGAATTAGTTGGAGATAATGATGATAAGAGTATGGTTTTAGGTTTATCTCCTTTATATAATAATTATCCTGTAAAAATAAATATTGATGAGATGTGGAGTAATCACTGTGCTATATTTGGTAATACTGGTAGTGGTAAAACTTATGGTGTTTCTAGATATGTACAAAATTTATTTACTATTCCTAATAAAATTCCTTTTAATAGTAATATCTTCATATTTAATAATACTGATGAATATGATAATGCTTTTAGAAGTATTAGTAATTATAATGTTAATTTTAATTATAAGATGTATTCAATAAATGGTGATGAGAATAGTTGTATTAGACTTCCTTTATGGTTATTATCTGTTGATGATTATGCTAATTTATTGGATGTTACAGAGTATTCACAACTTGCTATTATAGAGAAGATGTTAAGTTTAGTATCTGCTTTTGCTAAAAAAGATGAAAATGCTAAGAGATATCAGAATCACTTAATAGCTAGTGCTATTACTTCTGTATTATATACTAATCAAACTCCTGGCAGAATAAGAGATCAGGTATTCCAAATATTGGAAAGTTGTCATACTGATGAATTAAATCTTGATTTTGAAGTGCCTGGTGTTGGTTATACAAGACAATTTAGAAAGTGTTTTGAAATAGATAGTAAAGGTGAGTTTGCTGAAAGAGTCTTAATTGCAGAATATATTCAAAAATTTGTTGATAATAATACTGTTTGGAATGAAGATTATGTTCCTATATATTTTACTTTGAGCGATCTTGAAGTTGCATTAAACTTTACTTTGATTTCTGAGGGATTACTCTTAAATGAAAAGTCATATTCAGAGGCAATGGCTCTTAAAGTTAGACTTCATACTTTAAATAATAGTAGTTATAAGAAAATTTTTGATTATCCTAGATTTATTAATATGAATGAGTTTATTATGGATATAATAATGATAGGTCAATCTAAGAGAGCGCAAATAATTAACTTTGTTTTAGAGGATATTGATGATAGATTTGCTAAGGCTATAGTTAAAGTGTATTGTAGAATTGTATTTAAATTCAGTAAATCTTTAACTGAAAGAGGTGCTATGCCTATACATTTAATGTTAGAAGAGGCACATAGATATGTTCAAAGAGATAATGATGTTGATATTTTGGGATATAATATGTTTGAAAGAATTGCTAAGGAAGGTAGAAAATTTGGTTTAGTTTTAGATTTAATTACTCAGAGACCTACTGAATTGTCAGAAACTGTTATATCTCAGTGTAGTAATTTCTTAATATTTAAAATTACCCATCCTACTGATTTGGATTATATTAGAAAGATGGTTCCTAATATTAGTGCTGATGTTATTGAAAAACAGAAATCATTACAGTCAGGAACTTGTGTTGCTTTTGGTAGAATGATGAAGATTCCAATGATTGTTAAAATGGAACTTCCTAATCCAGAACCAAAAAGTTCTAATGCTTCTATATATAATAAGTGGATGATTGATTGGAAATAATTGTGGAAAGATATAATTATAAAAGCTATATTTTAAAGGATATAGCTTTTTTTTACACAATTTTCCACATATTTCCACAGGTTGATTTTTAATTATCCACTTTAGTTGTGTTTTAAGGTATGTTTTTAATTGTGGAAAATTATATTATTCTTTTTAAAATTAAGCATTTAGATTGGGGATAAATATGTTGATTTGATTATTAATTTATTATTTTTTCCACTTTAATAAAAAAAAGTTACTTAATAGTGGAATATATACATATTTATTTTTTTTGTGTTAAAATATCTTTATAAATGTTTGGGAGGTGTATGAATATGGATATAGATTCTTTATGGTATAGTTTTTTAGATAAGATAAAGGAACATATTTCATCACTTTCCTATGAGACTTGGTTTAAGGATACTAAGTTAGTATCTCTTAAAGATAATATGGCTACTGTTATAGTTCCTATGCCTTTTCATAAAAAGCATTTGATAGAAAACTATAAAGATATAATAGAGGATACTTTTTGTGATATTACTGGTACTAAGTTTAATTTTACTTTTATATTAGAAGAAGAATGGGAAGAAGAGAAAGATCCTATTGAGGAAATTAGTGTTAATAATATTATTTCTAATGATTTGGGTGGTGTAGTTAATCAATCTTATGATGAAACTAATTTAAAATCTGAATATACTTTTGATACATTTATTGTTGGTAATTCTAATAGATTTGCTTATACTGCTTCTTTGGCAGTTGCTGAAAAACCTGGAAAAGCTTATAATCCTTTGTTTTTATATGGTAAGAGTGGATTAGGTAAAACTCATCTTATGCATTCTATTGGTAATTATATTGTGGAAAATTCTAATTTAAGAGTATTATATGTATCTAGTGATAGATTTGTAAATGATTTTATTAATGCAGTTAGAAGTAATGAAAAAGATAATTTTGAAAAAATCGATTCTTTTAAGAGAAAATATAGAAATATTGATGTTTTAATGATAGATGATATTCAATTCTTAGGTAATGCTACTAAGGGACAAGAAGAATTCTTTCATACTTTTAATGAATTATATAATGGTAATAAACAGATTATTATTGCATCAGATAGATCAGTAGATGATTTAAAAATGTTAGAAAATAGACTTCTTACTAGATTTAATTGGGGGCTTACTGCTAATATTACTCCTCCTGATTTTGAGCTTAGAATGAATATTATAGAGAAAAAAATTGCTCATCAAGAGGCTGCTAAAGATGTTCCTAAAGAAGTAATTGAATATATTGCTAATAATTTTGCTTCAGATGTTAGAAAGTTAGAGGGGGCTATTACTAGAGTATTTGCATATGCTTTAATGATGAATAAAGGTGTAGTTGATTTAAATATTGCTATTGAGGCTTTAAAGGATCAACTTACTGATAGAAGTGTTTATAAGAACGATATTAATAGAATTCAAACTGTAGTTTGTGATTATTTTAAAATTACTTTAGATGATATGAAAGGTAAAAAGAGAAGTCAGAATATTAATTATCCTAGACAAGTTGCTATTTATTTGTGTAGAACAATAGCTAATGAATCTTTTCCTAAGATAGGTACTCATTTTGGAGGAAGAGATCATTCTACGATAATGAGTTCTTATAAAAAAATAGATAAGGATTTAAAAACTAATGATCAACTTAAGGTTGTTATAAATGATTTAAAAAAGATGTTATCAACATAAAGTGTGAATAAGTATAATTATTTTAAACATAGTTGTGGATATTTTTTTTCTTATAAAATAAGGATTAAGATAATTTTTCCACTGATTCCACTTTATAATAATAAATAAAAAAATAAATAAGAAAGAAGGAATATTATGAAATTTGTTATTAAGCAAGATGTTTTATTGGAAGGATTAAATCATACTTCTAGAGCTATCTCTCCAAGAAATTTAATTCCTATATTAACGGGAATAAAGTTTGATTTAAAGAAAGATGGTTTATATTTATCTGCTAGTGATACAGATATATCTATTAGGTGTTTTATTCCAAAAGAAAAAATAGAAAAGATTAAAGAAGTTGGTAGTGTAGTTATTGGTGGAAGATATATTGTAGAAATAATTAGAAAATTACCTAATGTTGATATTACTATTGAAGTAATAGATGGATTTAAAATGATTATTAGTACTGATAATACAGAATTTAATCTAAATGGTATAAATCCTAATGAGTTTCCTAATTTAGATTTAGAGGAGACTAAGGAACCTATTCTTTTGGAAACTACTTTGTTTAAAAAAATTATAAATCAAACTTTCTTTGCTACTTCACAAAATGAATCAAGACCTTTACTTACAGGAATTAATTTTAGAATAGAGAATAATAATATGGAAGTAATCGCAACTGATTCTTATAGATTGTCTAAGAAGACTGTTGTATTAGATAAGGAATTTGAAAAGTCTATTAATATAGTTATTCCTGGAAAGAATTTGCTTGAATTATCTAAGATTATGGATGATGAAAAGGTAAATATTGAACTTCATTTGTTTGAAAATAAGATTTTATTTAAATATAAGAACATTGTATTTTTATCTAGACTTCTTTCTGGTACATATCCTGCTACTTCTTCTATTATTCCGGATGATTTTTCTGTAAGTGTAGAGTGTAGTTGTGGTGGTTTATTTGAAATGATAGATAGAGCATCTCTTCTTACTTCTGATAGAGATAAAAATATTATTAAATTAAGTTTAGCTAATAAGGAATTAGTTATTTCTTCTAATTCTCCAGAGATAGGTACTGTTGAAGAGAAGATGAGTGTTAAGAGTAAAGATGAAATTACTATATCATTTAGTTCTAAATATATGTTAGATGCAATTAAGAGTTTTGATGTTGATAATGTTACTTTATATATGAATAGTGATAGTAGTCCAATTATAATTAAATCTTCTTCAGATGATAGTTTAATTCAATTGGTTTTACCTATTAAAACATATTAAAATTAACTAGAAATAGTTAATTTTTTTCTTTTTTCGACATTTTTCGTTCTTTTTCGACATATTAGTGTGATTTAATCTTTTTATCACATTTTTATGTGAGAAGGGGGAATTTTGATGAAAGAAATAGAAAATTATATTATTAATGATGAGACTTTATTAGTAATGCCTTATATGGATCATAGAAGTAAAGTATATGAATTAGATGGAGTTTTTCTTGTTGATAGAGAAGCTAATGATATTATTAGAGATAGTTGCTTATATTTTGGTAGTTCTTATGAGGGAAGAAAAGAGGGAACAAAGCATTTAATTAATTGTGAAATGAAGGTTCCAATTATTATAGAAGATACTAAATTAATTATTGTTTTTCCTACTTGTTCTTATAGGAATAGTAACAATATGTGGATATCTTATAAAAATCTTTTAAAATATGCTAAATTAGATAGTGATAATAGTGTTTTATATTTTAAAGATAATAATAATATTACTATCAATGTAAGGTATAATATTATCGATAATCAGATTATTAGATGTATAAAATTAGAGTCCATTTTTAATAAAAGAAAAATAAGTTTAATTAAAAGTGAAAAATAGTTATTTTTTTCACTTTTTTTGCTTATTTTTCTTTATAAAATGGCTATTTTATGATATAATTATTATACTTAATATGGATTTAAGTGTGGTGATTTAATTGGGTATTTGGATGAGTTATGATAGTTAACAAATTAAAGCTTAATAATTTTAGAAATTATAGTAAATTAAATATTACTTTATCAAAAAAATTAAATGTTTTTATTGGTAATAATGCTCAAGGAAAATCTAATTTGTTAGAGTCTATTATTGTTTTAGCTCTTACAAAGTCTTATTTGAATGTTAAGGATGATAATTTAATTAAAGATGGAGAAGATATTGCTATATTAGAAGCTACTGTTACTTCATCTAATGTTAAGAAAAATTACTTTATTAGTTTTTCTAGTAATGTAAAGAAATTAAAGATTAATGATTTTGAAATAAAGAAGTATATAGATTATGTTTCAAATATTAAATATATTTTATTTAGTCCTTTTGATATTACTTTGATTAAGGAAAGTCCTGCTTTTAGGAGAAAGTATTTTAATGTTGAAATTAGTCAAATATCTAATAATTATCTTAGAATATTACAGAAATATAATGCTTTATTAAAAAAGAGAAATCAATTTTTAAAGAATGTTGATAAAAATGTTCTTAGTAATGAGTATTATTTAGATGTATTAGATAGTAATTTTTCAACATTAGCTGTGGAAATTACTTTAGAGAGGAAGAAATTTATTGATGACATTAATTTATATTTAAATGATATTTATTATGAATTAAGTGGATATAAGAATCTTTTTTTAAATTATAATAGTAGTATTCGTATTTATGATGATAAAGAAAAGATGATTAATGAGTTTCAAAAGATATTAAAGAATAGTTATTCTAAAGATAAATTATATGGGATGACTTTATTAGGACCTCATAGAGATGATTTTAGTATGATTCTTGATGATAAGGATTTGTCCTTATATGGTTCACAAGGACAGAATAGATTAGCAGTATTGTCTTTAAAGTTATCGGAATTAAATATATTTAAGGAAAAGACTGGTGATAATCCTATTTTACTTTTAGATGATATTTTTAGTGAATTAGATATAAATAAAAGAAATAGGTTAATTAAATATATATTGGGAGATATACAAACTATTATTACTACAACTGATTTAAATATGATAGATGATAGTTTAATTAAGAAAGCTAAAGTATTTAGTGTTAGTGATGGTAGGGTTAGTATTTTTAAGAAGGAAGGTATTAAACATGAATAATAATGAACATTATGAAGCTTCGGATATTCAGGTATTAGAGGGGTTAGAAGCTGTTAGAAAGAGACCTGGTATGTATATAGGAACTACTAGTTCTAGAGGACTACATCATTTGGTGTGGGAAATTGTTGATAATGCTATTGATGAGGCTTTAGCAGGATATTGTGATGATATAGAAATAATTATTAATAAAGATGGATCTGTTACTGTTAAGGATGATGGTAGAGGTATTCCTGTTGAAATTCATCCGAAAACTGGTTTATCTACTGTTGAAACTGTATATACTGTTTTGCATGCTGGTGGTAAATTTGGTGGTGGAGGATATAAGGTTTCAGGTGGTTTACATGGTGTAGGTGCTTCTGTTGTTAATGCTTTGTCTAAATGGGTAGAAGTTACTGTATATAAACATGGTAAAGTTCATAATATAAAGTTTGCTGATGGTGGTAAGACTGTTCAGCCTCTTACTGTTGTTGGTGAATGTAGTGAAGATAGAACTGGTACTACTGTTAGTTTTATGCCAGATCCAACTATTTTTACTGAAACTACTGAATTTGAATATGATACTTTAAAGACTAGAGCTAGGGAGTTAGCTTTTCTTAATAAGGGTTTAAGAATTATTTTAATGGATGATAGAGATGGTCAAACTGATACTTTTGTTTATGAAGGTGGTATTAGAGAATTTGTATCATATGTTAATAGAAATAAAACTCCTATACATGAAGATATTATATATGTAGAGGGTGTGGAAAATGATATTTCAATAGAAGTCGCACTTCAATATAATGATGGATATAATGCTACTATTTATTCTTTTGTTAATAATATTATTACTCCAGAAGGTGGAACTCATGAAGATGGTATTAAAAATAGTTTAACAAGAGTAATAAATAATTATGCTAAGCAAAATAAATTAGTTAAAGATAATGATGAGCCTTTGAGTGGTGAGGATGTTAGAGAAGGTATCGCTATGATTATTTCAGCTAAAGTTCCAGAACCTCAATTTGAAGGTCAAACTAAGACTAAATTAGGGAATAGTGAAGTAAGAAAAGTAGCTGCTAGTGTTTTTGCTAAAGATTTCGAGAGATTTTTGTTAGAGCATCCTAATGATGCAAGAATCATTGTGGAAAAAGCTAATACTGCTGCTAGAGCACGTGTGGCTGCTAAGAGAGCTAGAGAGTTGACTAGAAGAAAGGGAGGATTGGAAGTAAGTAATTTCTGGGGAAAACTTACTGATTGTTCTTCTACTGATGCAACTATTTCAGAAATGTTTATAGTTGAGGGTGATTCAGCTGCTGGTTCTGCTGTTAGTGGTAGAGATCCTATTACTCAAGCTATTCTTCCTATAAGAGGTAAAATTCTTAATGTTGAAAAGGCCAGAATTGATAGAGTTTTGGGTAATGAAGAAATAAGAACTATGATTACTGCTTTGGGTACTGGTATTGGTGAGGAATTTGATATTAGTAAGTTAAGATACTATAAAATAGTTATTATGACTGATGCTGATGTTGATGGAGCTCATATTAGAACTTTGCTTCTGACGCTTTTTTATAGGTATTTTAGACCACTTATTGATGGGGGGCATATATATGCTGCCCAACCACCTCTTTATTCAATTAAGCATGGTAAAACTATTAAATATGTTCTTGATGAGGATGAGAGAGATAAATATATTGAATCTTTACCCGAAAATACAAAATATGAGATTGGTAGAATGAAAGGTTTAGGAGAGATGAATCCTGAGGAATTGAGAGAAACAACAATGGGTATTAGTAATAGAACTTTAAAGCAAATTACAATGGATGATGCTATGGCAGCTGATGAAACTTTCCAATTGCTTATGGGTGAAGAAGTTGAACCTAGAAGAAAATTTATAGAAGATAATGCTTTGAATGTATTAAATCTAGATATTTAGGAGGTTTTTATGCAAGAAGAGTTAAATGATAAGAAAATTAGTGTTGATATTGTTGGAGAGATGAAAACATCATTTCTAGATTATTCTATGAGTGTTATTGTTGCAAGAGCTATTCCAGATGTTAGAGATGGTTTAAAACCAGTTCATAGAAGAGTTTTATATACTTTATATGAAGAAGGTATGACTCCAGATAAGAAATATCAAAAGAGTGCTAATGCAGTTGGTGCTGTTATGGGTCATTATCATCCACATGGTGATTCAGCTATATATGATACTATGGTTCGTATGGCACAAGATTTTACTTATAGACATTGTTTAGTTGATGGACATGGTAATTTTGGTTCAATTGATGGATTTGGAGCAGCTGCTTCTCGTTATACTGAAGCTAGACTAGCTAAAATATCAATGGAACTGTTAAGGGATTTACAGAAAGAAACTGTTGATTTTGTTGATAACTATGATGGTCAGAGAAAAGAGCCAGTTGTTTTACCTAGTAGATTTCCTAATATTTTAGTTAATGGTAATATGGGAATTGCTGTTGGTATGGCGACTAATATTCCTCCTCATAATTTAGGTGAAGTTATAGATGCTTGTGTTGCATATATTGATAATAATGATATTACAGTAGATGAATTAATGCATCATGTTAAAGGACCTGATTTTCCTACTGCGGGAATTATTTTAGGGAATAGTGGAATAAGAAGAGCATATGAATGTGGAAGAGGTACTATTACTATTAGAGGAAGAGCAGAAATTGAGGAACATCATGGCAAAGAAAGAATAATTATCACTGAGTTACCATATCAAGTAAATAAGAAAGCTTTAATTACTAGAATAGGTGAATTAGTTAGAGATAAGATATTAGATGGTATTTCTAATTTGAGTGATGAGTCTGCTTTAGAGGGAATTAAGGTAGTTATTGAAGTTAAAAAGGAAGCTAATGCAAATGTGGTTCTTAATAATTTATATAAGCATACACAATTGCAGACTTCTTATGGTATTAATTTCTTAATGTTAGTAGATGGAAGACCTAGAACTTTAGGTTTAAAAGAGATATTGGAAAAATATATTGAACATCAAAGAAATGTTATTTATCGTAGATGTCAATTTGATTTGAAGAAATATAAAGATAGATTGCATATTTTAGAGGGATTAAAAATAGCTTTAGATAATATTGATCGTGTAATTAGTATTATTAGAGAATCTGAAACTGATGAAATAGCGCAAGCTGGTTTAATTAAGGAATTTAATCTTTCTAGCTTACAAGCTCAAGCTATCTTAGAAATGAGATTAAAGAGATTAACTGGATTAGAAAAATCTAAGATAGAAGATGAGATTAATGAATTATTGCAATTAGTTGCAGAGTTAGAAGATGTTTTACAACATGAGGAAAAAATCTTTGATATTATTAAGAAAGAAATGTTAGAGATCAAAGAGAGATATGCTGATGAAAGAAGAACATTTATTGATATGTCGGCAATAGATTTCATAGATGATGAATCTTTAATACCTGTGGAAAACTCTGTTTTAACTATGACAAATAAGGGTTATATTAAGAGAATGGCTGTTGATGTTTATAGAACACAAAATCGTGGCGGCGTAGGTGTTAAGGGTATGGCTACAAATGAAGAAGATTTTGTGGAAACTATAATTAATGCAAGTTCTCACGATGATATTATGTTCTTTACAAGTAAGGGTAGAGTATTTAGATTAAAAGGATATGAAGTACCTGAATTTAGTCGTCAATCTAAGGGAATTCCTTTGGTTAATTTGTTGAATCTTGATAAAGAGGAAAAAGTTACTTCTATTTTGAAATTAAATAGAGATGAAGATATTAAGTATTTAGTCTTTGCTACAAAAGAAGGTTTAGTTAAGAGAACGTCAATAGAAGAATTTGATAAGATTAGAACTAGTGGTAAAAAAGCTATAACCTTAAAAGAAAGTGATGAATTAATTGCTGTTCATAAAACTAATGGAGAAAATGAAATATTAATAGCTTCTACTAATGGAAGAATGGTTAGATTTGCTGAGAATTGTGTTAGAGTTATGGGACGTTCCGCTAGTGGAGTTCGTGGAATAGATCTTAGTGGTGGAAAAGTTGTTAATATGGATGTAGTTAGAGACGATTGTGATGTATTTGTTATTACTAAGAATGGTTATGGTAAGAAAACACCTGTAAGTGAATATAGAATTACTAATCGTGGTGGAAAAGGTGTTAAAACATTAAATATAACCGAAAAGAATGGTGATATTGTTTCATTTAATGTTGTTTCTGGTAATAATAAGGATTTGATGATTGTTACAGATGAAGGTATTGTTATTCGTATTGATATGTCACAAATTTCTACATTAAGTAGAGTTACTCAAGGTGTTAGATTAATTAATTTAAGAGAAAATCAATTTGTTAGTACAGTTGCTATAATAGATAAAGAAGATGTTGATTTAACTGAGGATGTTGATATTAATAATGAGTAAATAAAATAGAGCTTACAAAAGCTCTTTTTTATTTTTAATTCATCTGTGGAAAACTCATTTTTGTTTAGTTATTTATTTTAAAATGTTAATTTTGTATTTATTTTATTACTAATTTATAATTTTAGATATTATTGTGGAAAAGTATTTTTCTTTTTTAGAATGTTTCACGTGAAACATTAAATGTATAATTCTAAAATATAATATTACAATGTTTCACGTGGAACATTGAGAAAATAGAATAATTTTAGTTAAATCCTTATTTATAATATTTTGTTTTTATAAATATATTTATGATAAATATATAATATCTAATGTTTCACGTGAAACATTAGATATTGATTTATTTAATTTTAATAAATTCTTTTATTATAAACTATTTTGTAATTACTTTTTTTATTATTTTAACTTTTATAACAATGTTCCACGTGGAACATTGTTATTTTTATAAAAATAGTTTTTTTTATTAATTCTTTTTATACAATTAATTATAAAATGTATTCAATGTTTCACGTGAAACATTGAATACAAGAGTATCTTTTTTTAATAAATTATATTGATATGTTTCACGTGAAACATAGATAAAATAAATATTTAGAATTAATTATTTGTTGAAAAAAACGCTTTGGTTATCTTTAAAACACAAAAAATATAAAACTGTATATTTATTTATGTAATATGTTTTATTTAAATTAATTTTTAAAACTATAAATATAAAAGTGGCTCTTGATTTATTTGATTTTATATGTTAATATTTTATTGATGCAACAATAATGCTGTGGAACCAAGTCAGGATTGGAAGATAGCAGCTTTAACATAGTTTATTGTGTGCATCTTTTTTTATTTTGTTTAATTCGAACGAACATTTATTCATTTAATAATATATAATTTTGATGTTTATTTGTTTGTTTTTTTATGGTATAATATTTTTAGGTTTTTGGTAGGTGATAATATGAGTTATTTAGCTTTATATAGAAAGTATAGACCAGTTACTTTTGATGATTTTGTTGGTCAAAGTGAAGTAGCTAGTATAATTAAGAATGAGATATTAAATAATAGAATTTCTCATGCTTATTTGTTTTCTGGTCCTAGGGGGACTGGTAAAACATCTGCTGCTAAGATTATTGCGAGAATGATTAATTGTTCTAATTTGGGAAGTGATGGCGTTCCATGTGGAAAATGTCCTTCTTGTTTAGCTATTAATAATAATGATGTTGTTGAAATAGATGCTGCTTCTAATAATGGCGTTGATGAAATTAGGGAATTAAGAGATAAAGTTAATTTGGTACCTACGGTTGGAAAATATAAAGTATATATTATAGATGAGGTTCATATGCTTACTACACAAGCTTTTAATGCTTTATTAAAAACTCTTGAGGAACCTCCTTCACATGCTATATTTATTTTAGCTACAACTGAATTTTATAAAATACCTTCTACTGTTGTTTCTAGATGTCAAAAATTTCAATTTTTAAAGTTTTCTAATGAGGATATTGTTTCAAGATTAAAGGATATTTGTAAGAAAGAAAAGATTAAAGCTAGTGATGATGTTTTGTTTGAAATAGCAAGATTATCTGATGGTGGTCTTAGAGATGCTATAAATATGTTAGATCAGTTATCTTCTTTTAAGAGTACAAAGATTGATGTTTCAGATGTTTATAATTTGAATGGTGTTGTTTCTTATGATAATATGGCTGTTTTACTTGAATATATTTTAAAAGGTGATATTAAAAATATTGTTTTATTTGTGGATAATTTAAATAAGAATGGTTTTAATTTTGATAAGTTTGTTTATGATTTTGTTGATTATTTAAAGGATTTACTTGTTTATTATTCTGCTCCTAGTTATTTTAGTGATGGTTTTGAGTTAGAAAGCTTGAAAAAATCTTCTTTATTGTTTGATCAGGATGTTATATGTGATTTTATTTCTTATTTTAATGATGTTTTGAATCAAATGAGAAATTCTGGCTTTTCTAAGATTGTTTTAGTAACTAGTTTGATTAAATTATCTAATAAATATGGTAATAAAGTCCTTAGTGATAGTGAAAATGAAATATCTAAAGATGAAGATAATAATTTAGAATCTTTAGAAGAAAGTGTGGAAAATGATATTAATCTTACTTCTGATAGTGTAGAAGAATCTAATGCTGTTAGTGATAATAGTAATGTTTTATCTGATGAAATCATTGATATTAGAGTTAATAATGCTTTTGCTACTGCTTCTAAAAAGAATAAAGAAGATTTTATTGATAAGTGGGATATTTTAAAAGATAGTATTAATAGTGTTAAGTATAATTCTTTAATTGGTATTGTTGATGATTTAGATATTATGGTTGTTGGAGATAGGAATGTTATTTTTTCTGTTAAATATGATTCTTTAATTGAAAGAATTTATGATTATTTGTCTTTGTTTGAAGAGATGATTAGTGATTTTTATGGTAAGAGATATAGTATTGTGTTTTTAACTAATGATAATTGGGAAAGTGTTAAAAATAAGTATATTGAGGATATAAAAGAGGGGAAAAAATATCAATATATTGAAGAAGTTGTTGAAAAAATAGATAATAATGTATATACTAATAATGATGTTTCAAAACTTGTTTCCTTAGTGGGAAATGATGTTATTACTTATAAGTAAGAAAGGGTGATTTATATGAATATGCAAGCTTTAATGAGAGAAGCTCAAAGAATGCAAAAGGAATTGCAAAAAACACAGGAGGAGTTGGAAAATACTGAATATGAGGGGGTATCTTCTTTAGTTAAAATTGTTTTGAATGGTAATAAGGAATTAAAATCAATTACTATTGATAAGAGTGCTGATTTAGCTGATGATGTTGAAATGTTAGAAGATATGATTCTTGTTGCTTTTAATGATGCAGCTAAGAAGGTTAATGATGATAAAGAAAAAAAATTAGGTAAGTATGGTAATGGTTTGTCAGGTTTGATGTAGTATGTATCCTGATAGTTTAAATTCTTTAATTGAGAATTTTAAGAATTTACCTGGTATTGGTACTAAGTCTGCTGAGAGATTTGCTTTTTGTGTTGTTAATTTTGATAAAGAAAAACTTACTAATTTTTCAAATGCTATTTGTGATGTTAGAGATAATATAAGAAGATGTAGTGTTTGTGGTTGTATTACTGATAGAGACATATGTTATATATGTTCTTCTAATGATAGAGAAAAAGATGTTATTTTAGTTGTTGAGAAGCCTAAGGATATATATTTATTTGAAAAACTTGGCGTTTTTCGTGGTGTATATCATGTTTTAGATGGACTTATTTCTCCTTTAGATGGTATAGGACCAAAGGATATTAATATTTCTTCTTTGTTAGATAGGATTTCTAATAATAATGTTAAAGAAGTTATTTTGGCTTTAAAACCTAGTATTGAGGGTGAAACAACTATGCAATATATTAAGCAAGTTCTTGATTCTAAGAAAATTAGGGTATCGAAAATTGCAACTGGTGTACCTATGGGTACTGATATGGAATATATAGATTCTATGACTTTAGAAATGGCTATAGATGAAAGAAAAAATATGAACTAATTTTTTTGAAAAATCATAGTATTTATTGGTGATAATGTGTTTAAAAAAATATTTTTTGTTTTAAAAAAATTAGTTTTTTCTGGTATTGTTATATATGCTTTTGATTCTATAATGGTTATTCCTAATCATTCTATTGCTATTAATCTATTTACATTGGGAATAGTTAGTTGTTTTAATTTTATGGGATTATTATTTCTTGTTGTTTTTTCTTTTATATAAATGGTGGTGATTTTGTGTTAGAAGATTTTAAAGAAACACAGAGTGTTCCTTATTTAATTTTAAGTAATGCTTTAAATATTAATAAGTTATCACATGCTTATTTAATTGATTGTAATAATTATGATAGATCTTATGATTTTGTTTTGGCTTTTGTAAAGAGTATTGTATGTGATGGTAAGAAAAAGTGTGATGAGTGTAATTTGTGTAAAAGAATTGATGATGGAAATTATTTGGAATTAAAGATTATAGAGTCTGATTCTAATGTTATAAAAAAAGAGCAATTAATGGATTTGCAGAGTGATTTTAGTCTTAGTGGTATTGAAAATAGTAAGCGTATATATGTTATTAAAGACTGTGATAAGATGAATAAACAGGCATCTAATTGTCTACTTAAGTTTTTAGAAGAACCTTCTTCTGACATTATTGCAATTTTGATGACAAATAATATTTCTGTTTTACTTCCTACTATTGTTTCAAGATGTCAATTAATTAAGTTAAATAATGTAAATGATTCTTGTTATGATAGTACTTTATATAACTTTGCTTCTTTATTTTGTAAGAAGAGGAGTGAGTTTGATGAATTTGTAAATGATGATGTAAAGAAGAAGTTATTAGATGATGTTATTAATTTTATTGATTATTTTGAAGATAATGGTATTGATACATTTATATATTTGAATAAGATGTGGTTTAGTAATTTTATTACGAGAGATGATAATATTATGGCATTGTCTTTAATTGTTAATTTTTATTATGATGTTTTGAGAAATAAGAGTGATAATGATAATCGTTTTTTTGTTGAATATAGTGATTTAATAAAAAAAGTTTCTGAGAATAATTCTTTAGAAAGCATTTTAAATAAAATTAGTATTTGTTGTTTTAAATATGGAGATTTAAAGTATAATGTTAATATTAATCTTTTGATTGATGATATGTTAGTAAGGTTAGGTGAGTGTAATGAATATAGTTGAAGTTAAATTTGAAGAGAGTGGACAAACTGGTTATTTTAGAAATGATAAAAATGTTAAAAAAAATCTTACTGTTGTTGTAGATAGTGATAGAGGACCTTTATTTGGTAAAGTTGTTAATATAATTGATGATATTAGTAATTTTAAAAATTTGGATTTATATGATGTTATTAGAATCTCTAATAAGAGGGATTATTTACAATATAAGAGTAATTTAGAAGAAATGGATGATGTTTTGGGTAAGTGTCGTGAGTTAGTTTCTGAAAGCGGTTTATCTATGAATATTCTTGATGGTAGTTATAATTTAGATAGAAGTCAATTGTTATTTAGATTTGTTGCTGATGAGAGAGTTGATTTTAGGCAATTAGCTAAAGATTTGGGTTCTTTATTTAAAACGAGAATTGAATTGCGTCAAGTTGGTATTAGAGATAAGGCTAAAGAAGTTGGAGGAATAGGTCCTTGTGGTAGGAGATTATGTTGTAGTAGTTTTTTAAATACTTTTGATAGTATTACTATTAATATGGCTAAGAATCAAGGAGTTTCTTTAAATCCTACTAAAATTAATGGTGTTTGTGGAAGATTATTATGTTGTTTAAAGTATGAAAATGAGAATTATTCTGATCTTAGAGTAGGATTACCAGTTGTTGGAAAAAAAGTTGATTATAATGGTAGTAGTGTTAAGGTTTTGTCTGTTGATGTATTAAAGAGAAAATATCGTATTGAATTAGAAGATAAATCTGTTATTGAAGTTGATGCTGATGAAAGTAAAAAATAGATTATTAAATTATGATTTAGTTATTTATCAAGATGATAGTTGGTTTAAATTTTCTTTGGATTCAGTACTTCTTTCTAATTTTGTTACTATTAATCTTAAGTGTAAGAAAATAATAGATTTAGCTAGTGGGAATGCGCCTATTCCTATGCTTTTATCTATGAGAACTAAGGCTCATATAGATGCAATAGAATTGCAAGAGGATATTTATGATTTAGGGATTGAATCTATTAAAGAAAATAAATTTGATAAGCAAATATCTTTGATATGTGGTGATGTGAGAAAAATTGAGGATTATTATGCTAGTGATTCATATGATACAGTTATTTGTAATCCTCCTTATTTTAAAACTTTAAAGGAGGGATTTTTTAATAGTGATGAAAAAAAGTCTATTGCTAGACATGAGATTATGTTATCTTTAGAAGATGTTGTTAAGAGTGCTAAGTATTTATTAAAAAATGGTGGTAATTTTGCTATGGTTCATAGGAGTGATAGATTTATTGAGGTTATTAATTGTTTAAGAGATAATAATTTGGAGCCTAAAAAGATACAATTTATATATCCTAAGAGTGGTAGTAATAGTGATTTATTTATGGTAGAAGCTAGTAAAAATGGTAATTCAGGTGTAAAAATACTTCCTGAATTAGTAATTCATAATGATGATGGTAGTTATAAAGATAATATAAGAGAGTATTTTGATTAAGAGAGTTGATTTTTATGTGGCAAAAGAGTTATGATAATAGTCCTTCTTTGTTTTTAGTTCCTACACCTATTGGTAATATGGAAGATATTACTTTTAGAGCTATTAATGTTTTAAAGAGTGTTGAAGTTGTTTTTTCTGAGGATACTAGAGTTACTTCTTTACTTTTTAAGCATTATAATATTAAAAAGAAATTGTTTCCTTTACATGATCATAATGAAGATACTGTTAAGGAGAAAGTTTTATGGTATTTAGAAAATGGTTTTAGTGTGGGATTAGTTACAGATAGGGGGACTCCTATTATTAGTGATCCTGGTTATAAGACTGTTAAGTATGTTACAGAGAAAAAATATAATGTTATAGCAATTCCTGGTGCTTGTGCTTTTGTTCCAGCTTTGATTGCTTCTTCTTTAGCTCCTTCACCATTTACTTTTTATGGCTTTTTGGATAGTAAGGATAGTAAAAAGAAAAAGGAATTAGAGGAATTAAAGTTTGTTAAAAATACGATGATTTTTTATGAGGCACCACATAGGATTGAAAAAACTTTGTTAATGATGTTAGATATATTAGGTGATAGAGATATCAGTATATCTAGGGAGATATCTAAAAAATATGAAAGTATTTATAGGGGAAATATAAGTTCTTTTCTTAAAGATTTGGGAGAAGTTAAGGGAGAATTTGTTATTGTTGTAGCTGGCTTTACTGGTAATAGTGAAAATATAGAGATGTCGATATATGATAGTGTTAATATGCATATTTCTAATGGTATAGATAAGATGAGTGCAATGAAGATTGTTGCTAAAGAGAGGGGTATAAGTAAGGGAGAGGTTTATTCAGAGTATCATAAGGAGGATTTAAAATGAAATTAATTGTTGGTTTAGGTAATCCGGGTAGAGAATACAAGAAAACTAGACATAATATTGGTTATATGTTACTTGATAAGATTGCGTTAGATAAGGGTATTTCTTTTGATAAAGAGAGATTTAATGCTAAGTATTTGGAATATACTTATAAAGATGAAAAGATATTGATGATTAAGCCTTTATCTTATATGAATTTATCTGGTAGTGTTGTTTCTAAGTTTGTTAATTATTATAAAATTGATATAGATGATATTTTAGTTATTCAAGATGATTTAGATATGTCTTTTGGAAGAATTAAGATAGTTAGTGATAGTAGTAGTGGTGGACATAATGGAATTAAGGATATTGAAAATAGTCTTTCTACTAAAAATTATACGAGATTAAAGATTGGTATATCTAATGATAAGAGTATTGATACTAAAGATTATGTTTTAGGTAAATTTAGTAAAGATGATTTAGATAATTTGGATAAAATATTTGATAGTTTAATTAATGTTGTAGATGATTTTTGTGATTATAAACTTGATAGATTTAAGGGAAAATATAACAGTAAGTAATAATTATACTTTAAAAAGTATGATTTTTTCTATTGTTTAAGGAGATTGATTGTATGGGTTTATTTGATAAGTTATTTAAAATAGATGATTGTGATTATTATGGTGTATCTGGGTTAAATAGTGAATTATCAATGATATATGTATATGATACTTTTGTTAAGTATAATAAGGGAATTGTTGTTGTTACTAATTCTTTATATGAAGCTAATATTTTATATAATAAGCTTACTAGTTATACTGATAGGGTATTGTTTTTTCCAATGGATGATTTTATTACTAGTGAAGCTATAGCTGTTAGTCCTGAATTAAAAATAGAGAGAATTAATACTTTAAATGTTTTAATTAGTGATAATAAATATATAGTTGTTACTAATTTAATGGGATTACTTAGATATTTGCCTACATTAAGTGTTTGGAAAAAATCTATTATTAATATTTCTAAGGGTATGACTGTTGGTAGGGAATATTTAGAAAATATGTTATATGATATAGGTTATGTTAGAGATACGATAGTTAATGAGACTGGAACTATTGGTGTTAGGGGATTCGTTTTAGATGTTTTTCCTGTTTCTAGTGATAAACCTATTAGGATAGAGTTTTGGGGAGATGAAATAGAGAATATTAAATATTTTGATGTTGATAGTCAACTTTCTTGTGAGTCTATTGATAGTATTTCTATCTTTCCTTGTACGGAGTTTTTGTTAGATAGTTATAGTGATGATATTGAAAAAAAACAGAAGTATTTAAAGCATTATTCTAAGGATATTTCTGGTTTGTGGGATTATGTTTCTTCAAATATTTGTTTTTATTTTGATTATAATCAAATAAAAGAGGGATATAATCTTTTGTATGATACAATTGTTGATTATGATAAGAATAATGAATCTAGTATTAAAACTAAATATATGTTTTCTTTAGATGATGTAAAATTTAATAGAGAAGTATTTTTGATGCATTTAGATAATGTTTTAGATGGTATTAAATTAAAAAAAGAAGAGAAGTATGTTTCTAATAATGTTTTAAATTATAATAGTAATATTAAGATTATTAAGAGTGATTTAAATAAGTTTTTAGTTGCTAAGAAAAATGTTGTTTTGTGTGTTAATAATGAGAGCTCTTTAAGAAGAGTAATAGATTATTTGGGTGATGACGTTAATATTATTAAGAGTAATGAAAATAGTATTGTTAAGGGTAGTGTAAATATTATTGTAAAGGATATAGAGGATGGATTTATTTTTGGTGATTATGTAGTTATTTCTTATAATAATTTGTTTAAAGATGTTGTTAAAAAGAAAAAATATAAGAACAAATTTAAGATTGGTACGAAGATTAGTGATATTGCTAATATATCTAAGGGTGATTATATTGTTCATGAAGACCATGGGATAGGTATATATGATGAACTATGTACTATTATGAAAAATGGTTATCAAAAGGACTATATTAAGCTTATTTATGGTGGTGGAGATGTTTTATATATTCCTGTTGAAAAGATAGATAGAATAAGTAAGTTTTCAGCTAAAGAAGGGGTAAGTGTAAAGTTAGATAGCTTAGGTAATGATAGTTGGAAGAAGAAAAAAGCTAAAGTTAGAGGTAGATTACAAGAAATAGCAGATAATTTAATTAAAATTTCTGCTGAAAGAGAAGCTTTAAGTGGTTTTGCATTTTCTTTAGATGATGAAAGTCAAGTCTTGTTTGATAGTGAATTTGAATATGAAGAGACTATTGATCAGAAAAAGGCAGTGGAGGCAATAAAAAGAGAAATGGAAAAGAAAAGTCCAATGGATATGCTTTTGTGTGGAGATGTTGGATATGGTAAAACAGAAGTTGCTTTTAGAGCAATGTTTAAAGCTGTAAATGATGGAAAACAAGTTGCTTATTTGTGTCCAACAACAATTCTTTCTAATCAACAATATAAAAATGCTTTAGATAGGTTTAAAAATTTTCCAATTAATATTGCTTTGTTAAATAGATTTGTCTCTTTAAAAAAACAAAAACAAATAATTAATGATTTAATTGATGGACATATTGATATTTTGTTTGGTACTCATAGAATTTTAAGCGACGATGTTAAGTTTAAGGATTTGGGTTTGTTAGTTGTTGATGAGGAACAGAGATTTGGCGTTACACATAAGGAAAAGATAAAACAATATAAAGCTAATATTGATGTTTTGACTTTATCGGCTACACCTATTCCTAGAACTTTACAAATGTCTATGGCAGGTATAAGAAGTTTGGCTCTTATTGAAACACCTCCTGAAGAAAGACTTCCTATTCAAACTTATGTATTGGGAGAAAACGATAGCGTTATTAAGGATGCTATATATAAGGAATTATCTCGAAAGGGACAGGTGTTTATTTTATATAATTATATTGATAATATTGAAGAGAGAATGATTCATTTTAATAAATTGGTTCCTGAGGCTAGAATGGAGTTTGCTCATGGTAGAATGACTAAAGCTGAATTAGAGGATAAGATGCAAGACTTTATTGATTATAAGTATGATGTTTTAGTTTGTACTACTATTATTGAGACGGGTATTGATATTCCTAATGTTAATACTTTAATTATTATGGATGCTGATCATTTTGGATTGTCACAGTTATATCAAATTAGGGGACGTATTGGTAGAAGTAATAAGATTGGTTATGCATATTTGATGTATAATAAGCATAAATCTCTTAATGATTTAGCTGTAAAGAGACTTAATACAATTAAAGAGTTTACAGAGCTTGGTAGTGGATTTAAGATTGCTATGAGAGATTTGTCTATTAGGGGAGCCGGAGATATTCTTGGTAGTGAACAGTCTGGTTTTATTGATACTGTTGGTATTGAATTATATTTAAAGATGTTAAAGGAAGCAGTAGATAAAATTAAGGGGGTTTATGTACCTGAAGAAGATGATGAAAATTTGGATATTAAGTCTTTAATTGAGGTTGATACACATATTAGTGATAATTATATAGAAGATGAGGATTTAAAAATTGAAATTCATAAAAAGATTAATAGTGTTGATAGTTTTAATAAGTTTATGGATATTAAGAGTGAATTAGAAGATAGGTTTGGTAAAATTACTTCTGATATGGAAATATATATGTACGAGGAATGGTTTGAAAAATTAGCTGGAAAATTAGAAATAAGTAATGTTTTGCAAACAAAAACTTTTATTGATATGGAACTTTCGGAGAATATTAGTAATAAAATAAATGGTGAAGATTTATTTATGATGTGTAATGATATTTCTAAGAATTTTAGATTGAGTTTTAAAAATAATAGGATACACATTATTTTTGATATTGTAAATTTAGATAAGCATTTTCTTTTATATATAATAGAATTATTAGAGAAACTTGTTAAAAAGTTAATGGTTTAAGAGAAAATTAGGTGGTTTTATGGTTGTTTTTAACAAGAGTGTTGAGTTTCCTAAAAATAGGGCTTTAAGACTTGAATGTAATGCTATATATTATTATTTTGCTTTAGTAGAAGAACTAAAGAAAAGTAATAGAGAAAGGCAGTTATTAAATTATATTTATATATCTTTTCTTAATATGATTTGTTTTTGTGATAATGAAGATGATCTTATAGATATTGATAAGTATTTTATGAGTATTTCATGTATTTATGAATCTTCTTGTAAGTTTTATGATTCATATGGTTATTTTATTAATAATAGGGATAAAGCAATAGAAGAATTAGGAAGAATTATGGATATAAAAAAATTGGTATTAAAATAGTAATTTGGTATGTTATTTTTTAAAATGTTGTGATATACTTGTATTAGAAAGAGAGGTATGATTATGAATATTTTAATAGTTTTGGTTGTAATTATTGTTTTACTAGGTTTATTTGTAATGAGAGTTTATAATGATTTAGTAAAACTAAGAAACAAGGTTAGAGATCAGTTTAGTCAAATTGATATTCAATTAAAGAAAAGATCTGATTTGATACCTAATTTAGTGGAAACAGTTAAGGGATATGCAAAACATGAAAAAGATACATTAGAAGATGTAATTAAAGCTAGAAATACTTATTTATCTGCAGGAACTACTGATGAAAAGGCTAAGTCAAGTGGAGAGTTAACACAAGCTCTTAATAAACTATTTGCTTTAGCTGAGAGTTATCCTGATTTAAAAGCTAATGAAAATTTCCTTGATTTACAACAACAGTTAAAAGAAGTTGAAGATAAAATTAGTTATGCTAGACAATTCTATAATGATTCTGTTTTAATGTATAATAATAAGATTCAAACTGTTCCTAGCAATTTTGTAGCTTCTTTATTTCATTTTGAGAAAGAGAGTTTCTTTGAAGCTAGTGAAGATGAAAGAAAGAATGTTGAGGTTAAATTTTAGGGGATTATTTAATCCCTTTTTTTATTAATAGGAGGGATGTTATGAAAAAAATATTATTTACCATATTATTATTTTTGTGTTTTATTTCTTATGTAGATGCTACTAGTATCTCAAGTATTGATATGGATATATATGTTGATGAAAAGGGTGTAGCTACAATTACTGAGACTTGGGATGTTAATGTTAATGAGGGAACTGAAGGATGGCATCCTTACTATAATCTTGGTACTTCAGAAATATATGATGTTAGTGCTTCTATGGATGGTAGAGAGTATACTACTGTTTCTGAGTGGAATGAACATAGTAGTTTATCTGATAAGGCATATAAAGCAGGTTTATATTATCCTACTAGTGATGAAGTAGATATTGTTTTTGGTATTAGTAGTTATGGAGACCATAAGTATGTAATAAAATATAAAATAAGTAATTTTGTTGTTAGAACTGAAGATTCTGATATGATTTTTTGGAATTTATTTCCACAAAATTTTAGTGCAGAACCTGGTAATGTGACAATTAAAATATATAGTGATTTTAAATATGATAATACTTGGGATGTTTGGGGTTATGGTAAAAAGAAGGCTCCTTGTTACTTTTATGATGGTGTTATTGAAATGACCTCAGATGGTGTTTTACATTCTGATGAGTATATGACTATTTTGGTTAAGTTTCCTAAGGGAACTTTTAATACTCCAGGAGTGTTAGATAGTGATTTTAATGTTTATCGTAAAATGGCTGATAAGGGAGCTATTAATCCTAATGATAAGCATAGTTTCTTGGATAAGATATTATCATTTATTGGTGCTTTCTTTTCTATTATTTTTAATTTAATAGTTGTTTTTGGAGTTTTTTTAATAGCTTTATTTACTAAGGGTAAAAAGACAAAACTTAAATTTGGAAGTGTAGGTAATAAAGTTAAGAAAGATGTTCTTCCATTTAGGGATATTCCTTGTGATAAAGATATACATCGTGCATATTGGGTTGCAGATGCTTATAATTTAAATAAGAAAAAGGAAGATTTCTTAGGTTGTGTAATATTAAAGTGGTTACAGAATGGTAATGTTAGAATAGAAAAAGTAACTAGTAAGGGTTTATTTAAAGAAAAAGTTGATAATGTTGTTGTTTTTGAAAATAGACCAGAGGATTCTATTGGATTAGAGAGAGTATTATATGATTATATGTATCAAGCTAGTGGTGATGGAAGATTAGAGACTGGTGAATTTAAGAAGTGGTGTTCTAGTCATTATAGTAATATTTTAAAGTGGTTTGATGATGTATTAGATTTTGAATTAAGAGAACTTGTAAGAGAAGAAAAAGCAACTGTTGAGACGACGGGTAAGTTATTTAAGAATACTGTTTATAATATAGATCCTTCAATGATGGAGGATGCTGAAAAAATGGCTGGATTAAAGAAATTTTTAAAAGAATTTACTTTAATTAAAGAAAGAGAACCTATAGAAGTAAAATTATGGAATGAATATTTGATGTATGCTTCAATATTTGGTATTGCTGATGAAGTTGCTAGTCAATTTAAAAAATTATATCCTGAAATAATTGAGGATATGGATAAAGTTGGATATGATTATCATGATGTTATGTTTATTCATTCTATTACCAGTGATGGTATTAGGAGTGCTTCAACAGCTCAATCTCGTGCTGAATCATATAACCATGGTGGTGGCGGATTTTCTTCTGGCGGCGGAGGCGGCGGTTCCTTCGGCGGCGGAGGTGGAGGCGGAGGCTTCCGATAAGAGACAATTTATAAGTCTCTTTTTTTGTGTTATATTTTTATAGTAGGATGTGATTATTTTATATATTATTTGCTTTTGTTTTTTCTTATTATTTGTGTTTATTTGTTTTTTGATAATAATTAGTGTCTTCTAGTATATCTTTTTTAATTGTTGGTAGAATATAGTTAGAATGGAGTGAAGAGATGAAGACGACGGGAATTATTAGAAGAATAGATGATTTGGGTAGAATAGTTATTCCTAAGGAATTGAGAAGAAATTTAAGAATAAAAAATGGGGATACTTTAGAAGTTTTTGTAGATGATGATAGTGTTGTTTTGAAGAAGTATTCACCTATTGAAAATATAGAAGATACTGCTACAAAATATGTAGATAGTTTTAATCAGGTATTAAAGCATAATGTTATAGTTACAGATAAAGATAAGATTATTGCTGTTAGTGGTAGTTTAAAGAAGAATTATTTGGGAAAGAATATAAGTGATTTTACTGATAGGAGTATAGAGAGAAGGGATAATTTTGTTGAGAGGCAAAAAAAGAGTTTTTCTTTTGCTTTAGGAATTGAAGATAGTGGTTATTATTCTTTTAGTTCAATTGTTAATAATGGTGATGCTTTGGGATCAGTTATTATTATTTCTTTAGATAAACCTATATTAGAATTTGAAGAAAAAATGGCAATTGTTTTGTCTAGTTTGTTATCAAATAAGTTTGTTAGTGATTAAGAAGAATATTTCTTCTTTTCTTTTGTAGATTTTTAAGAAGATGTTTGCTATAATAGATATGAATTTTGGAGGTGTATTATGGATAGAAAATTTGAAAAAATTAGTTTTAATCAATTTAAAGAAGATATTTGTTCTGATTTAGATATTTATAATAGTTATGAACTTCCAAAAAGAGGTAGCAAGAATAGTTGTGGGTATGATTTTATTGCAATTAATGATATGGTTATTAAACCTAAGGAAATATTAAAAATTGCTACTGGTTACAAAGTATTACTTCCTAGTAATGAATTTTTGATGATTGTTATTAGGAGTAGTATGGGTTTTAAGTATAATGTACGAATGTGCAATCAAGTTGGTATTATTGATAGTGATTATTATAATAACGTTGATAATGAGGGACATATGTGGGTTGCTCTACAGAATGAAGGGGATAAGGATTTTGTTATAGAAAAGGGAACTGCTTATGCTCAAGGAATCTTTTTAAATTATTTGACATGTAATGATATTGTAGATACTAAAAGAGTTGGTGGGTTAGGTAGTACAAATAGAAAGAGTGGTAAAAATGGATAAAAAGAAATATTATATAAGTACTGCTATTGCTTATACTAGTTCTAAACCTCATATTGGTAATACTTATGAGATTGTACTTGCTGATGCAATAGCTAGATATAAAAGATTACAAGGGTTTGATGTTTATTTTCAAACTGGAACAGATGAACATGGTGAAAAAATACAAAATAAGGCTAAAGATGCTAATATGAGTCCTAAAGAATATGTTGATAAAGTAGCTTCAGAAATTAAAGATGTATGGGATTCTGTTAATACAAGTTATGATAAGTTTGTTAGAACTACTGATAAAGAACATGAAAAAGTAGTACAACATATATTTAAGAAATTTTATGATCAAGGAGATATTTATAAGGGTGAATATAAGGGATTATATTGTACTCCTTGTGAGTCTTTTTGGACAGAGAGTCAACTTGTTGATGGAAAGTGTCCTGATTGTGGAAGAGAGGTAAAAGAAGCTAGCGAAGAGGCATACTTCTTTAAAATGAGTAAATATAGTGACTGGTTAGAGGAATATATTTCTAGTCATCCTGGCTTTATTGAACCAGAAGCTAGAAAAAATGAAATAATTAATACTTTTATTAAGCCTGGATTACAAGATTTGTGTGTTTCAAGAACTAGTTTTGATTGGGGAATACCTGTTACTTTTGATGAAAAACATGTTGTCTATGTTTGGATTGATGCATTAACAAATTATATTACTTTTTTGGGATATGATGTTGATTCAGTTAGTGATAAGTTTAAGAAGTATTGGCCATGTGATTTGCATTTAATTGGTAAGGATATTTTGAGATTTCATACTATTTATTGGCCAATTATGTTACATTGTTTAGTTGTAGAACTGCCTCATAAGATATTTGGTCATCCTTGGTTATTATTTAGTAATGATAAGATGAGTAAAAGTAAGGGAAATATTGTCTATGCTGATGAACTGGTTGAGGAATTTGGTATTGATGCTGTAAGATTTTATTTATTACATGAGATTCCTTTCGTTGGTGATGGTAATTTTACGAGATCTTTATTGATTGAGAGTATTAATACTAATTTAGCTAATGTTCTTGGTAATTTAGTTAATAGAACTATTGGTATGGTTAATAAGTATTTTTCTGGAAGCGTTATTAATAGTGGCGTTAGTGATGACGTAGATAAGGAACTTATTGATATGGCATTAAATCTTAAAAATGTTGTAGAGAAAGATATGGATAATTTAAGAATTGCTGATAGTTTAGATCATATATTTGATTTGTTTAGGAGATGTAATAAATATATTGATGAAACAATGCCTTGGGTTTTAGCTAAAGAGGAAGATAAAAAAGATAGATTAAATACAGTACTTTATAATTTAATTGAAGCTATTAGATTTGGGACAGTATTGTTACAAGCTTATTTACCTGATACTAGTGCTAATATATTTAAGCAGATAAATACGGAATATACTTCTTATGATACACTAGATAAATTTGGATATTATGATAGTGATAAAGTTGGAGAAGCTTCTGTTTTGTTTAAGAGAATTGATGAAGAATAAAAAGAAAACTTGTGTTTTCTTTTTTCGACAGATTTTTGTTTATTTTTAAGGTATTATTTTTACATAATATGGATGTAAACTTTTATAAAATATTTTTATTGTGTTTACTTCCTTTTTTTTATTTGATATTATTTAATTTGTAGTATTGCAGTATATAGAAAGGATGAATGCAATGCTAAAAAAATCTTTAAAGAAAGATAGTGTCATTATAATAATATTTTTATTTATTATATTTTTAATATCTATGTATTTAATTGTAGATAGGAGTATAATAGATATTATTTATTTTGGAATTGTTATTTATTATTTTTTTAGATTTTTAGTTATTAAATATAGGAGGTAGTAGTATGGTTGATACGCATTGTCATATTTCTTTAGAATATTTTGATGATATTGATAGTGTTATTGAAAGAGCTATAAAAGTTGGTGTTAGTGCAATTATAGTTAATGGCTGTGATACTAAATCTAATATGGAAGTATTAGATTTGGTTAAAAAGTATGATATTGTATATGGTGCTTTGGGAATTCAACCTGAGGAAATAGATGATTATTCAGAAGACAGTATTAATTTTATTATTGATCATATTAATGACAATAAGATAGTTGCTGTTGGAGAAATTGGATTAGATTATCATTATGATTGTGATAGAAATAAGCAAATAGAGGTATTTAAAAAACAACTTGATATTGCTTCTAAATATCATAAGCCTGTTATAGTTCATAGTAGAGATTGTATTCAAGAGACATATGATATATTAAAGATGTATGATGTTAAGGGGATTCTACATTGTTATAGTGGTAGTGTTGAAATGGCAAAAGAATTTAATAAATTAGGTTTTTTGCTTGGAATAGGAGGTATTTGTACTTTTAAAAATGCTAAGAAATTGATAGAGGTAATTAGAGAGGTTTCAATGGAATATATTGTATTAGAAACTGATGCTCCATATTTAGCTCCAGAACCTTATAGGGGTAAGCAAAATGAACCTAGTTATTTATATTTAATTTCTAATAAAATAGCTGATATTAAAGGGATTTCTAAAAAAGATGTTATTAAAATCACAACTTTAAACGCTAGGGGTTTATTTGACATCTAGAGTGTTTTATGATAGAATTATATGTACCTGAAGAAATTATTTTTGAGAGGTGATATAATGAAAAAAATAGCATCTAATGTATTAATTGTTTCAACACAGTTGATTATTGGGGGTCTATTTTTGTTCATGTTATTTTCTGGAGAAGAAAATAATCATGATGTTGTTGTAAAGAATAATAATTTGAGTAGAATGGCAGATTCTGTTTCAGAATTGTTTGTTGCTGATAAATTAGAAAAGAAAATTTCTGATGAAAAGAAAGAAGAAGAATTAATTGCTGAAGAAGAAGCTGCTAGAAAAAGAGCTGAAGAAGAAGCTGCTAAAAAAGCTGCTGAAGAAGAGGCAGCAAGAAAAGCTGCTGAAGAAGAGGCTGCTAGAAAAGCCGCTGAAGAAGAAGCTGCTAGAAAAGCCGCTGAAGAGGAAGCTGCTAGAAGAGCTAGATCTTCTGCAAGTCAGAGTGTAGCTGCTTTACAAGATTATGCTCATAATTTAGTAATTTATGGTTATGGTTGGTCTGAAGATGATTTTACAGCATTAGTTAATTTGTGGAATAGAGAGTCTGGATGGAATATTTATTGTTATAATACTTCTTCTGGAGCTTATGGTATTCCACAATCATTACCAGGAAATAAAATGGCATCTGAGGGTGCTGATTGGGAGACTAATGGTGAAACACAAATTAGGTGGGGACTTAAATATATTCAGGGTAGGTATGGTTCTCCATCTGGAGCGTGGGCTCATTTCTTATCTCATAATTGGTATTAAAATAGAAAGTATACGCTTTCTATTTTTTTTGTTATTTGATATAATTTAGTTGGTGGTGTTATGGAAAAGGACTTTAGTTTTAAGAAGTCTTTGGGACAAAACTTTTTGAAAGATAGTAATGTAATAAATAATATTGTTAAAAGTGCTAATATAGATAAAAATACTTTGGTTATTGAAGTTGGTCCGGGAGGAGGAGCATTAACTAAGGAAATAGTTCCTTTGTCTTTGTTTAGTTTGTTATATGAGGCTGATAGTAGGTTAGAAGATAATTTAAAGAGATTACTTAGTTCTTTGGATAATTATTTGTTAAAAATTGGCGATTTTTTAGATGTTGATTTAAAAAAAGAAGTATCTGGTTATAATTATTCTAATTTGTATTTAATTGCTAATCTACCTTATTATATTACTACTCCTATTATTATGAAGTTTATATTGGAAGATGTTTTACCTGATAAAATAATTGTAATGGTTCAAAAGGAAGTAGCTTCAAGGTTTGCAGCAAAAGTAGGCAGTAAGGATTATGGATCTTTAACTGTTTTCTTAAATTATTATTATGATATAAATAAATTATTTGATGTTAGTAGAAATTGTTTTGTTCCTAAGCCTAATGTTGATAGTACTGTTATTTGTATGAATTTGAAAAAAAATAGAAGAGAAATAAGAGATATGAATGTTTTTAAAAAGTTAGTTAAAGATAGTTTTAGGTATAAGAGAAAGACAATTCGTAATAATTTAAAGGGTTATGATTTAGATGTAATTGAAGAAATTCTTAAGAAAAAGGGATATGATTTAAATAGTAGAGCGGAGAGTATGGGATTAGATGTTTTTATTGATATAGCAAATAATATTTAATATCTTTCTTGACAAAATTAACAAAGTGTGTATAATATTAAGCAAGTGAGGAGATATAAGTATATTATATGAGCTATCTCGGGTATTTAATACTTACACAAGAAATTGGAGTCACGGATAATTAGTTATTCGTGATTTTTTTTCACGAATAAGCGGGAGGTGAAGTAGAGAATTGCTTCTATAATTGTTTTATGAGTGAGTATGTATATGAAATATATTTATATTTTTAGCTACATAGGGATTTTTGTCCTACACGTTTATAACACGGAGTCACTTTCTATATGAAAGATTGTTCTGTGGTTTTTTTATTTTTAGTGATATAATTAAATGTAAGATAAGAGAAGGAAGTGATTGTATGGCTGTGATTGAAGTAAAAAATTTATCTAAAGATTTTAGAGTAAAATTAAAAGAGAAAGGTATAAAGGGGAGTTTAAAATCTATTTTTAAAGCTAAATATAAAACAATTAGAGCAGTAAGAAATATTAGTTTTGAAGTTGAAAAGGGCGAAATAATAGCTTTTATTGGGCCTAATGGTGCTGGTAAGAGTACAACTATTAAAATGATGACTAGTATTTTGTATCCTGATAAGGGATCTATTAGAGTTATGGGTTATGATCCGGTAAGGGATAGAAAGAAATTAGCTTATGAAATTGGTACTGTGTTTGGACAAAAAGAGCAATTATGGACACATTTGACTCCTTATGATAATTTTAAATTTTTTGGGGCAATTTATGATATTCCTGATGATGTTGTTGAGAAAAAGATTGAAGAGTTTAGAGAGTTGTTTGAATTAGATGAGTTTATTAATACTCCGGTTAGAAACTTGAGTTTGGGACAGAGAATTAGGTGTGAAATTGTAGCAAGTTTAATTCATGAACCAAAGGTATTATTTTTAGATGAACCTACGATTGGTCTTGATCCTGTTGTTAAGGAGAATATTAGATCTTTAATTAAACGAATGAATAAAGAATATAAGACGACAATTTTCTTAACTAGTCATGATGTAGGAGATATTGAAAAATTGTGTAAAAGGGTTATTATTATTAATAACGGTCAAATTGTTCTAGATGATACGATGGAAAATTTGAAGTATCATTATTTAAATAAAAAGATTGTAGAAGCAAAAATGAAAGAAAAAGTTAATTTAGATGATGAAGAAGGAATTACTATTTTAAAAGATAAGGGTTATAATTTGAAAATAGAAGTTGATATTACTAAGAAGAGTGTTTCTGATGCTATAAAGTTATTAAATCCGGATAATATTATTGATATTAATATTTCTAATATGCCTTTAGAGAGTATTATTAGTGATATTTATAAGGTAAAGGGATAAGATATGAAAAAGTATATTTATATATTTAAGACACAAGTTATGAGTAATTTACAGTATATTGGAAATATATTATTTGGTTTTGTTGGCTACTTTATAATGTTATTTATATTGTTTAATTTATGGCAATATTTATATAGTGATCCGAAAGAATTAATCAATGGATATAATATGAGTCAAATGGTTTGGTATGTTATTATTACTGAAATATTGTGGATGACTATTGGTGGAAGAAAACTATGTAAAAAAATTAGTAATGATGTTAAGAGTGGAAATGTAACTTATAATATTAATAAGCCTTATAATTATGTTGGATATAGTTTGTTTCAACATTTGGGAGATATTTTTGTTAAGGGTATTATTTATTTTATCCTTGGTATGTTAGTGGGATTGTTATTTTTACATAAGTTTCCTGTTATTTCTCCTTTTGGTTTTATTATTGTTATTTTAACTTGTGTTTTGGCGTTAATAATTAGTGCTTTAATACTTACTTCTATAGGTTTAATTGCTTTCTTTATTGAAGATTCTAATCCTTTATACTGGATATATAGTAAGTTTATATTGGTTTTGGGAACTATATTTCCAATAGAATATTTTCCTTCATTTTTACAAAAAATATTAGTTTTTAGTCCAGTATATGTTGTTAGTTATGGACCTGCTAAATTATTTGTTGACTTTTCTTTGGAAAAGGCAGTTAGTATAATTTTAGCACAAAGTATATATATAGTTATTGCATATAGCGTTTGTTTATTTATATATAAGAAAGGAGTTCGAAAGATAAATGTTAATGGCGGTTAAAAATCAATTTAAAGTATCTTTTTTATCTATTAAGTATTCTTTGATGAGAGAAATGTTAAATAAAGTTTCTTTTGTATCAAACGTTTTATTTATGATATTAAATAATGCTTCTTTTCTTATACAGTGGGTGGTTTTGTTTGCTCTTAAAGATAATTTTGGTGGATATTCTTTTAGACAAATATTAGTTTTATGGGGTATGGCTTCGGGAGTTTATGGTATAGCACATTTCTTTTTTGAAAAAGCATTTAGTTTGTCGGATACGATTAATAGTGGCAAATTAGATGCTTATATAGTACAACCTAAAAATATTTTGTTATCTGTTGTAACTTCAAATATTAGTGTTTCAGCGTTAGGAGATATTTTATTTGCAGTTATTATGTATGTTGTTTATGGTTTTACTATTAAGGGGTTTTTATTGTTTATTACTTTTTGTATTACAGGTGGATTAATTATGGCTTCTTTAGCAGTTATACTTAATAGTTTGGCCTTTTGGTTAAATAATAGTGAGATGATTGCGGATATGGGAGTATCATTGATGGTTAATTTTGCAACTTATCCTGATGGTATATTTAAGGGATTAACAAAAATATTGTTATTTACTATTATTCCGGTTGGAATTTCTAATTATATCCCAGTAAAAGTTGTTACAAATTTTAATATGAACTTGTTTATAATAAATTTATTAGTTTGTATATTGTTTGTAACTGTTGCTTTTATAGTTTTCTATAGAGGTTTAAAGAGATATTCATCAAGTAATTTAATGAGTGCAAGAATATAGTAGATAAGAAAGAAGAAAATAACTAAAAGAGAGCTTTTAGTTATTTTTCTTTTTTTATTTCATATGATTTTAGGGGTGATAGTTTGATTAAAGTAGGTGATTATGTTACAAGAAATTCTTATAATAATGATATTATTTTTAAAGTAGTTTCAATAGAAGATGGTATTTGTTATTTAGAGGGAGTATGTGTAAGATTGTCTGCAGATAGTCCAATTAGTGATTTAGTTAAATATGATGGTGATTTATCTTTTGATAATTTTGGTGATAATTATAATGAATTTGATTCTTTAGATAGGGGGGATTATTTTTATATTCCGGGTGTTATTCTTCATATAGATGGTGATAAGTCTTTTTTAGATAGGAGTATGGATTTTTATAAAAAAAATAAAATTAAAGCGTATGGTGTTTTTTTAAGTGAGGATCTTCTTCCGAAGAGAATAGGGGAATATTTAAATAAGTACAACCCGGATATTTTGGTTGTTACAGGACATGATGCTTTATATAGAAAGGAAAGAGCTGGAGAAAAGTATAAAAACACTTTAAATTTTGTTAAGGCAGTTAAAGAAGCGAGAAAATATGAAAAATCACATGAAAAATTAATTATAATAGCTGGAGCATGTCAATCTAATTATGAGGAATTAATTAAGGCGGGTGCTAATTTTGCTTCTAGTCCTAAAAGGATTAATATTCATGCCTTAGATCCTGCTGTTGTAGCGACTTCTTTATCTTTTTCGGATAAAAATAATAATATAGATTTGATAAGTATATTGAAAAAAACTAAATATGGTTCTTCAGGAATTGGTGGTATTATTACTAAGGGTACTATGTATGTGGGGTATCCTAGGAAATAAATGAGTATAGATAATATAAGGAATGTTATTTATAATAATATTGGTAATAGTGTTAAAGTTACTTATAATGAGGGGAGAAATAGGGTTTTTGTTTATAGGGGAAAGATAGTAGAAGTATATAACAATGTATTTATTATATTTGATAGTGATTATTGTTGTAAGAGATGTTTTAGTTTTTATGATGTTCTTATAAAGGTGGTTAAATTGTATTTTATGGTATAAAATTAAGGAAATTATTGTAAAAATATTGACATTTTAGTATATTATATATAAAATGGATTTAGAAAATTAATTTTTTCTAGAAGGAGAGTTGATACAGAATGAAGATTACTTCAGTAAATGTACACAAAATTGAAAAAGAAAATTCTCGTATGAAAGGAATTGCAGTTGTTACTCTTGATGATTGTTTTGTTGTTAAGGGTATTAGAATTATAGATGGCGATAATGGGTTATTTATTGCTATGCCTAGTAAGACTACTGCTACCGGAGAACATAGTGATATAGCTCATCCAATTAATAAAGAAACACGTCAAATGTTTGAAGAAGCTATTATTAATGCTTATAATGAAGCAGAATAAAAAAAAGAACTTGTTCTTTTTTTTTTGCCTTTGACATATTATTAATTGGGAGGATAATATGGACAAGGTAAAAGATTTAGAAAATACTTTTAATCATGGAATTTCAATTGCAGAAAGAAAGAATATTATTGTAACAGGTGTAAAGAAAATAGAGAGTTTTGATAATGAGGAGTTTTTAATGGATACAACTTTGGGTTATTTGTCCATTAAGGGTAGTGAATTAGAAATTATTAAACTTGATACTTATCAGGGAAATGTTTCTATTAAGGGACATGTTGATAGTTTTAATTATTTAGATAATTTTTCTAAGAAAGATAAAGATAATTCGTTTATAAGTAAGTTATTCAAATAATGTTTTTAAAGATACAATTAAAATCTTTTTTTGTTTCTTTTTTATATGGAATTGTCTTTTATTTACTTCTTAAAATAAATTCTAAATATATTTATTCTTTAAAATTGTATATTAAAATATTTTTTTCTTTTGTTTTTGTTGTATTTAATTGTTTGTTATATTTTATTATTTTGTTAAAAATAAATAATGGATATTTACATTTATATTTTTTTGTTTGTATTATTTTGGGATATTTAATGTGTAAAGTGATCGATAAACGAATTGTAAAATAGTATTTATAGTGATATAATTAGAGAACATAAAGAGGTGATAAGATGGTAAGAAAAAAGAGAAAGTATACTGCTAAAACTAAGGGTAGAACATTTATTATTACTTTTTTGTTTGTTTTTATTATTATTACTTTATCATATTCTTTAGTAAGTGATTTACAAAAAATTGTTGTTTTGAGTGAAGAAAAAAAAGATTTAATTGTTTTAGAAAATAAATTAAAAGATGAACAGGCATCATTAGAATCTGATATAGTTAGATTGTCTGATGATTTATATGTAGCTAGATATGCTAGAGAAAAATATTATTATTCAAGGGATGGAGAAATAATATTAAAAATGGATGAATAATAAAAGAAGAAAATTAATTTTCTTCTTTTTCTTTTTCATCTTCTTCTTTCTTTTCTTCTTTTGGTAAATGTCCTGTTTTTACTAGAGAATCAATTTGTTCTTTAGTTATAGTTTCTTCTTCTAATAATGTGTTTGCAATTAAATCTAATAGTTTTTTATTTTCTTTTAGTATCTTTTTTGTTTTTGCATAACATTCATTAATTATGTTACGCATTTCTTCATCAATTTCGTGGGCTACAATATCAGAAACATTTCTATTTTTTGTATAATCTCTACCAAGAAAGGTGTTTTCTGTTGGCTCTTCTAACATCATAGGACCAAGTTTACTCATTCCATATTCTGTTACCATACTTCTAGCAATTTTTGTTGCTTTTTTGAAGTCGTCATGGGCTCCGGTTGTTATTTCATTAAATTCTACTTCTTCGGCTACACGACCTCCAAGTAATCCACAGATAGATTCAAGCAATTCTTCTTTGGTGTAATTGAATGTTTCTTCTTTAGGTGTCATTAATGTATAACCACCTGCTTGACCTCTTGGGATGATTGTTATTTTTTGAACGTCGTTTGCACCTTCTAATTTAAGTCCTACTACAGCATGTCCTGCTTCATGATAGGCAACCAATCTTTTTTCTTTTTCGGTATATTTTTTAGTTACTTTAGCTGGTCCCATGATTACTCTATCAGTAGCTTCATCTATTTCATTCATTGTTATAGCTTTTTTGTTTCTTCTTACTGTTAGTAATGCTGCTTCATTTAATAGGTTTTCAAGGTCGGCTCCACTAAAACCTGGTGTTCTTTTTGCTAGATTTTCTAAAGTAATGTTTTCATCGAATTTTTTGTTTCTTGCATGAACTTTTAGTATTTCTAATCTTGCGTTTTTGTCTGGAAGGCCTACTGTTACTTGACGGTCGAATCTTCCTGGTCTTAGTAGGGCTGGATCTAGAACGTCTGGTCTATTAGTTGCTGCAATTACAATTATTCCTTCATGTGGTCCAAATCCGTCCATTTCTGTTAGTAATTGGTTTAGTGTTTGCTCTCTTTCGTCGTGGCCACCACCTAAACCAGTACCTCTTTGTCTACCTACAGCATCAATTTCATCAATAAATATTAAACATGGTGCATTTAATTTTGCTTGTTTAAACATATCTCTAACACGAGATGCACCAATACCTACAAATAGTTCTACAAAGTCTGATCCACTTATGTAATAGAATGGAACTTTTGCTTCACCTGCTACAGCTCTTGCTAGTAATGTTTTACCAGTTCCTGGAGGACCTACTAATAGGATTCCTTTAGGAATTCTTGCTCCCATAGCTTGAAATTTTTTAGGGTTCTTTAAGAAGTCTATTAATTCTTTTACTTCTTCTTTTTCTTCTGTTAATCCGGCAACGTCTTTAAAGTTTGTTTTAATTCCTTCTTCTAATAGTTTTGCTCTTGATTTTCCAAAATCCATAGATTTGTTATTTCCACCAATTTGTCTTGTAAATAACCAGAATAGAGCAAAGGTTAGGATTGCTAAAGGAACTATATCAACAAGTAGTGCTAACCATTCTGATGCTTCGGGATCATTTTTAATTTCTAGTTTAAAACTTTGATTTTCTTCTGCTTCAGTTATTTTTTTAATAAATTCATCAGATATTGGTAGATAAATTATAAATGATTCGTTTTCGTCATATTCTTTTAATCTACCAGTTACTTCATATGTATTAGTTCTTGTTTTTGGTATGATTTTAATTTCTTCTATTTTTTCTTCAACTAGATATTTGGTTAATTCGTCATATGAAAATTCATTTACTTTGGTGTTATATTTGTTAAATATTAATAGGCATATAATTATAAATGTTAATAGAAATACATATGGTAATAAACCTTTTTTTCCTGTTTTGTTATTCATTATTTTCCTCCTTTTCACAGTACTTAAGTATTATATCACAAAATTCATCCTTTTTAGTATTAAATTTAGATTTTTTTAGATTTGGTATCCATAAGATATTGTTATTTGAATCAATTAGAATGGGATAGTTATTTCTTTTTTCTAGGGGTATTTTTTTGTCGATAAAAATATCTTTTATTTTTTTCTTTCCGTTTAATCCAAATAGTTCTATATAATCTCCATCTTTTTTGTTAGTTATGTATAGAGGTAATTTAATTTTTTTAGAGTTTAGTCTACAGATGTCATTACCATTTTCGTTAGTATTATTTATTTTTTTGATAATAAAGTTGTCTGTTTCTATTATGTCTTTGAATTCAACTTTATATTTTTTCTTTTGTTCTTCTTTTTCTTTTATGTATAAGTTATTATATTCTTTAAGACATATTTTATTGTTTGGTAGATTAATATAGATATTTGGTTTGGGATTATTTATTGTATTAATGATATCATTAATATTATTCTCTTTAATAATATTTGGAGTGTTATCATAGATTTTATTTAATATTTTATAGAGAATATTTTTTTGAATAAAGATATCTAATTTTGTGAATTTATTTAGGTCTAAAATATTATTTTTATATACTTTTTTTATGTATTTATCTGTTATATTATCTATGTAGTTGTTATATTCTAGTAGTGTTTTGGAATAGTTTAGAAACATTGTATGAATATTATTATTTTCTTCTTTTAATAGGGGTAAAATATTTTTTCTAATTCTATTTCTTGTATATTCTATATTGTAATTAGTTTTGTCAATATAGTAGGTAATATTATTTTCTTTATTATATTTTATTAGGTCTTCTTTAGTATATTTTAGTAGTGGCCTTATTATGTGATAGTTATTATATTTTGATATTTCTTTTATTCCGGCGTATCCTTCTAAATTAGAACCTCTAATAATTTTCATTAGAATTGTTTCGATTAAATCATCACCATGATGGGCTAGAAATAGATAGTTTGCTTTATATTTTTTAATAATTTTAGTATAAAAAGCATATCTTTTTTTTCTGGCTTCATTTTCAAAATTATTTTCTTTATAGTCTTTTAGAGTAGTTGATTCAAAGGTAATATTGTTATTTTTGCAGTATTCTTTTAGATATTTTTCTTCTTCTTTACTTTCTTCTCTTACATTATGATTAACGTGAGCACATACTATATTATTTTGGGTGTTATTTTTTAGGTAATGTAGTAGTGCCATTGAGTCGGGTCCTGCTGAACAACCGACAATTAAATATTTTTCGTTTTTATATTTTTTTAAATCGATATTTAACATAGTATGCCTCCTTTTTTCATTATATTATAGCAAATAATTTTCTTAATAGCAAAATAATATTTTTCTTTATTTTTAACGAAAAATTTGATACAATGGAATTTGTAAGAGACAAAGGTGAGTTTGATGGGAAAAGTAATTGCAATTGTAAACCAAAAGGGTGGAGTAGGAAAGACTACCACTAGTATAAATTTAGCAGCTTCTTTAGGTGTATTAAAGAAAAAAGTCTTATTAGTTGATCTAGATCCACAGGGAAATGCTACTACTGGTATAGGAATAGATAAGGGAAGTTTGAATAGTAGTGTTTATGAAGTAATGGTTATGAAGGCTAAGATAGAGGATGCAATTATTAAGACAAGAAGTAAAAATGTTAGTATATTACCAGCATATCTTAATTTAGCTGGTGTAGATATGGAATTATTAGAACTAGAGAAGAAATATCATGCTGAAGGAAAGAGATTAAATAGGGTGTTGAGATTAAAAGAAGAATTGAGTAAAGTTAAGGATAATTATGATTATGTACTTATAGATTGTCCTCCTTCTTTGGGTATTTTGACTACTAATGCATTAGGGGCTAGTGATAGTGTTCTTATTCCGGTACAATGTGAATATTTTGCTTTAGAGGGAATAATGCAACTTATTAATACAATAATGCTTGCTCAAAAGAAGGTAAATCCTAATTTAGAGATAGAGGGTGTTCTTCTTACAATGTTAACTACTAATACTAATTTAGGATTAGAGGTTGTTGAGAGTATTAAGGGATTCTTTAAGGAAAGAGTATATGATACAATTATTCCTAGATTAATTAGATTAGCAGAGGCACCATCTCATGGAAAACCTATTTTAGAATATGAGCCTAGAAGTAGGGGGACTTTGGCGTATTTGAATTTAGCTAAGGAGGTAATTGAGAAAAATGGAACAGAAAAAGAAAGCATTGGGTAAGGGATTAGAACAATTATTTAGTAGTGAGGTGTTAGATTTTGATTCTTTTGAGGATAGAATAATGGAAGATGCTAAGGAATCAGATATAGTTGAAATATCTTTAGATGATATTAGACCTAATCCTTATCAGCCTAGAAAGAGTTTTGATCAAGAGGCTTTGGATGAATTAGCTGCTTCAATTAAGAATTATGGTGTATTTCAACCTATAATTGTTAAGAAGAGTATTAAGGGATATGATTTAGTTGCTGGAGAAAGAAGACTTAGAGCATCTAAGATTGCTGGTTTAACTACTATTCCAGCTATTATTAAAGATTTTACTGATGAAGAGATGAGAGAAATTGCTTTATTAGAGAATTTACAAAGAGAAGATTTATCTGCTGTAGAACTTGCGTGGGCATATAAGGGTATTATTGATAGTTTACATATTACGCAAGATGATCTAGCTAATAGACTAGGGAAGAGTAGGAGTCATGTTACTAATACTTTGGGATTGTTGAGATTACCTCGTGATGTTCAAAATATGGTTATTGAGAATAAGTTGTCAATGGGTCATGCGAGAGTTCTTAGTAAGATGGATGATAGTGAAAAAATAGAGGAATTAGCTAAGAGAGTTGTTAAGGAAAATATTAATGTTAGAGAATTGGAAGAGTTGTCTAATGCTAGTGATATAAGGAAGAAAGTTCCTATTAAAAGAGTAACTAATAATAATGAATATAAGTATATTGAAGATAAAATGAAAAGCGTTTTGGGAACAAGAGTTAAGATTTATAATAAGAAGATGGAAATATATTTTGATTCTTCAGATGATTTAACTAGAATATTAGATATCTTAAATATTAAAGCTGATTAGTATCAGCTTTTTTTGTCGGTTTTTAGGGGTTTGTATTTGTTGATTTCAGATCTAGTGAGGGCTTAAAATATTATTGTAAGCAATTACTAGAATGTGAGGTTAAAATATGGAAGGAAAAGTAAAGTGGTTTAATAATGAGAAAGGATATGGTTTTATTGATCATGGTTCTTCTGAGGATATTTTTGTTCATTATTCACAGATAAGAAAGGATGGTTATAAAACTTTATCTGAGGGACAAGATGTTTCTTTTGATTTGATTGAAACTGCAAAGGGGTTGCAAGCTATAAATGTAGAAGATAATAGTAGTGTAAAAATAAAGTCTTGAATGACTTTATTTTTATTGCTTTTTTAACTGTTATTAATTTGTTTTTTGTGATATAATTAGTTATAATATTTTATGAAAGAGGGAATAGTATGTTAGATATAAAATTTATTAGAGAGAATAGCGATCTAGTTAAAGAAAACATAAAGAAGAAGTTTCAGAATAAAAAACTTCCTTTAGTAGATGAAGTAATTGAATTAGATAAAGAAATAAGAGATCTTAAAGTTAAGGGTGATAATTTAAGACAAGAGAGAAATGAAACTAGTGATGCTATTGGAGCATTAATGAGAGAAAAGAAAGTAGAAGAAGCTAATTCTAAGAAAGAAAGAGTTAAGAGTATTAATGAAGAATTAGTTGATATTGAAAAAGAGGAAGAGGAAAAGAGTAATTTACTTCGTGAAAAGATGATGGTAATTCCTAATATGATTGCTCCTGATGTTCCTATTGGTGAAGATGATTCTAAAAATGTGGAAGAAGAGAGATTTGGAGAGGCTAAAAAACCAAGTTTTGAAATTCCTTATCATTCTGATATTATGGCTAGTTTTGATGGCTTAGATAAAGATGCTGCTGGAAGAGTTAGTGGTAATGGATTTTATTATTTAATGGGAGATATTGCTAGACTTCATTCTGCTGTTTTAACATACGCTAGAGATTTTATGATAGATAAAGGCTTTACTTATTGTATTCCTCCTTTTATGATACATTCTGATGCTGTAAATGGTGTTATGAGTTTTGAAGAAAAAGAAAATATGATGTATAAAATTGAGGGAGAAGATTTATATTTAATTGGTACTAGTGAACATAGTATGATTGCTAAATATAAAGATCAGATAATAAAAGAGAGTGATCTTCCTATTACGATGACTTCATATTCTCCTTGTTTTAGAAAAGAAGTTGGAGCACATGGAATAGAGGAGAGAGGGGTATATAGAATACATCAATTTGAAAAACAAGAGATGATTGTTTTGTGTAAGCCTGAAGATAGTGAAGCATGGTATGATAAAATGTGGAATTATTCTGTTGAATTATTTAGGAGTTTAGATATTCCTGTTAGAAAGTTAGTTTGTTGTTCTGGTGACTTGGCTGATTTGAAATATAGATCATGTGATATAGAGGCGTGGAGTCCAAGACAAGAAAAGTATTTTGAGGTTTGTTCTTGTTCTAATTTGACTGATGCACAAGCTAGGAGATTAGCTATAAGATATAAAAAAGAAGATGGGGAAAAGGAACTTGTTCATACTTTAAACAATACTGTTATTGCTCCTCCTAGAATGTTAATTGCTTTTTTGGAAAATAATTTACAAGAGGATGGAAGTGTACTTATTCCTAAGGCTCTACAGCCTTATATGGGTGGTGCAAAGAAATTAATTCCTAAGAAATAAGGATTTAAGATATACTTAAATCTCTTTTTCTAATTGAGGTGATAATATGATTACTAATATTGGTATATTTGATTCTGGTATTGGTGGTGTTACTGTTTTAAGGGAATGTATAAAGATTAATAGAGATTTTAATTATTATTATTATAGTGATTCTATTAATAATCCTTATGGAGATAAAGATCAAGAAGTAGTTATTTCTTTTTGTGATAAAATAGTTAATTATTTTCGAGATAATAATTGTAATATAGTTATTATTGCATGTAATACTGCTAGTGCTATGGCGGTTAATTATTTGAGGAATAAGTATGTGGATATGTTTTTTATTGCTATAGAACCTGCTATTAAGCTTGCTTATGATAATAGTACTTCAGGTACTCTAGTCCTAGCTACTAAGGGCACTTTAGATAGCGAGAAGTTTAATCTGTTGTATGATAAATATCATCATAATAATTTTTATTTGTATTCTTGTGTTGGTTTAGCTAATTTAATAGAGAATGATAGTATTAGGAAAATAGATAGTTATTTAAATGAACATTTGTCTAAATATAAGGGTAAAGTAAGTAATGTTGTTCTTGGATGTACACATTATCCTTTAATAAAGAAGAATATAAGTAGGGTTTTGGGTATGGTTAATTTTTATGATGGTAGTAATGGTGTTGCTAGAAGATTAAGTAGTATTATTAGTAGTAATAGTTATACTGGTAATGGTTATAAAGTAATATTTAAAGATTCTTCTAATAGTAAAGAAAAAGAAAAGAGATTTTTTGATATATTGGAGGTAGAGGATGAAAAAGATTAATGCTGAAGATATAAATGTTAATAAAATATTTAGAACAACAGATAGATTAATTAATTATCATGATTATGAGGCTATTTATAAAGAATTAAGTAATATTGAAAGTATTAAAGATTTTTGTAAAAGTGTTTCTAAGTATGAAAATGATAGGAATTTTATGGATGGTATTATTGAAGTAAAGGATAGAGCTAAGGAAGAAAAATGGGCTTTATCGTTTATTTATAAGTATCATGTCTATTTAAGTGATAAAATAGATATGGATTATAGGGAATATATTAATAACCCATATTGTTTATATCGTTATTTAGAAGATTTGGATAATCCGAAAAAAAGATATCTAGATGGAAAGCTTATTATAGAAATTGATTTTCTTCTTTCTAAAAAATATGATTCTTTAATAAGAAAAGTTTATAATGGAGAAAAAATTGATGAAAGGGATAAAGACTTTATCGAACAGACATTTTTGTGTAATGCTTATTATGGTGTTATAAGTAAGTATGATGATGGAATGAAGGGTATGATGTTTGATGTTGTTTCTTATTTTAAAAAGTATCCTATAGATGATTTTAAAGATCCAAAAAAGAGGCAATTATTCTTTTTGAATGAATTATCGAAAAGGATTTTAGAGGTTAAACCTAATTGTTCAATTCAGTTTTCTTTTGATAAAGTAAAAAATTGTTTAGGAAGTTTTAGTTTTTCAGAAGAAGATGATGACCCTATTATTAAGATTAATGCTTTGGATATTTATGATATTGAATCTAAAAAAGATTTTGTTAAAAAGCATTTTACTATTTTACATGAATTTGGTCATTTTCTTATGAAGTTTGTTAAATATCCTAGTTTTTCTGATTCAGAAAAAAGAATAGTTGATATGGAAGAGACAATAATAGAAGAAGATGATGAGTTTTATTCTAAATATCATGATAGTTTCTTTTTAGAAAAATTTGCGGATTTTTATGCTTTAGATGAATTAGATAAGTGCTATAACGATAAGAATAAGTTTTTAACTCGTGATGAAGGTTTTAGAAGACTTGTTTTGGCTGTAATGAATTTTGAGAGAATTGGTACGGAAAGATTTTTTGAAATGGAAATAGAAAAATATAATTCTATTGTTAATAGAAGAAGGAGGGGATAAGATGAATATATTGAGAACTAAAGAAAGAGGTAATTTAATAGTTATTAGTGGTCCTTCTGGTGCTGGAAAAGATACAATAGTAGAGAAATTAAAAGAAATTAATAGTAATATTTGGGTGTCTATTTCTATGACTAGTAGAAAAATTAGAAGTAATGATATTCCTAATGAGACTTATTATTTTGTTTCAAAAGAAGAGTTTGAAGAGAGAATTAAAAATGGTGTTTTTCTCGAGTATGCTGAATATAATGGTAATTATTATGGCACACCTAAGGATAAAATTAATGATGAATTAAATAATGGCGTTGATGTTATCTTAGTTATAGAAATACAGGGAGCATTAAAGGTTAAAGAATTAATACCAGAAGCTATTTTTATATTTATTATGCCTCCTAGTATGAATGAATTAAGAAGAAGATTAGTTAATAGAGGTACGGATAGTATAGATAAAATCTTTAATAGATTTAAAATAGCTTATAAAGAAATAAATGAAGTAACTAAATATAATTATGTGGTTGTTAATGATGATTTAGATATGGCTGTTAATAAAGTAAATTCTATTTTAGTTAGTGAAAGATGTAGAGTAGATAGAATAGAAGATATATATCTAAATAATATGGAAGAAGAATTACATGAATTGTTAGTGGAAAAAGATTTAGATAATGATATTAGAGAGTAATCTATTGATAAATAGGTTGCTTTTTTCTATCTGTTTTGATATTATGTTGTTAACATAGTAATATGTTGGAAGGAGTTTTTTATGAAAAAGGCAACGGGAAGTGTTAATATTGATTTAAAAAGAGTTGCTTTAAATGTTATTTTTAGTGTTATTATTTGGGAATTTATAGCGTATGTTATTTTTGATGAAAGAGAATTATTTATTTCTATATTACAAAATACTAAAAATGTTGGATCTTTTCTTTTATTTTTCTTGCCTATATTTATTATAATGACAGTTACTATTGAATTAGCTAAGGCGGTAATATCTGAAGACAAGAAGAAAAAATAGAAAGACTTTTCTTGTAAAAAGTCTTTTTTTTATGTATAATTATATGGAGTAAAGAATAGGAGTGTATATAATGTTTTGTGGTAAGTGTGGTTTAGAAGTTAATAAAGAAGATGTTTTTTGCCCTAATTGTGGGGAAAAAATAGAAGTAGAAGATGTAACTGCAAATAAAAAAAGTGGTAAGGCGTTTAAGATAACTTATTGGTTTTTTTTTATAAGTATATTTACTTCCTTTTCTTTTGTAGGAATGTATTATCTTTCTTATTCGGCTGCTTTTGAAACTGATTATAATTCTTTGGTTTATGGTTTAAATTGGTTAGGAGTTATTGTTGGTATGTTTACTTTTCTTTTTGGTGCTTTAGCTTTTGCAGTAGGTAAGGTGCTTTCAATGTTTTCTATTTTATTAACTACTGTTTTAGGTATATTGGTTTTAGTGTTCGGTCTTGATTTGTTAAAGAGTAATTATGAAGAGAAGAAGAAAGTTTCTAAGATTTTGTGGATTGCTGCTGGTGTTTTTCTTTTATTAATTATTTCTTTTATTAGTGTTAGTTCTAAAATAGGTGATACTATGAAGTTGCCTCATAATAATAGTGTTTCAAATCGTGTTTCAAAATAGAGAGACTTTTTATTGTAAAAAGTCTTTTTTTTATGTATAATTAATATGGAAATGAGGAGATAAAGAATGGTTAAATTTAAAACTATGGATGCTAATGAAGCAGTTAGTAGTGTAGCGTATAAGTTTAGTGAAGTATGTGGTATATATCCTATTACACCTGCTAGTCCTATGGCTGAACATGTTGATAGGATGAGTGTGTTAGGAGAAGTTAATTATTTTGGCAATAAGGTTAATGTTGTAGAAATGCAGTCTGAGGCAGGAGCTATTGCTCTTGTACATGGTGCTTTACAGAATGGTGTTTTATCTACTACTTTTACAGCTAGTCAGGGATTGTTGTTAATGATTCCTAATTTGTATAAATTGGCTGGTGAGATGTTACCAGGTGTTATTCATGTTGCTGCACGTAGTTTGTCTACTCATTCTCTTAGTATTTTTGGAGATCATCAAGATATTTATGCTGCTAGGAGTACTGGTGTTTGTATGCTTGCATCTAGTAGTGTTGAAGAAGCTTATAATATGGCAGCAATTGCTCATTTAGCTGCTATTAAATCTAGTATGCCATTTATTAATTTCTTTGATGGTTTTAGAACTAGTCATGAAATTGATAAAATAAAGTTAATGGATTTTGATAAAATTGAAAAATTAATTGATAAAAAAGCTCTAAAAGATTTTCGTAGGAAGGCAATGAATAATGCTAATCCTACTACTAGGGGTACTGCTGAAAATGAAGATGTTTATTTTCAACATATGGAAGTAAGAAACAAAGAATATGATAATTGTGTTAACTATGTTTCTGAATATATGGACAAATTAAATAAAATTAATGATACAAATCTACAATTATTTAATTATTATGGAGACAAAAATGCTACTAAGATAATTGTAGCAATGGGTAGTGTCTGTGATACTATTAGGGAAACAGTTGATTATTTAAATAGTAAGGGTAATAAATACGGAATGGTTGAGGTTCATTTGTTTAGACCATTTAGCCCCCAACATTTATTGTCTGCTGTTCCTAAGAGTGTAGAGAGTATCGCTGTTCTAGATAGAAGTAAGGAAGCTAATGATTGTGGGGAAGCTTTATATTTAGATGTAGTTAATACTTTTAAAGATAGTAATGTTAAAGTTTATGGTGGAAGATATGGCTTGTCTTCTAAAAATACTGATCCAATTGATATTAAAGCTGTATTTGATTTTCTTGGTAGTAAAGATGTTCATAGTAATTTTACTATTGGTATTAATGATGATGTTACTAATTTGAGTTTAAAAAGAGATGAAGAGTTTAAAATACCTAGTAAGATGCAAGAGTTTATGATTTATGGTTATGGTTCTGATGGAATGGTTTCTACTTCTAAGGATTTAATTAAGATTATTGGAGATAATACAAATAAATATGTTTCTGGTTATTTTCAATATGATAGCAGAAAAAGTGGAGGAGTTACTAGGAGCCATATAAGAATTAGTAATAGTGTTATTAGAAGACCTTATTATATTAAGAATCCTTCTTTAGTTGTTATTAGTAAGGATAGTTATATTTATAAATATGATTTAATTGACAATATGTTGGATAATGGTATAGTACTTCTTAATACTAGTTTAGATGATGAAAAACTTGTTAAGAGTTTACCTAATAAGGTTAAGTATTTGATGGCTAAGAAGAGTATTAAATTATATGTTATTGATGCTTATAAGTTAGCTTCTGAATTGGGACTAGGTAATAAGATTAGTACTTGTATGGAAATATGTATATTTCATATTCTTAAGATTATTAATGATAAGAAAGTTATTAGTATTATGAAAAAGTCAAATGAGAAGAGATTTGGTGATAAGGGTAAAAATGTAGTTAGTGCTAATAATAAGATTATTGATAGTTCTCTTTCTTGTTTAAGAAGAGTTAGTGTATCTTCTTCTTGGTTAGATTTGGTTTTTTATGATAAGAAAAGCAATGGCTTTTTTGATACAATTAATAATTTGGATGGAGATAGTTTGCCTGTTAGCTCTTTCTTGGATAAAAAAGATGGTATATATAAGGGCGGAAATACTAGATATGAAAAGAGATCTATTGCTGAGAAGGTTCCTTGTTGGATATCTGAAAATTGTATAGAGTGTAATCAGTGTAGTTTTGTTTGTCCACATGGTGTTATTAGGCCTTTCCTTACCAGTAAAGAGGATAGTAATGTTAAGGCTATACCTTCAATTATGCCTAAAGATGTTAATTATTCAATAGCTGTTTCTTATGAAGATTGTACGGGATGTGGTTTGTGCTTTAATACTTGTCCTGGTAAGGGTGGAAAGAAAGCTATTGAAATGGTAGATTATGATAAAAAGATATATAAGCAGGAAGATTTTGATTATCTACTTAATAATAATATAAATGGTAGTTATAAATCTAATCTACTTAATGTAAAGAATATTGGTTTTGTAATGCCTAAGTTTGAATTTAGTGGAAGTTGTGCTGGATGTGGAGAAGCTGCTTATTTAAAGAACTTAACACAGGTATTTAATAATAATTTATTTATTTCTAATGCAACGGGATGCTCTTCTATCTATGGAAGTAATATTCCAAGTTTACCTTATAGTGTTCCATGGGCTAGTAGTTTGTTTGAGGATAATTCAGAATTTGGATTAGGAATGCTTATGGGAATTAATGTAAAGAGAAATAAGATTGAAAAGTATATGAGAGATAATTTATCTCGAGAGAGAAAATTATTTAAGGAATGGTTAGATAATAAAGATAATTATGATGTTTGTTTAGATATTGGGAAAAAGATTGATTATGATAAGCATAGATTTTTATCTGAATATAAAGATTTTATCGCTCCAAAATCTGTTTGGATAGTTGGTGGAGATGGATTTGCTTATGATATTGGTTATGGTGGATTGGATCATGTAATATCAAGAAATGATAATATTAATATTTTAGTTTTAGATACAGAGGTTTATTCTAATACGGGTGGACAGGCATCTAAATCCACAAATATGGGTGCTGTAGCTTCTTTTGCAAGAGGTGGAAAGAGTAATTATAAAAAAGATTTAGCTAGAATAGCAATGTGTTATCCTAATGTCTATGTTGCAACTTGTAATA
>JAEEGL015650299.1_pt1 | contig 61403 bp, 53 predicted proteins | sample 9134231 | NCBI WGS metagenome assembly JAEEGL01 (sample SAMN16246548, study PRJNA631951) | gut metagenome | biome: gut microbiome; feature: rumen; material: fiber-attached | host: Bos | place: Iran: Karaj | collected 2018-10
GGCGCAGAACTTCGAAACCTTGGCTACGACTGTGTTGTCTGGGGCACCCTCGATGAAAGATGTCACATGCCTAACGAGTATTGTATAATCGATAATCTTATAAAAGATGCGCTTACTCTTGCGGTTTTGATTGGGAAATAAATTATTTATTCTCTAAACTCACATCCGAGGCTTTCGTTCATTACATCAAAAAAGTGCGGGAATGAAACATTGCAGCATTCTGCGTCTTTAATTACAATCGCATTCTCTTCTGTAAAGTAAAGCCCCATGCATGCAAGACTCATTGCAACGCGGTGATCAAGATATGAATCTACGTTTCCGCCGTGGAGAGCGAAAGCTTCGTTTTTGCTTCTGTCTTTCTGGACAGGCGAGTGTCCATTTATAACGAGTGTGTCACCGTTATCTTTTATATCTGCTCCGAGAAAAGATAAAAGCTCTGTCATTACTTTGATTCTGTCTGTTTCTTTTTTGCGGCAGATGTCTATGTCTGTAAATACTGTTTTACCTTCTGCAAAGCATGCGATTACACAGAGTGCACATATTGCATCAGGATATTCTGCCATGCTTATTTTTTTGGTTCCGCCTGGAGCAGAAAGAAAACTGTTTTTGTTTACTGTAATTGTCTTTTCTTTTTTATTCCATTCGATGTCGGCACCATAATCTTTTAAAAGGTCAACGATTTTTTCATCGCCCTGAGTACCTGAGTCATCAATGTCTGTAATTACAATCTGTTCATTTGCAATTAAGGCTGCAATCAAAGGAAACGCAACTGCTTCCCAGTCAGACGGAATTGTTACATCTTCTGCCTTTAACTCGACAGGTCCTACAACGCATATTGATTTATAATCATCAGAAATTGAACTTTGAACACCGTATTTATCAAGCCAGTATTTTGTCATCGACAGATATGGTGTTTCCTGCGGGTTGGTAAGTTGAATTTGTGTAAGCCCCGTCATTCTTGTAGCGGCCATCATAAAACCAGAAATATATTGAGAAAGTTTTCCTTCTGTAAATAAAATGTTTTCGTTTGAAATCGGGCCTGTAAACTCGTAAGGCGGTGTTACAGAATTTTCTTTTTTACAGAAAGCATCTGCACCAAGCTGATTTAATGCATCGATAAGATGATCTACCGGACGTTTTTGTATTGATTCATCTCCTGTAACTTCGCATCTTCCTTTTAAAGTTGCAAGAACTGGTGTTAAAAAATACATCAGTGAACCAGAATTTCCTACATCGATTTCTGTATCAGGAAGATGAAGGTTTTTACCAGCTCCTTTTACAATCCATACGTTCTGTTCATCATTAAATGTAACTTCGGCTCCGATTTTTTTTATTGCAGCTGCTGTAGAAAGAGCGTCTGCACTTTTTAACGGATTAAAAATTTTTGTAGTTCCTTCGCTCATTGCGGCAAGAATGAGTGCTCGTATCGTATGACTTTTAGAACCGGGAACTCTTATCGATTTTCCTTTTCCGAAGTTCTGAGATTTAAATGCTTTTATATTCATACAGATTTTCCTTATTTAGTAAATTCCGCATAAAAAAAAATTATGCAAAATTAAATGGAGTTTCCTGATATACGTAATAGTTGAGCCAGTTTGAGTAGAAAAGGTGAGCAGTACTTCTCCATGTTGAGTATGGTTCTTTTGAAGGATCATCAGAAGGAAAATAATTCTGTGGAATTTCAATCTTAAGACCCTTTTTAACGTCGCGCACATACTCTGTCTTGAGTGTTTCTGTATCGTATTCAAGATGGCCTGTCATAAAAATTGCACGGTTATCTTTTGTCTTGATTATAGAAACTCCGATATCTTTACTTTCTGCAAGAATCTTTAAATCCTTGTGCTTGATGATGTCTTCTTTCTTTATCGTCGTATGGCGTGACTGCGGAATAGGAAACTGGTCATCAAAACCGCGAAGAAGAGGATCTGGTCCTGCAGATCTTGTATTCTTGAAAATCCCGAACATTTTCTGGTCGAGGCTGTATTTTGGAATTCCGTAATGGTGGTAAAGTCCTGCCTGTGCACCCCAGCAGATGTATAAAGTCGAGAAAACATTTGTCTTTGCATAATCCATTATACGGCAAAGGTCATTCCAATAGTCGACCTGCTCAAATTCCATCTGCTCAACAGGAGCGCCTGTGATAATCATACCATCGTATTTGTGCTTGAACACTTCTTCTGAGCTGATATAAAATTTTTCAAGGTGGTCAGAGCCTACGTGCTTTGAAACATGGTTTTCCATGCGCACGAGAGAAACTTCTATCTGGAGCGGAGTGTTTCCGAGAAGGCGCAGAAGCTGAGTCTCCGTGGTCTCCTTTGTAGGCATGAGGTTAATTATTGCAATTTTAAGCGGACGTATGTCCTGTGTAACGGCCCTTTTGTCGGTCATTACGAAGATATTTTCGCTTTCTAGTATTTTTACTGCCGGTAATCCGGATTTTATTTTAATTGGCATACGCAAAATATAGCACAAAAAGGCAATTTAATGCTATACTTTGTATACTATGAACAGTTCACAGGACAGAAAAGCAGCCATAAAAAAATTAAAGACTCTTGTCTATTCTACAAGGCAGGATCTTGATGTTTTTAGAAAGAATATAGAAAAGACTTTTTATTCACCGATTTTACCTAATCATGTTGAATTTTCTGAGCATACATATTCACAGGTAAACTGCGATATCCTCATGCCTGAGATTTATTCTACCGGTAAAATCATGCTTTATATCCACGGCGGCTCTTTTGTAGGCGGTTCAAAAAAATCATACAGATCTTTTTGTGCTTCTCTTGCAAGTGCAACTTCATGCAGGGTAGTAGTTCCTGATTATTCTCTTGCTCCTGCAAATACTTTTCCTAAAGGAATCGAAGATTTACAGCTTGTGTTCCGTTCTGTTTTTACCGAGGAACAGATTGCAAAATCACTTGATTCTGCAAATCCTGGAAAAGCAGAAAATCCAGAAATAATAATTGCAGCAGATGGCTCGGGTGCGTCAATTGCACTCGCACTCCTTTTAAATCTTCGTGAACGTTATCGTGAATGTATAAGCCGTGTAATTTTATTTTCTCCATGGCTTAACTTGACTTCTGATTCACCTTTAATAAAAGAAAAGAAAGTTCATGACGAGGTTATGAGCGGCGACTGTTTAAGACGAAGTGCAGATATCTATACTTACGAAACAAATCTTTCTAATCCGCTTGTTTCTCCGATTCTTGCATCAAAGGAACAGCTTCTGGGATTTCCGCCGGTTTATATCCAGATTGGTGAAAAAGAAATTCTTCTTGATGATGCAAAACAGTTCCAGAGAAACCTTCATAACGCAGGATGTGGGTGTGAACTTGATATATGGCCTGACATGATGTTTATGTTCCAGCTTGCAGATGAATATTTAGAAGAGTCTCATCTTGCAATAGAAAAAATCGGAAGGCTTATTACATATCAGGAAGAAAAAACTGATGAACTTACTTTAACGCGCGCGCCTGTTCTCGAAAGCAGTCTTGATTCAGAAGCATAAGAGGCATAATGATGGAACTTTTATCACCTGCCGGTAATGTCGAAAAATTATATTATGCATATGCGTACGGAGCAGATGCAGCCTACATAGGACTTAAAAGATTTTCTCTTCGCGTAAAGGCAGATAATTTTTACGAAGATGAATATAAAAAAGTAATTGAATTAAAAAATAAATTTCCGGGAAGAAAACTTCACTGCGCACTTAACATTGCATTTCATAATAACGATATAGATAATTTTATCCGCGACATCGATTATTTTAAACAGTATCCGATTGATGCGTTTATCGTGCAGGACCTTGGTATTGTTCCGCTTATACAAAAAGAATTTCCTGATGCAGATCTGCATTTAAGTACACAGGCAAGTTGTATAAACCGCGAAGCAGTTAAAATGTATAAGTCTCTTGGGTTTAAACGCGTTGTTCTCGGAAGGGAAGCCAGTTTAAAAGAAATCCGCGAAATAAAAGATGCAGTTCCTGATATTGAGCTTGAAGCATTCGTGCACGGAGCAATGTGTATTGCATACAGTGGTCGCTGTCTTATGAGCGCGCTTTTAACTGGACGAAGTGCACAGAGCGGATTTTGTTCTCATACATGCCGCTGGGAATTTGATTTAAAGTCTGCAAAAAAAATTGCAGAAAGCGGAGAACTTGTTTTAGAAGAACGTTCACGACGCGGTGAATATTTTCCTGTTTACGAAGGCGATGATTTTACAGAGATTCTTTCGAGCAAAGATATACGCATGATAGAACATCTTAAAGACATGAAGGATGCAGGTCTTGATTCTTTAAAGATTGAAGGCCGGATGAAAAGTACTTATTATGTAGCACTCGTTACGCGCGCTTACAGAAAAGCACTTGATGCGCTTGAAGGAAAAATAAAACAGGAAGAAGCTGCTCCTTTTATTGCAGAGCTTGAAAACGTAAGTCACAGAGAATCAACTACAGGCTTTTATTATTCGAGAGCCGATGCAGATAAAACAACTCAGGGTGCTTCTGACAGCGCTTATGATCTTGCGGCCACAATCGGAACTAAATTAACCGATGATGAGCAGCGCGCGGTTTTAAATCGTGCTTCTCTAACTCAAAAGGCAATCGATGATGAACTTGATGCAATGCATCCAAAGGCACGTGAAGCACGCGAACGGGATTTAGAAAAAAATCCTGACCGGCGCATAGTTACGGTAAAAGAAAACAATGGCTGGCGCATGTATAAATACGAGCCTCTTAATATGGTAGATTATGACAGTGAGCTTGAGTTTATCTCACCTGATGTTGTTTCTGTAAAAGCAGAGAAGGGTAAATGGCTTTTAGTAGATCCTGAAAACGGAACCGTTCGTAACTGGGTCTGCAACGGACATCCATGTGTGCTTTATACTCAATATGAGCTTCAGAATGGAACGCTTTTAAGAACTAAAGATAACGGCTATATTGCAGGAAAAGTACGCGATACAGGACGATAAATTTTTACATCATCACAGGGGTATTTTATGTTTTCAATCCTTACAAAAATTTTTATAAAAGACCGTGACAATGTTTCGGATCCTAAAGTGCGGGAAGCATATGGAACACTTTCTGGTGCATACGGAATATTTTTAAATGTCGTTTTATTCATTATAAAACTTATTGCAGGACTTATTTCTAAATCACTTGCTATTACTGCAGATGCAATGAACAACCTTTCTGATGCAGGTGCTTCGATTGTCACTGTTCTTGGATTTAAGCTTGCAGGAAAAAAACCAGACCGTGATCATCCGTTTGGACATGGCCGCTTTGAATACATTGCAGGACTTTTTGTATCGTTCTTAATTCTCATGATGGGTTTTGAACTTTTAAAATCTTCTGTTCTTTCGATTATTCATCCAGAAAAAGTTACAGGCTCGCTTATATCAATAATCATTCTGGTTGTTTCGATTCTTGTTAAAGCCTACATGTATTTTTTTAATCACAATGTTTCAAAAAAAATAAATTCTCCTTCAATGGAAGCTACAGCAAAAGACAGTCTTTCTGATACGATTTCTACTTTTGTAGTTCTTGTTTCTACGATAATCTACATGCTTGATGTAACGACGCTTCCTGTAGATGGAATTGCAGGACTTTTAGTTTCGGCTTTTATTCTTAAAAACGGAATTGAATCAATTCAGGATACGATAAATCCTTTGCTCGGACAGCCTCCAGAAAAAGAACTGGTTGATGAAATCGAAAAAACCGTAATGGCTCACGAAATCGCAGAAGGAATCCATGACCTTATCGTGCATGATTACGGTCCTGGAAGAAGAATGATAACTCTTCATATCGAAGTAAACGGTGAAAAAAATATTTTTGACATTCACGATGAAATTGATGTAATCGAAGTTGAAATCGGACAGAAGTTTAACTGTACGGCAACGATTCATATGGATCCGATAGAAGTTGATTCTCCGGAAATAAAAGAAATAAGTGAACTTATAAGATCAATTGCAAAAGATATTTATTCTGACCTTACGATTCACGACTTAAGAATTGTTCCGGGTGTAACTCATACAAATGTAGTTTTTGATCTTGTTAAACCGCATGAGTGTAAGATCAGTGACAATGAACTTTCGAAAATTATTTTTGATAAAGTTCTTGCTGCAAAGAAAAATTATTACTGCGTAATAAAAGTAGAGCCGCCCTTTGTCTAGGCGGCTCACAGAATGCATAAGTTTATTTTATGCCTCAACTGCTACTAAGTGTCCTACACCGACTGTGGATTTTTCTGCGTAAACGCTTCTTGCAGTCTTGTACGGATTCTTAAGTGTTGCAATCTGCTGTCTTATCTGTACGATATGAGTTTTTAAAAGTTCACGGTTTTTCTGATTCTGGATAAGTACTTTATGCTGGAGATCCTCAAGATCTTTCTGAATCGTGTTTACAGATTCTTCTTCGAGGTGTGCTCCGCGTTCTTTGTATAATTCTGACATTGGAACGATTACTTTCTGAAGACTCATGATATTTGCAACAACCTGCTGTTCAAGTTCTGTATGAGCAAGAAGTGTTTCTGGATTTTCTGTTGTAATAGAAGTTTCCTGCTTTTCGAGAACAGAAAGATATTCGCGGAATTTTGCGCGCTGTTTTTCAAGAAGCTCGCGGAATTTTTTTAAGAGTGCAATTCTCTGTTCAAGTTCTTCCTTTGTAATCTGTTCCATATTGTTTTACCCCTCAATATTCAATGTCTGCTGAACAGGTGCAGCCGGTGCGTTTGCACTTGAAGCTGCTGCCTGTGTCCATGATTCACAAAGGTCTTTCATCATTTTAAGAATCGAATCAAGAACATCTTTGTCTTTCTTTATGTTTGCTTCTGTAAGCTGCTTGTTAAAGAAAATGTAAAGTGCCATGAGATTTGATGCAATCTCACCGCCTTTTTCCATATCAAGTGAAACCTGAAGCTCTGTAATTATTTCCTGCGCTTTTAGTATAGCGTTTCCAAATTTCTCTATATTTTTGACTGGTAGTTTTTTATCTGCATCATACATAGACGAAGCAGAACTAAGCTGGCGCACAGCCTCTTCGTATAAAAGAACTACTAAGCGGCCCTGGCTTGCTGTCTTAACATTTGTGGTTTTATATGCATTGTACGCCTGGTTATAAGCCATATTTCCCCCTAAAAAATTCAAGGTATATCGCTTTAAATGTCGGTATTTAAAATTATAACTTTAGGAGAATATTTATGCTGTTTTTTATGTTTTTTAATGACTATTTTCAATTATTTTCGTATACTTACTAATAGAAAAAAACGACATTTTAGTTAATTCAATTTAAATTGAATCCCAGGAAACACCATGAGCGAAAACAACAAAAACGAAGATGACAAAAAAAAGAAAGAAAATGATCCGTATGATTTTTTCATACTGAATACAGATAAAGACGGCAAGGAAAATGACAATAAGAAAGGGCCGCGCTTTCCTTTATGGAGCATGATTTTTGCAACGATGCTCATTTTAGGCATCTTTCATGTTATGTCGTCTCAAAAATCAAATTCAGAAATTCAATTCAGCGAGTTCAGGCAGAAAGTTGAGTCTGGTGAAATAAAAGAAGTTGAAATCACAGAAACTCATGTCATTGGTTATGATTCAGTTCAGCAGAAAAATACAGGTGTATCTTCATGGACTTTTAATTTAGATCCTAAAAATATAAGAAAAGAATATAAATCTGCATCATTCCCAGAGACTTTAAAAGATTTTGTAAAACTTCTCGATGAAAAAAATATTCCTTATAAATATGTAAGAGCTCAGAATAATTATCTGATTGCATTTTTGTTTCAGTTTGGAATGCCGATTTTAATAATTTTCTTCCTGATTTATTTTTTCAGGAAAATGGGAAACGGTATCGGTGGCGGAATGGGAAGCATTTTTGGTGCAGGCCAGTCGCGTGCAAAAGCAGTTGAAGAAGGAAAAGTTAAGACACGCTTTTCTGATGTTGCGGGAGTTGACGAAGCAAAAGAAGAACTTGTCGAAGTCGTAGACTTTTTAAAGTCTCCGAAAAAATATACAGACATCGGTGGAAAAATTCCTAAAGGTGTTCTTCTTGTCGGACCTCCGGGAACAGGTAAAACTCTGCTTGCACGTGCAGTTGCAGGAGAAGCAGGAGTTCCGTTCTTTAGCATTTCTGGTTCTGACTTTGTAGAAATGTTTGTCGGTGTAGGTGCAAGCCGCGTCCGTGATCTTTTTAAGCAGGCTCGAGAAAAGGCACCATGTATCGTATTTATCGATGAAATTGATGCTCTCGGAAAAAGCCGCGTAAATGGATTTGGCGGCGGTAACGATGAGCGTGAACAGACTTTAAACCAACTGCTTGTTGAGATGGACGGTTTTGAAAACGAAAAAGGTCTTATCATTCTTGCAGCAACAAACCGCGCAGATATTCTTGACCCGGCACTTCTTCGTCCTGGAAGATTTGACAGACAGGTTCCGGTTGAACGCCCTGATGTTAAGGGACGCGAAGAAATTTTACGCATTCACTCTAAGAATGTAAAGCTTGCAGAAGATGTAGACTTTGAATCAATCGCACACGGAACTGTAGGCTTTGCAGGTGCCGATTTAGCTAACGTAGTAAACGAAGCCGCGCTGCTTGCCGTACGAAACGGAAGAAAAAAAGTAACGATGGAAGATTTTAACGAAGCCATCGATAAAGTAAGCATCGGTCTTAAAAAGAAATCCCGCAAGGATAATAAAAAAGAAATGCGCCTTGTATCTGTTCACGAAACAGGACATGCCCTTGTCGCAGCGCTTACTCCGGATCATGAACCTGTAAATAAAATTACAGTCGTTCCGCGCAGCCATGGAATCGGCGGCTTTACACAGTATCGCGAAGAAGAAGAAAAGAATTTCCTCACGAGAAAAGACATGATAAACGAAATCGATTCTATGCTCGGCGGAAGAGCAGCAGAAGAAATCATTCTCGGTGATATTTCTACAGGAGCTTCAAACGACATCGCGCGTGCGACAGATCTTGTAAAGAACATGATTGTAAATTACGGAATGAGTGACCGCTTTAAGAACATGACTTTGGGCCGTGGCGTTCTTGGCCGTATGGGCGGCGAACCGGCTTTAGTGCGCGAGTTTAGTGAAGAAACACAGAAATATGTTGACGAAGAAATCGCACGCGTCCTCGAAGAGCGTTATGAATATGTATTAAAACTCCTTAGAAAGCACAAAAGCCTTCTTGAAACGGTTGCAAAACGCCTGCTCGAAGTTGAAACCCTCGAAGGCAAGGAATTCTATGCTCTTCTTGAGGCAGAAAAAACCGTTGCCTCCGTCGCAAAAAAGCCTTCCAAAGCACCTAAGGCTAAAAAGAGCGTGGAGAAATAGCTTTGATGGCGGCTTTAACCTGCTTTTCGTAGTTGACTAGCCGCATTTTCTTCAATAAAATGTACTTTATGAAGTTATTTAAATTGAATTGTACTATGAAAAAGCATTTTTTTGCGGCAGTTATGGCTGCTTTCTGCGGTTTTGCAGGTTTTTCTCAGGGAATTACGACTGCAAACGAGTTTTTCAAAGAAGTTTCTGACAAATATGCCTCATTCAAGGATTATTCTGCAACTGTAGATATTACGGTTGATAAAAAAGATATGTCTGCAACGGTGCTTTATCTTGCTCCGGACAAAATGAGAATGGATTTTTCTGAACCAGCTTCTCAGACAATCGTATATGATGGCAAAAAATTAATCTGCTATCTTCCAGAAAATACTTCTGTTCTTACACAGGAATCTGCAAATACAAATCCTGCAACTGCAGAAGGTCTTTCTCTTTTAAGACGTTATTATTCTGTATCATACGAAGAAAGTCAGGCTGTTGTTCCGCTCGAAGAAGGTTCTGATGAAAAAGTTGTTAAACTTATTTTCTGGCGAAGAACAGCATCAGAAAGCTTCCGTTATTTAAAGATCAGTGTTGATCCTAACACAAAATTAATCAGAAGAATTGTTGCTGTTACTCCTGGCGGAACTACATATCAGTTTGATTTTAAAAATTACGAAATCAATCAGGGAATTACAGAAAAAAGATTCCAGTATGATATTCCGTCTGGTGCAAACTCTATAGATAATTTTTTGTACTCTGACTAGTATTTAAGGACTTTAAAACTATGGAAAGTTACGGTGCACTTCTTAGAAATGCGCGTGAAGCAAAAAGATTAACTCTCGAAGCTGTTGAACGCGAGACTTCGATAAGCAAAGATTTTCTCGAAGGACTCGAAAACGAAAATACAGAAGTTTTTCATGGCGAAGCGTATTTAGTAGGATTCTTGAGAAATTATGCAGAATATCTTGAACTTGACTCAAAGAAACTTATAAGCCTGTATCGTAACATGATGATTCAGGAATCACCGGTTCCTGAAGGATTAATCGAAAAACCAAAACCTACATATTTAGTTCCTGCGATTGTTGCAGGATGTATAACTGTTGTCCTTGCAACTGTGCTTATAATTTATTTTGCAGTTTACAGAAGGCAGCAGATTGCAAAACAAAACTCGTATGCAATTTCAGAAAAAGTTCAGCAGAAAACATATGAACTTTCTGACAAGCCTATTAATGCAAGAGTTTATATCGGAGACCAGATTGTTGTTCCGTCTAAAAATGGAAATGTAATCTTAACTGTTACTTCTGATACAGATTCAAAACTTGGTTTAAATACTCCGGTCGGAACTCAGTACTTTGAACTTTCAGAAACCCGTGAACTTGATATCGATGGTGATGCTGCAATAGATTTTGTACTTGACGTCTGGGAAATTTCTTCTAACAATCAGTCGCGTGGTGCAGAAGTTTACATTGTAAGAAAAGATGAAAGTGCAGCTCTGGAAGTTGCTGACAGTACAATCATTCCGATGCAGCAGAAAGAAAATGTAAATCAGACAATGATTTTCGAAGACAACAGAACATATCCGTTTACACTTAATGCTTCGTTCAGAAAGCCGTGTGTATTCCGTTATGAAGTTGACAGAAAAAATTCTGTAGAAAACTATTATACAAACGGTGATGTTGTTACGATGACTGCAAATAACAAAGTTCGTGTCTGGGTTTCAAACGGAAACACAGTTAAGTTCCAGGTTATTGCTGCAAGCCAGACTTATGAACTCGAAATCGGTAAAGCCGGTGAGTGTATGGTAGAAGACATCAAGTGGATTCGTCTTGATGATGGCCGCTGCAGACTGGTGGTTGAACCGATTGAATAAATTTTATATAGATCAGCACGGCTGCGCAAAAAATCAGGTTGATGCAGAAATAATCGCTTCTAAATTAATCGACGATGGTTTTGAAATGGCAGACAGTTATGACGCAGCCGATTTTATTATAGTCAATTCATGCGGTTTTATCGAAAGCGCAAAAAAAGAATCCCTCGAAGCTGTTTACTCAATACGAAAAGCATATCCAAAAAAGAAAATAATTCTTACAGGTTGTCTTGCTGAACGCTATGCAGAAACTTTAAAAGAAAATCTTCCCGAAGCAGATGGAATTTTTGGAAATGGCGATCTTCTTTTAATTTCGCAGTTTTTAAATTCTGTAAAAAAGAAAAAACATCAGGTTTTAAAATCAGAGCAGAAAGGTGTATGCTGCTATAAGAGAAATTATTTTGCGACGTTCAAAAACTCTGCATATGTAAAAATAACAGAAGGATGTTCAAATCACTGTTCATTCTGTGCAATTCCTGTTATACGCGGCGAGCTTAGAAGTCGTCCTGTAAAAGAAGTGATTGCAGAAATCAAGTCTCTTTTAAAGCAGGGCTTTTTTGAGATAAACCTTATCGGTCAGGACCTTGCAGCTTACGGAACAGGAAAGGAAGATAAAAGTATTTTTAAGAATTCTGACAAATCGTATCTTTCGCTCCTTCTTGATGAAATTTCAAAGATAAAAGGCAATTTCTGGCTTCGTCTTTTGTATATTCACCCGGATCACTTTTCCTCTGATATAGTTGAATCAATCAAAAAAGATAAACGAATTCTTTCTTATTTTGACATTCCTTTCCAAAGCGGTGATACTGATATAATCCATCTTATGAACAGAACCGGTTCCAGAAAAAAATATGAAGCTCTTGTAAAGAATATAAGAAAAGAGCTTGGTGACTGCGTAATAAGAACTACTTTTATGACAGGTTTCCCGGGCGAAACTGACGAGGCTTTTGAAAATACTCTTTGTTTTATGAAAGCAATAAAGCCTGACTGGTCCGGATGTTTTACATACAGTGCAGAAGATGATACTCCTGCAAAGGGCTTTAAAAATAAAGTCCCAAAAGGGATCGCAAAAAAAAGAACTTCGATTCTTGAAAGCACTCAGGAAGAAATAACACAGAAAAAACTTGCTTCGAGAATCGGTAAAGAATACGATGTGCTTATCGAAGAAGTTATAGACGGCGAAGACGATAACGGTTATGCAATTGCAAGGGCATGGTTTCAGGCGCCGGATGTTGACGGTGCTTTTGTCGTTCGTTATGACAAAGATGATAAAAAAGCAGTTAAGGCTGTATGTCCAGGAAATCTTGTTAAGGTTAAAGCAGTTCGCGTAAGCGGAATCGATATAGACAGCGTACTTGTTTAAGTGCCGTTAAGGGAGGTTTTTATGAGTGATGATTTTGCACTTGATTTTATTCATAATCTCAATCAGAAAAAATCAAAACCCTTTGAACCTTCTGAACCATCTTTAGAATTAAAACGATATCTTGAACTTTTAAATCCCGAACAGAAAAAAGCAGTAGAACACTGTGGTTCGCCTCTTTTAATTTTAGCAGGAGCAGGAAGCGGTAAAACACGTGTAATTACTACAAAGATTGCATATCTTATAAATCAGAAAGGTTACGAGCCTTATCAGATCCTTGCAGTTACGTTTACAAAAAAAGCAGCAAAGGAAATGCAGGACAGAGCCGTTTCGATGGAAGAGCGTGCAAAAGATTCTATGATAAGAACTTTTCACTCGTTCGGTTCATGGTTTTTAAGAAAGTATTATGAAGAAGCAGGGGTCGATAAAAACTTTACGGTTTATGACGACGATGATATGGCAACTCTTGTTTCAAAAGCAAATCCTTCTTTAACAAAACAACAGGCACAGTCAGTTGCACATAAAATATCACTTGCAAAAGATTACTGTTATACTCCCGACAGCATTGAACTTGATAAAATTTCAAGCCGTCAGGAATTTCGCGATGCATACAGGAACTATCAGACAAGACTTCGCCAGACAGGAAATGTAGACTTTGGCGATTTAATTATGCTTCCTGTCATGGTTTTAGAAAAATTCGAAGCAGTGCGCCGCCAGATGCATTACAGATTTAAAGTAATTATGGTAGATGAATACCAGGACTCAAACGTAGCGCAGTTTAAATTATTAAAAGCGCTTTCTTCTCCTGACACTTATGTATGCGTTGTAGGTGATGATGATCAGTCGATTTATAAATTTCGCGGCGCAGAAGTTCAGAATATTCTTTCGTTCGAAGATGAATTTGAAGGAACTGCACTCATTAGACTTGAGAGAAACTACAGGTCTACATCAAAAATCCTTTTTGCTGCAGATAAAATCGTAAGCCAGAACGAAGACAGACTTGGAAAAACTTTAATCGCAGAACGCGGCGAAGGCAAGAAGCCTGTGCTTGTTTTTCTTCCTAATCAGGACGACGAGGCTTCTTTCTGTGCAAACATGATAGAAAAATCTTACGAAAAAGGTTGTCCGTATTCTGACTGGGCAATCCTTTACAGAACGAACGCGCAGTCACTTACGTTTGAACATGTTTTCTTAAAGGAAAAAATTCCGTATCAGGTTGTGGGAACGCTTCGTTTTTATGAACGCGAAGAGATTAAGGACATGCTCTGTTTTTTAAGCCTCGTCGCCAATTCAAAAGACGAAGTGTCGTTCAGGCGAATAATAAATAAGCCGAGCCGCGGAATAGGGGAAGTGACTCAGGAAAAATTAATCCAGGCTGCAATCGGCGATGAGGGACTTACTGATTTAGTTGAGTCGTGCAGAAAAAATGCAGACGGTCTTTCTAAAAAAGCAAAAGAGGGTGTAAACCATTTTGTTTCTCTCATGGATGAACTTAAAAATTTAATCGATGATGTTAAAAATAAAGAAAAAAAATTATCAGAGTTTGTTAACGTGATAATGAATAAATCCGGACTTCTAGATTATTATACTGCTCAGGATGAAATTGCAGAAACGCAGAAAGCTGCAAACATGCAGGAACTTGTAAACAGTGCAGTCTTCTATGAGTTTTCGCGTGACGGACTTTTAAGTTTTCTTGATCACATCGAGCTTGACCGCACTCTTGAAAATGACGAGGAAGAAAGTTCTGACAAAGTCACGCTCATTACACTTCATAATACGAAGGGTCTTGAGTTTGAGCGCGTAATAATTACAGGGCTCGAAAACGGAATCTTTCCCCGCCAGGATAAAAACGAAGAAGAGCTCGAAGAAGAACGCCGCCTTTTTTATGTCGGAATTACTCGTGCTAAAGACGAACTTTATATTACAAGCTGTGCAGAACGCCGTCTCTATGGCCGGACAGAAGCCATGGAACCGAGCCGCTTTTTAATCGAAGCAGGCGACAAGCCGTTTCGCGTGATAGGCGAAAAACCAGAAGAATATGTTTACCAGGTGTCTGGCGTTTCATCCGGCGATTTTGACTCTTATGCTGAATCTGATTATAAAAATTCTCACTCGCGCTCAGATAAAAATAATCCATGGTCAAAAGGAACAAGAATTTATCATGATGACTACGGCTACGGTCAGATTGTAAAATCAAGCCATACTGACGGTGAACTTGTCATAGAAGTTCAGTTTGAGTCATCGCGCCGCGGCGACACGAAAAAGTTTTTCCCTGAATATCAAAAATCCTCTCTGATGATTGTAAAAGACTAAAAATCGCGTAAAAGATAAAAAAAACAGGGCACAGGCCGCGTTATGAAGGGTGAACTGTGTCAATCTGACACAGTAAAAGCGCGAAAAAAAAAGACTGTGTCAAAATACTACAGTCTTATTATATTCAATATTAAAATTAAGAAAAAATCCCCAGAACGTCAATAAAATTCGTAAAATTTCTCCATTTTTATGCTGAATTCTGTAAAAAAATGAAGTTTTTTGTTTGATTCAGCATAAAATAAAAACTTGGCACACTTTTTGCTTGATATATGGCAAAGACAATGTGCTTTTAAATTAAAATTCGGGAGAATGCGATGAAATACGACGACGAAATCTTAGGAATCTACCTCAAAGAAATTAATTCGATTCCGCTTTTAACACGTGAAGAAGAAACTGCTCTTGCGCTCGAAGCCCAGAACGGTTCTAAAGCAGCAAAAGATAAAATCGTCAGATCCAACCTGCGCTTTGTCGTAAATGTTGCAAAAAAATATCAGAACCGCGGTCTTGAACTTACAGATCTCATAAGCGAAGGAAACATCGGACTTATGACTGCAATCGATCGCTTTGATGTTTCAAAAGGATATCATTTTATTTCTTATGCAGTATGGTGGATTCGTCAGAGCATTACAAAAGCAATCAGCGAAAAAGGTTCTCGCATAAGACTTCCTCTTAACCGCGTTAACGAGTTGAACCAGATTAAAAACGCAAAAAAGATTGTCGGTCACAACAAGACAGAAGAACAGGAAATACGCGAGATTGGTTCACTTTTAAATCTCGAACCTTCTCATATCCGCGATATGCTTAATCTTTCAAAAGAATTTATTTCTCTTGATGCATCTGTTGGTAAAAACGATAATTCTTCTTCAATCGGTGACTTTATCGAAGAAAGCCGCTACGGAAATCCTGATGAAGATGTAATCAATTCTTCAATGAAAGATGATATCAACGATGTGCTTGATTCTTTAAAACCGAATGAACAGAAAGTAATCCGTTTAAGATATGGTCTTGATGGAGACAAACCGATGTCATTAAAAGAAATCGGTGATGTATGTAATCTTACAAAAGAAAGAATCCGTCAGATCGAAAAACATGCAATCGTAAGACTCCAGCATCCTGCAAGAAGCAGAATACTCGAAACTTATGTTGCTTAATTTTTAATTCGAAAAACTTTTAAGCGCATCTTCTCTTGCAAGAAGAAGTATTTCGTGGTCCCTCGAGAAATCTGCAATTTCAAGTTGTAAATCTCCGCTTTGAATTGTTCCGGTAATTTCTCCGGGGCCTCGTAGTTTTAAATCCTTTTCTGCAATTACAAAACCGTCGGTTGTTTCTTTTAAAACTTTTATGCGCTCGATTCCGTTTTCGGTAATATTTTTTCTGTAAATGAGAAAGCAGTATCCCTGACTGCTGCCGCGTCCAACTCGTCCTCTAAGCTGATGCAGCTGGCTTAAACCAAATCTGTCTGCCTGTTCTATTACCATGCATGTTGCGTTTGGAACATCAACTCCAACTTCTACAACTGTTGTTGCAAATAAAAGCTGGATTTTCCCGTATCTAAAGTCATCAAGAATTCTTGACTGCTGTTCTTCTTCTATCTTTGAATGAATGAGTGCGCATTTATAATTAGAAAAATAGTTCTTCGAAAGTTCTGTAAATGCTCTTTCTGCAGATTTTATGCTTTCGTTTTCTGAATCATCTTCTGATTCTTCGATTGCCGGATAAACAAAATATGCCTGGTGACCTTTATCAAGTTCCTGGCGCACCGCATTGTATGCATTCTGTTCGTGTCCTTCAGAAACAAGATATGTGATTACTGGTTTTCTTCCCTTTGGCATTGTTTTTATCGTAGAAATATCAAGGTCTCCGAAAACTGTAAGCGCAAGTGTCTGCGGAATTGGCGTTGCGCTCATCATAAGAAGGTGAGGACACGCGTATGTATTGTTAAAAAGCTGTTTCCCTTTTTCGATAATCGCCTGTCTCTGTAAAACTCCAAATCTGTGCTGTTCATCTATTACCGCAAGCTGAAGATCTTTATAAACTACATCGCGTGAAAAAACTGCATGTGTTCCGATTAAAATATTTATTTCGCCTTCTTTGAGAGCTTTAAGCAATGTTTTTCTTCCTGCAGCCTTTACGTTTCCTGTAAGGAATGCAACGCGAATACCGAGCTTTTCTGTATACTGCGCGATGTTTTCTGCGTGCTGCCGTGCAAGAATTTCTGTAGGTGCCATAAAAACCGCCTGGCCGCCCCAGTCAATTACACGAAGAGAAGCAAAAAGTGCAACAAGTGTTTTTCCAGAGCCTACATCTCCCTGTAATAGCCGCTGCATCGTAAAAAGAGGTGCAGTTGATTCTTGTGTAAGAGAAGCTCTTTCTTTGTAGCCTCTGTCTATTTCTTCGTTCATTTTACAGATTACCGCAAGCTGGTCTTTTGTAAGAGAAAAAGGAAGAGTTTCAAGAAGGGCAGCCTGTTTTGGGGAAAAGTCATTCTGAGTATCTGAAATTTCGTATCTTTCATCTTTGGCATCTTCTTTAAAATCAATACCTGGAAGTGCGCCTTTATGAGTGTAAGCTCTTTTCAGCATTGTTTTTTCAAAAAGATAAAGTTCTTCATAGATAAGTGTCTTTCGCGCTTCTGTAACATCCTGCAGGTTTTCTGGCTGGTGTATTTTTTTTATCGCATCCTTTTTAGAAAGCAGAGCGCGTTTTTTAATTATATCTTCGGGAACTTCGCTGTCGATTCCAATTACATACTGTTTTAATGCAGAAGAAATGAGCTTTGTAAGAATCTTTCTTGTAATTCCTGCAGTAAGATGGTAAACGGGAATTATTCCTGAGTCAGGAAGAATTGTATTTTTATAATCTTCAAGGTTCCCGTCAGGACTTATCATGACAGCTTCGAAGCTTGATGACTGCAGCTCATTGTATTTTACGGCAAAAGTTCCTGTTACGCTTATGATTGATCCTACAGGGAGTGACTTTTCTAAGAAACTTCTGTTAAAGGCAATAAGCGAAGCAGAACCTGTTTCGTCCCGGATTATGATTTTAAGAGTCTTCATTTTTCCATAGCCGAAGTATTCGTGAGAAATTACTTTTGCCGCTGTATGAATTTTTTTTGAAAGTTCAAATTGATTTAGAGAAACGCGGTGGCTTCTGTCTTCGTAATCTCTCGGATAAAAAGAAAGAAGGTCACCGATTGTAAAAATATTTAAGTTTGATAAAGCTTTAACTGTAGCAGGACCTGCTCCCGAAAGAGTAGAAACAGGATTTTTGATATCCGCAATCTTCATTTGTTTTATTCCGCTTATGATTAAAATGGAATCAACATAATAAGACGAATGAGGTGTGTAAAGAAAATCTGGATTATTATATAAGCTGCAATAAGTGCAATTATCGAAATAATTAAAGTTGCTTTATAAGAAACCAGCTTGCCGCCTGTAAAAGTGCGTGCGATACGATAAACGATTGGATTTAAAGCATAATCAAAACGCTTTATAAATTCTGAACCATTGTAAGAATTTCTTTGAAAAATAAGAATAACTAATCGGATTATAAGAATAATTATAAACCAGAAAAGAATCGAAGAACCGATATGTTCTATTGTGGTTACTATCAGTGCAAAGACCGATGCAAAAGTTATTGTAAGTGAAACAGAAAGATTAAAAAAGAGTATTGAAAAGAAACTTAAAACAGCTAAAGCAACGAGGCACGAAAAATTAAATTCGCCTATATAAAGCGGTGTGTGTCTGTCAAAAAAATCTAAATACGGATCGCATATTTTTGAAAGGAAATTCGTAAAGCCGTTTTTAAAATCAGGAATCCACGAAAAAATTATTCTTATAGAACATGCAAAACCGTAAAATAAAATTAATGTTGCAAGAATCGAAAAAACTGTTTTGAGTGTATTCATATATTACCATCCAAAAAAATTAAGCTGTCCAGACATCCTTTACATAAGGAATGTTACGCAGAGAATCGATAAACTCTTCATCGCTCGGAGCTGTCATCTGTGTATTTGCCTTAACAGTAAAAGAACCGTTTCCTGTCTCTATATGAAAATATACTGAACAATTGCCCTGAGTGCCAAATAAAAAATCCCTTAACTTCTGGATTTCAATTTCATCCTTAAAATTACTTTCCATCTGGATATGAAGTTCGTGGATTGAACGTACCTGCAGTGCGTTTATATCCTCAAGGGAATCTACGATTAAAGAAGCGTCAGGACGATTTTCCGGAGCGTCAAGTTTTCCTTTAAATGCATATACTTTATCAACTTCTATCTGGTTTCGAAGCGTTCCCCATGTTTTTGGAAAGAAAGTAAGGTTCATAGTTCCATCAAAGTCTTCGAGTTTTACAAAGGCCATCTCATCGCCTTTTTTTGTTCTTATTACACGAAGCTCGTTAATCATTCCGATAACAATGTAGGTTTTACCGCTGTTTCTTCTCTGCCATGGATTTGAGTTATCTGCCTGCGATGCATTCTGTTCTTTCGTAAGCTTTGCTTCGCGTTCCCAGGTTTTTGATGTAATCGTAGCAGACTGTTCAATTGCTTTTCTGTAATCATCAAGAGGATGTCCCGAAATGTAGATTCCGATACATTCTTTTTCCATATTGAGTTTTTCCATCGTAGGAAGATCTTCTACTTCTTCAAATTCAAAATCTACAAATTCTTTTTCGCCGGATTCTTCAAAGAGAGAAACCTGTCCGTTTTCTGAGCCGTGGTGTTTTGCTTCTGCATAATCTACGGCTCGTTCCATATTCTGTAAAAGTGTAGGGCGGTTGTAAACTTTTCCTTCTGCTTCTCCAACATGATCAAAGCCGCCTGTTTTTATGAGGACTTCAATCGCTTTGTTGTTTACAGCGCGTTTGCCGTCAACTACTTTTATTCCGACTCGCTCAATAAAATCGATGAATGATTTATAAGGACCGTTTTCTTCGCGTTCTGCAACAATTGCAGCAGAAGCACCGTCTCCCATTCCCTTAATTCCTTTAAGACCAAAAACGATTCTTCCGTCGACTACGTCAAAAATGATATCAGAGCGGTTTACGTCAGGCGGGTCTACTGCAATACCGATTCGTCTTGCTTCTGCAATGTAAAAAGGAAGACCGTCTGTCGAAGTAATTTCGTTTGTAAGGTTTGCAGCCATGAACTCTGCAGGGTAATGTGCTTTAAGCCATCCTGTTCTGTAAGCAAGAACAGAATAAGCTGCGGCGTGAGATTTATTAAATCCGTATCCTGCAAACGGAATCATGATTTCAAAAATTTCATCGGCATGCTGTTCTGTAAAGCCCTGCTTTAAAGCTCCTTCGATAAATTCTTTTTTCTTTCCCATCAAAACTTCTGGTTTCTTTTTTCCCATTGCACGGCGAAGCATATCTGCACCACCCAGAGAGAATCCTGCAATGCGCTGTGAAACCTGCATTACCTGTTCCTGATAAACCATTACACCGTAAGTTTCTTTTAGAATGTCTTCAAGACATGGGTCAGGGTAGTGGATTGTTTCTGGTTTCCATTTTCCTTCGATGTACTGCGGAATATAATCCAATGGACCCGGGCGGTAAAGTGCGTTTAACGCAACAAGTTCTTCAAGACGGCGTGGCTTTGCCTGTCTAAGAATTTTCTGCATGCCGGCACTTTCAAACTGGAATACTGCAACAGAATCTCCTCTGTCAAACAAATCAAAAGTTTTTTCATCTGTTTCAGAAACTTCAGAAGTTAAAAAATCCGGTTCGCCAGGTTTTTTATGTTTGTTTATGATGTTTTCTGTATAACGGATTAACGAAAGTGTTTTTAATCCAAGATAGTCAAACTTTACAAGTCCACACGGTTCGATGATATCCATCGTATACTGAACTGCAACTTTACCTTCTGCAACAAATACCGGTGCCCAGTTAGGAAGTGCTGTAAGTCCGATTACCATTCCCGATGCATGAAGACCTGTATTACGGTTTATGTTTTCGAGTTTAAATGCAAGCTTAAAAAGCTGCTGGTATCTTGGATCATCTTTATACTGAATCAACTGTCCGCCGTCAGGAAACTTGTCATTAGCAGGTTCAAATGCATTCTTTAACTTTGCCTTAGGGTTATCAGGAATACATTTTTTTAACATGTTTACTTCTGCAAGCGGAATATTTAAAACACGTCCAACATCTGCAAGTACCTGTTTTGCTTTTAAAGTACCAAATGTTACGATGTGTCCTACCTGCGGATCTCCGTAAAGATCTCTCGTATGCTGAATGATATCCTGCCTGAAGTCGAAATCCATATCAACGTCAAAATCAGGCATTGATACACGTTCAGGATTTAAGAATCGTTCAAAGATAAGTCCGTATTTAAAAGGATCGATGTCGGTAATCGTCATCGCGTAAGCAACAAGAGAACCTGCTCCCGAACCTCGTCCAGGTCCGATAGGAATGTAAGGCTTTGGTCTGTTGTTTACATTATCCCATGTAGATTTTGCCCAGTTGATAAATTCCCATACGATAAGAAAGTATCCGGAAAATCCCATCTGAAAAATAATTCCTAATTCGTATTCGGCTCTTTCGCGGATCTCTGGAGTAATTTCTTTATATCGTTTTTTTAATCCTTCTTCTACAATGTGGCGTACATAATCATCCTGATCAGATTTATAATCGTCACCATGTGTGCAGAACTCATCCGGTAATTTAAATCGCGGAAGACAATCTTTTAATTCCTGAGTTTTGTACTGCGGAATCGTAAGATTACACATGTTTGCGATTTTAATTGTATTCTCTATTGCTTCGGGGCAGTCAGGAAAGAGAGAGCGCATTTCTTCTTCTGTTTTAAAATACCAGTTGTCGTTTCCTGCTCCACCCATCGTCTGATGTGGTTCGTTGTAAAGTTTTTTAAATCCGATGCAGCGTAAAACATCCTGCGCAACAGCATCTTCTTTTTCTATATAATGAACATCGTTTGTAGCAACGAGCGGAATATCAAGTTCATGTGCAAGTGCAATTAATTTTTTATTTACAAATTTCTGTTCTTCGAGTCCGTGATCCTGAATCTCAATATAATAGTGATCCGGCCCAAAAAGATTTTTATATTTTATAGCAAGTTCTTTTGCTTCATCATCTTTTCCTGCAAGTAAAAGCTGCGGCAGTTCTCCTGCGATACATGCTGAACAACATATAAGCCCTTCATGATATTTTTCGAGAAGCTCAAAATCGATTCGAGGTTTACCGTAGTACATTCCTTCTGTAAAGCCGATGGAAGAAAGCCAGCTCATATTTTTGTAGCCGGTTTCGTTTTCGCACAGAAGAATCAGGTGAAAGTAATGGGCATGGCGCTCGCCATCCTCGCCTTTTCGCGAGTAGGGTACGTCATTTTTTTCTAAATGGCTTCCGTAAGCGACATAAAATTCTTCTCCGACGATGGGGTTAATCCCGTTTGCGTGGCAGATGTGCTCAAAATTAAGTACACCAAACATGTTTCCGTGGTCGGTAAGGGCGAGCGCCGGCATATTGAGGCTCTTTGCTTTTGCAATCAGGTCATCAAGCTTTGCACAGCTGTCGAGAAGCGAGTAATCAGAGTGTACATGAAGGTGAACAAAATTAGAAACCGGCGTTCCTTCCGGTGCGTCTGGGAAAATATGAATGTCTGCCATATTCTGTATTTTACCCGAGATTAGCCTTATAGTCGAGTAACAAAATAAGAATATACTTATTTATATATTTAGTAGCAGTAATTTACTTGAACAAAATTAAAAAAATTGTATTATTATAGAGAATCTCTAAAAACTACATTTTAGAGAAAATAGAAAAAAGTAATTAGGAGAGTTAATTATGGAATGTAAGATAATTGATTTATCGACATATAAGCGTCTGCCGGTTTTTAAGCTTTTTAACAGGATGGAAAATCCATTCCTTTCTGTAACGCTTAAGATGGACGTAAAAAAGGCTGTCGAGTTTTCAAAGCGCCGTGGAGTTTCCTTTTACACGGTATTCATCCATATAGTATCAATTGCCGCAAACAGAATTCCAGAATTTCGCCAGCGTATATACAATGACGGAATAATCGAATACGACAACTGTATTTCGTCAAATATCGAAATTCTTGATGATAATTCATACAGCTACTGCTATCTCAACCATAATATGGACTGGGATTCATATTTAAAATATGCGGATGAGGAACGTAAAAAGAGCAGAAAAAATCCAACTTCGCTCGAAAATACCGACATCCTTAACTTTATATATCTTAACGGCATCCCGATGAGGCATTACGAACATCTTACGCTTCCTTATATGAGTTCACGCGACTCAAATCCACGAATCTCATGGGGAAGATATGAAGAAGATTTTAAGGGCCGTCTTATGATTCCGATTACGATACAAATTCACCATGCGGTTGTGGACGTCTACCAGATTGATCTCTTTTATAAAATGGTAGAAGAAGAAATCAGTAAACTTGCCGCAATCTAGCAGTTTTTCGTGCGTAATTCACACTTAAAAAATTAATTATTTTTAAAGTCTTGAACATATTCTCAAAAAGCATTACTATGGAACAACTATAAGAGGTAAAGATGAAAATTACTGGTGCTCAGATTGTTATTGAATGTCTTGTTGAACAGGGCGTTAAGACTGTTTTCGGTTATCCGGGCGGTGCAATCTTAAATATTTACGATGAACTTTATAAAAATTCTGACAGAATAACTCACATTTTAACCGCACATGAACAGGCAGCATGTCACGCTGCAGACGGTTATGCACGTTCAACCGGTAAAGTCGGAGTCTGCATGGCAACTTCTGGTCCTGGTGCTACAAACCTCGTAACAGGAATTGCAAACGCATACATGGACAGCGTTCCGATTGTTGCAATTACATGTAACGTTATTAAACCTCTTTTGGGAAAAGATTCTTTCCAGGAAATTGATATTACCGGCGTGACAATGCCGATTACAAAACATAACTCAATCGTAATGGATGTAAAGGACCTTGCAGAAACAATTCGCGAAGCATTTGTGATTGCAAAGTCTGGTCGTCCGGGGCCTGTACTCATCGATATTCCTAAAGATGTTACTGCAGCCCTCTATGATTTTGAACCATTAAAAAATCCTGATGAAGCTGTAATTAAAAATGCGGGCAATCATGCAAACTTAAAGCGCGCGATTTCTGTAAAAGTTCCTACAGTTGAACAGATTAAAGAAGCAGCAGCATTAATCAACAGCGCCGAACGTCCTGTAATCTATGCAGGCGGTGGTGTAAAAATTTCCGGGGCAGAAAAAGAACTTCTGGCTCTCGCAGAAAAAGCAGACATTCCTGTTTCAGAAAGTCTTATGGGCCGCGATGTTTTCCCTGCAACACATCCTTTGTGTACATGGATGGTCGGCATGCACGGAACAAAGGCTTCGAACTTTGCAATTACAAACAGCGACTTAGTTATTGCAATCGGTGCAAGGTTCAGTGACCGTGTTCTCGGAGATCCTTCGCGTTTTGCAGCTAACTCAAAGATTCTTCATATCGATGTTGATCCTGCAGAAATAAACAAAAACGTTACGACAGACAAAAGTCTTGTAGGCGACGTAAAAAATGTTCTTTCTGCTTTGATTCCGCATGTAAATAAAGCAAAACACACTCCGTGGCTTGATATGGTTCACAGATGGATGAAAGAAGTTCCTTCATGTTATTTTAAGCAGCCTAAAGATTCTATTAATCCGAAATTTATCTGCGAATATATTAACAAAGCTGCAGGTGAAGATACATTCATCACGACAGAAGTTGGTCAGCACCAGATGTGGACTGCTCATTTCTATCCGTTTACAAAACCAAGAACGTTCAATACATCAGGTGGCTTAGGAACAATGGGATTTGGAACAGGTGCTGCAATCGGAATCCAGTGTGCAAATCCGAAAGCCCGCGTAGTTCATATTGCCGGCGACGGAAGTTTTAGAATGAACTGTAACGAGCTTGCAACAATTTCGCATTATAATCTTCCTATTATAATCGTCATCGAAAACAACGGTACTCTCGGTAACGTTCGCATGTGGCAGAAGCTTTTCTATGGAAACAGATACAGTCAGACAACACTCGACTTTGGTCCGGACTGGCTTAAGCTTGCTGATGCATACGGAATCGATGCATTCCGTGCATCAAATTCTGAACAGTTCGCAAAGGCTTTTGACAAGGCGCTTTCGCTTAACAAGCCTTGCGTAATCGATGCCAAAGTTGACATTGATGAAATGATTCTTCCAATGGTTCCGGGTGGAAAGCCTATCGATGAACCTATCATGGAGTGGGAAAACTGATTTTATATCCTTTTCCCTTGTGGTATACACTGAATGGGTGTAAAATAAAAAGGTATATTCTTTTGCACAGGGGAAGGGATGAAAAGAAAATTTCGTGTAGGTGTCCTTATCAATAACATGTATTCCGATTACGGAACTACTGTACTTGAAGGCATTGATAAATTCTGCAGGGAAAATGACTGCAAGCAGATTATTTTCCCATTGCTCCGTGGCAATACTCTTTCCCAATATGACTTTCATTATGATTCTTTAAGCGCTCTCATTAATCCAGGAAACGTTGATGTTCTTATAGTTTGTTCCGCAGCGCTTTCTAATTACGGAAAATTTGATGAGTTTAGAAAAGAAATAGAAAACCTTCCGCCGATGGTAAAAGCTTCGCTTGGTGTAAAACTTGAAGGGCTCCCGTCAATAAGGGTTGATCCTTCTAAAGCGATTGAAACTCTTGTAACTCATGTAATAAAAGAACATGACAGAAATAATTTTCTCCTCATGCAGTCAAGTGATGAAAGCTATGAGTCGCGCGAACGTGCAGGATATTTTAAAGATGCGTTAAAGAAAAATGGAATTGAAATTTCTAAAGAAAAAATTCTTGATGGCCAGTTTATGTACAATATGGCATACGAAGAACTCGGAAAATATCTTGATAAGAAAAAAAATAAAATCGATTTTAATGCAATTTTCTGCTGTAATGATGATATGGCTATGGGATGTAAGGACTGCCTTAAAGTTCACGGCTTTGCTGTTCCCGAAGATGTAAGTGTCATAGGCTTTGACAATATTTACGATTCTTACGAAATTGAACATGACATAACGACTGTTGATCAGATGATAGAAAAGCAGGCATATGAATCTGTAAAACTTGCATTTGATTTATTCTATAAAAAATGTGAACCTCATGATTTAATACTTGATGCAGAACCTATAATAAGACATTCCTGCGGATGCGTAAAAGATAAAGAGGTTCTTTCTAAAGAAGAACTTCTACAGATGACAAACAGATTTCATTATGACGGTTCGCTCCAGCTTTATAATCTTCATTTCTTTTTGCTTGAGTCACAGGAACCTGTTCCGCTTGATAAACTTTATCCGCGTCTTGCATATTGTTTTTCTCTGTTTGATGTTTCAGAAGCAATTCTTGTTTTATATAACAAGCCTTTTTATTTTTCAGAAGATACGGCGTTCTCATTTCCAGAAGACGCTGTAGTAAAGATGACTTATAAAAATCAGAAAGGAATTTCTGAACCTGATATTTATTTTAATCCGTCAGATTATATGATTCCGCCTGAATGCGAAGAAAATCTTTCATCTCTTCAGGTTATTTTCCCGTTGTTTGCCTCGTACTATCAGTTTGGGTATTTTATAATGAGTCTCGGCAAGTACGAAAAGATTTTTTATCAGACTGTATATGAACTTGTTTCAAAAGAAATCGTTGCTTCGATTAAACTTACCCAGGCTAATAAAGAAAAGGCAACTCTTGAAACTAAAAACATAACTCTCGAAGAGTATTCAGAAAAACTCCATACATTAAGCCGCACAGATGAAATGACTCAGATTTATAATCGCCGCGGTTTTTACGAAGCAGCACAGATTATAATTACACAGTATGTTACTGCAGGAAAAAAAGGACTTGTGCTCTTTGGTGATATGGACGGATTAAAATCAATTAATGATACATTTGGGCATGAAGCAGGCGATAAGGCGATAAAAGCAGAAGCAGAAATCCTTAAAAAGATTTTTAAATCAAGTGATGTGATTGGCCGTCTTGGTGGTGACGAGTTTGCAATCGTTGCTCCGGAAATGCAGCTTGAAGATTTTGCAGCAAGAAAAAATCTTCTTAACGACGAATGTAGAAAATATAATGAAAGCGAAGAAGATCCGTTTATTCTTTCTATAAGTATGGGCTGTACAGAATTTTCTGCAGCCAATTCTTCGATTGATGATCTTCTAAAAAAAGCAGACGAAGAACTTTATAAAGAAAAAAGAGAGAAAAAATCACTAAAAGAGGGAAGATAATGGATTTAAAAGAGTTTCATGAAACATTAAAAACATTTAACACATGCTGTCCGCTTTTTATTGCATTCAGTGATAAATACAGACAGCAGCTTATTTTTGATATAATCGAAGCAGGTAAAGAAGGAATTAACGTTACAAATCTTTCTGCAAAATCTCATCTGTCGCGTCCTGCAATTTCGCATCATTTAAAAGTTCTCAAGGATTCTGGCATCGTGACTCCTAAAAAAGTCGGAACACAGATTTTTTACCAGGTTACTCTTTCTGATAAGTTTGACACTTTAAGGCAGCTTATGAACTCTATACTTATGATGCTTGATAAGATACAGGAAGCAGATGGTACAAAAAAATGACGAAAGACGATTTATTCTTCTATATTGAATCAAAGAAAGAACTTGAGTTTATCTACAAAGAAAAAACTTATACAATAACATATGGCATCGATACCGACGGAAACGATTACATTGCATTCGGGCGCCTTTATGAACCTGAACGATTTACTTCGTTTAAAGATCTTTATGCGCGTGCAAAAATAAACAATTCATATTTTCGTGAAATGCTTGATGTTATCGAAATAAAAAAATAAACGGATAAAAAATGACTAATCTCGAAAAGTATTATAACAAGTTTAACGAAGATCACCGGCTTACAACACGCCACGGCATCGTCGAGTTTACGACATCGATGAAATACATTCACGATTTTATTCCCGATGGGAAAAAATTAAAAATACTCGATGTAGGGGCCGGAACAGGGCGCTACTCGATTGCACTTAGCCGCGAAGGACATAATGTTACGGCCGTAGAACTTGTCGAGCGAAATTTAAAAGTTCTTGAGTCAAAGCATGAGCACGTAAACTGCTGGCCTGGAAACGCAATGGACCTTTCGTTTCTTGAAGATGATACTTTTGACATAACACTTCTTTTTGGGCCGATGTATCATCTTATGAGCGAAGAAGAAAAACTCAAGGCTTTTTTAGAAGCCAGGCGAGTTACAAAAAACGGCGGTCATATTTTTGTCGCATATGTTATGAACGATTACAGTGTAATAACCTACTGTTTTAAACAGAATAAAATAAAAGAATGCATCGAAAAAAAATCGCTTACAGAAGATTTTCATCAGATTGTAACTCCTGATGATTTGTATAGTTATCTCAGGCTTGAAGATATAGATGCTCTTAACAAAAAAGCTGGGCTTAAACGCGTAAAAATCATTGCAGCCGATGGAGCAGCAGATTATATGCGCCGTGAGCTTAATGCACTCGATGAAGAAAGCTTTAATTATTTTATTCAATATCATCTTGCAAACTGCGAACGCCCGGAACTTTTAGGTGCAAGCTCTCATATCGTGGATATTCTTGTAAACGAAAAGTAAAATTTTAAGAAAATTCTTATAAGAAAAACTGTGACATTTAGTGTATTTCGTGGTATTTTTTAATATGAACGGAAAGACAATGAAACATGCTATAAAAGTACTGCCCATGATTTTTGTCCTCTTTATGCTGAATAATGCTCATGCCCAGGATGCAGCAGAAGAAAAAAAATATGGTTTTAACGAATTATTATGCGGTTATCTTGAACACGATTTTGAACTCAAAAAGCTTACGATAGAGGCACAGAAATCTAAACTTGCCCTTGAAAATGCAAAAATAAATGAAGGTTTTGATGTAACTCTTTCGACCGGAACGATGACTTTTTATACAGGTTCCGGCTCGGGTGATTTTTCTGTAAAGCCTTCTGCAAAAATTTCTGTTCCTTCTGCAAAAAATTTAAGTGTAAATGCTTCTGCAGATTATAAATATGACGGTTCAAGCGAAACAAGTGATTTAAAAGATGGAAAAATCGGAGTTTCATTTGACATCATTTCTCCTGTTCAGGAACAGTCAAGGATTGAAATACTTAAAAAAGAACGGGAAGTACTCGAGGCAAAAAGAAAGATTTACAATTCTGCCTTGAGTGCAGAAAAGAATTTTTACCAGGAAATGAAAAGCCTTTTAAGCTCAATCAATTCTGTTTATACAAATCTCCAGGATGTTTATACAGACACTTTGAGTTTTGAAAAAATAAAAGCCCAGGGCTACACATCATCATCCTCTACTTACAGACTTGCAGAAATGAAAGTTTTATCCGGAAGACATACTATAGAAACTGCCGTTCATAAAATACGACATGACTTTGTTGTCTTTTATAAAAAGTGTGGAATCGATCTTTCAATGGATAATGAACGTGATTTTTTAAAGTTTATTCCTGATGATATTCCGCAGCTTGAAGGTTTAAAATTTACTTCTTTTGATAAAGAAAAATATAAAGAAATCGAAAGCGCAAAATGGATAAATAAAATTAATTCGCTTGCAAGAAAAGCAGATAAAAACTTTTCTCTCGGATTAAATGCAGGGTACACATTCGAAAACTCTGCAACTAAAACAGATACGATTGATGCAGGAATTTCTACTACATGGAACGGGCTTGGAGTTAACTGCGGAATAAGTTTTCCTGCCGGCACTGATGAGTTTACTCCTGCATTTACGCTCGGTGCGACAGTTAATTTAAACTCGTTCAGGACACGTGCAATCAAAGAAGAAACTTATACACTTACAGAAAAGCAGGAGTTGATTGATATCGATACTGCAAACGAAGATTATGAGACTTCGATAATCGACTTTGATCAGCAGCTTGATAATATTCTCTGGGAAAAGGGTTCTGTTGCAGAAAACTTTTTACTGTATCAGAAAAACGAAGAAGATCTTGAAAAATATTACAAGATGGGAATCGTAACACAAAGTGAATATCTTTCTGCAATGAACAACAGACTTCTTTATCAGGTAAAGATAATTATAAATACAATAGATATGATTTTATATAATAACAGCGTTCAGAGTAATTTTGTCGACATTGACATTTCATTGCCCGAATCTACGGCTGTTCAGCTTAAATCAGGAGAAAAAGAATGACTAAAAAAATAAAACTGATTCTTATTTCTGCGCTTTCGCTTGCAGGAGTTATACTTCTTCTTTTTGTCGTACGTGCTGTCATAACAAAGGTAAATACAAAGCCTGTTTTCTATACAGTAAAAAAAGAAAATTATGAAAACGTCATCGAAATCTCCGGAACTGTAGAAGCAGCTCAGGAACAGACACTCCAGGCATTAAGCGATGGAACTGTTCTTGGAGTTTACGTAAAGGAAGGTGACAGAGTTAAAAAGGGCGATGTAATCATTCAGCTTGATGACACGACACAGGTTTATAATCTTGAAAAACATGATTTTAATATGGCAGCTACAAGAATTACTGGAAGTGCCAGAGAAATAAAACTCATGCAGACAGAACGTCTTTCTCTTTTGCAGAAAGTTTCTGACAGAAAAGTTTCTGCAACATTTGACGGAGTAATTGCAGCTCTTGATGTTGCTGTCGGTGATTCACTTGAAGCAAAGGATTCTGTCGGAACATTAGTAAATGTTGATTATCTTCTTGCAGAAGTAGAAGTTGCAGAAACAGATGTAAGCCAGCTTAAAGTCGGACAGCAGGTTGAGTTTTCATTCAACGCGTATAAAGACAAAACTGTTTATGGAACAGTAATCGGCTGGCCTGCAATCGGTGAAATTACAAGCCGTGGTGCGACTGTTGTAAAAGTTAAGATTAAAATAGAAGATTTCCCTCCGGAGATTCTTCCTAACTATTCATTTACCGGGAAAATCAAGATTGCAGACCCGGAAGAATATCTTCTTGTTGAACGCTATGCAATCGGATACGAAAATAAAAAGCCTTATGTCGTGACAAACAAATCAAGTAAAAAGATTGATGTAAAAGTCGTTCCTTATGGAAATACGATGGTAAAGATCGTAGAAGGCGATGTTAAAGAAGGCGATGTTCTTGTTCAGCAGTCAAAGCCTAAGATGTCAGGACTTTCTAAAAACAGAGGTGGCATGATGGGTCCTCCAGGCGGTATGGGTGCACGTCCTCCAAGAATGTAAATATGAGAAAAGCTAAGAGTGATGCAGCTTCTACGGCTTCTCAGGCAGTCGTAGAGCTTACAGACGTAAAAAAGATTTACTCAATGGGTGACGCAGAAGTCCAGGCTTTGCGCGGCGTAAGCTTTAAAGTCGAGCAGGGCGAGTTTATATCGATAATGGGACCATCAGGTTCCGGTAAATCTACATGCATGAATATGATAGGATGCCTCGACAGACCTACAAGCGGGGTTGTAAAAATCGACGGGCGCGAAACTCATCTTATGAACGAAACAGAGCTTGCGGTTTTAAGAAACAAGACAATCGGTTTTGTCTTTCAGCAGTACCATCTTATTCCGTCGATGACTGTAATCGAAAACGTAATGCTTCCTTTAAAATATAAAAGATTTCCACGCGAAGACCGTTATGAACTTGCGCGCGCTGCTTTAAAAAAAGTCGGACTTGAAAATCGTGAAAATCACAGACCTAATGAACTTTCAGGCGGTCAGAAACAGCGTGTTGCAATCGCGCGCGCAATCATTGCAGAACCAAAAATAATTCTTGCCGATGAACCGACAGGAGCTCTTGATACTAAAACAGGAATTCAGGTTATGGATTTGTTCCGCGAAATAAATAAAACAGGAACAACAATTATTATCGTTACGCACGATCCAGGTATTGGAAAGTCTACGGAACGCTGCATTAAAATTCTGGACGGCCTTTTATGTTAGAAGATTTTATCAATGCACTTCAGAACTTTAGAAGAAATAAAACGCGCACATTCCTTTCTCTTTTAGGTGTAATTATCGGTGTCGCTGCTGTAATTGTAATTACAAGTATGGGAAACAGTTCGACAAAGCAGGTCCAGGACACGTTTGGAACAAGCGGACTTGATATCGTAAGTATTTCAAGCGGCTTTATGAGAAAAAAACGTGACGCGGTAAAAATTGTTTTTGACGAATCATTTAGAGAAAAACTTTTTGATAATGTACGAGACATAAAAAAAATCTGGTATAAAAATAATTTAAGCACAACGCTTACATACGGAACAGTTTCTGCAAGCACATCCTGTGCCGCAGTCGAATACGGTTATCTTGAAATGTATAATATGGAGCTTGAGTCTGGTTCATATTTTTCTGTTACAGACGATGAACAGGGAATGCAGAAAATAATTTTGACTCACGACCTTGCAGAAAATCTTTTCCCTGCAGGGGATGCGACCGGTCAGAAAATAATGCTCGTTGCAGATAAAGTGACGTTTGGTTTTAAAGTATGCGGAGTTCTTAAAGAACAGACTGTCGGAATGGAAAACAGCACTGCATTTATTCCGCGTGGATTTTATAAAAAGAAAATCAAACCGAATCCTGCGGCAGATACAGTTTTAGTGCAGGCAGTTTCTCAAAATAAATCAACCGAGCTTGTTTCGACTCTTTCAGCTTACTGCAAGCAGCTTACCGGAACAGAATCTGTAAACGTAAACTCAATGCAGACTATGCTTGAACAGATGAGTTCGATTACAAATACAATGAGCGTTCTCCTTGCTGCAGTTGCTGCGATTTCTCTTTTAGTAGGTGGAATCGGAATCATGAACATCATGATTGTAACTGTAACAGAACGCCGTCAGGAAATAGGAATAAGAAAAGCGCTTGGTGCAAATCCACGTGATATATGCCAGCAGTTTTTGATTGAATCTGCAAGTATTACAATTATCGGTGGAGTTATCGGTGTAATTCTTGGAATAGGTTTGAGTCTTGCGGTAGAATATATACGCGGAATGAGCCTTGTAATAAGTTCAAACTCGTGCGTAATTTCTTTTGCGTTCTCTGTATTTGTAGGAATATTTTTCGGGCTTAACCCGGCGCTCCGTGCGTCAAAGCTGGATCCTGTGGAAGCGCTGAGCGCGTAAATTGGGTTTTTAAGCCAGGCAAGACTTGTACCGCGCTCCACGAGCCGCAAGAGCGGCTCTGTGTATTATACGTTTCCGATAAAGTACTTTTTCTTTCCGCGGCGGAATATAAGAACTTTTCCTTCGAGCGCCATCGCTTTTGTAATGATCATGTTTTCATCATTAACAATTTCGCCGTTAATCGAAACTGCATTTCCTTTTATAAATTCACGTGCTTCTCTTTTGCTTGATGCAATTTTGTTGTTTACAAGAACATCGACCAAAGGAAGTTCTTCTTTATACTCAAAGCTTGGAACGCCCTTAAGACCTGTCATGATGTCGTTTACAGAAAGACCTTTAAAGTCGCCCTTGAAAAGTTTTTCAGAAACCATAACGGCATTGTCAGCTTCTTCTTTTCCGTGAATGTCTTTAACAACTTCCCACGCAAGAGTTTTCTGTGCAATTCTTGTTTCCGGAGCAGACTGCTGCTGTGCGTATACATCTTCAATCTGTTCGCGGCTTAAGAATGTAAATACTTTAAGGTATTCAAGAACCTTAGAGTCGTCAGAATTGATGAGGTGCTGGTAAATTGCATAAGGAGAAGTCTTATCCTTATCAAGCCAGAGAGCGTTTCCTTCTGATTTACCGAATTTTTTTCCTGTCGCGTCAAGAATGAGTGGCATTGTAAATGCATATGCTGTTTTATCAAGAACCTTCCTTATTAAGTCAACACCTGTTGTAATATTTCCCCACTGGTCACTTCCTGCAACCTGCATGATACAGTTCTTTTCCTGGAAGAGGTGTAAGAAGTCATAGCCCTGCAAAAGCATGTAAGAAAATTCTGCAAATGTAATACCCGTTTCGAGGCGGCGGCGTATGATGTCCTTGTCGAGCATGTAATTGATGTTTATGTATTTACCGATGTCGCGCAAAAAGTTAAGGAATGTGTAATCTTTCATCCAGTCGTAGTTGTCAACAAGCTCTGCCTGTGGAACAAGACGCTTAATCTGGTTGCGGATTCCGTTAATGTTGTTGTTTACCTTTTCTTCTGAGATGATTTCGCGTTCTGCTGTAGGGCGCGGGTCACCGATACGTCCTGTAGCGCCGCCGCACAGAAGAATAGGGTGGTGGCCGGCATTTGCAAGACGTTTTGCCATACAAAGTGATGAGTAATGACCTAAGTGCAGAGAATCTGCAGTAGGGTCAGTTCCCCAGTAGAATGCAAAAGGAGTTCCGTCAAGAACTTTCTGTAAGTCGCTTTCTTCTCCTGCAATATCTTTAATAAGTCCGCGCCATTTTAAATCTTCAAATAAACTCATGATTTTATTAACCTCTCATTTTTTTTATATTGAATATAACTGTATATTCCGAGACCGATTCCAAATACAATCATGATAAAGCATAAAATCTGTCCCGTAGAAATATTCGTTAAAGAAACATCTCTGTCTAATGGAGCTCCGACAGTGTTTCCTAATTTAAATCCCATATCTTCATCAGGCATTCGAAAGTATTCAATTACAAAGCGTACGAGCCCGTAACCGGTACTGTAGAGTGCACTTAAAAATCCGTCAAACGGTTTTTTCTTTCTAAGTAAAAATAAAATTACAAAAAGGAAAATTCCTTCGAAGAACGCTTCGTATAACTGACTCGGGTGGCGCGGTAAAAGAACAAGTCCGCTTTCCGGAATCTGCATTCCGATTGAAGCTGCAAAATCCTGAACCCACTGTATCGAAGCGCTGTATCCTTTTGAATCGCGAAAGATCATTCCCCATGGCATTTTTGTAAGCCTTCCGTAAAGTTCGCCATTTAAAAAGTTTCCAAGTCTTCCGAAAGTGTATCCGCATGGAATTGCAACGACCATTACGTCCATCCATTTTAAAAGCGGCTTTTTATTTTTTTTGCACCAGAAAATCATTCCGATAAGACCGCCGACAAAACCACCGTGATAAGACATTCCTTCAAATCCGGTAAAGTTCATCTGTTCATCAAACGGCCAGAAAATAAGCCATGGCGCTCTTAAGTATTTTCCGCCTGGAGTATAAATAAGACATGCAAAAATGCGTGCGCCGATTAAAAGAAAAATAAATCCGGTCGAAATAAAACTTAAAACCTCGTCTTCAGAAACTCTTGCTTTTGCAGAATCAAGAAGTCCTTCTTTACGCTGAATATTTAAAATAAGGTATGCGAATGCAAATGCAAACACATACATAAGTCCGTACCATCTTAAAAAATGAAGTGCCGGAACTGACGGAAAAATTTCAGGATGAATCCAGTCCGGATAATTTACATAAAGCAGAAAATTCATATTTTAAATCCTTGCTGAACAGCTTTTACAAGCTTTGATTTTAATAATGTATTCTCTTTCCTTACCTGGTTAAGTTCATACTGCATTGTTTTTACTGTTTCGATTAATTCACCTGTAGTAAGAGCACCGCTTCCGAGTAAATCCTGGAGCCCTGCCATCTTAAGTTCAAAATCTTCTTCTGCTTCTTCAGAAGCCTGCTCAAATGAATAAGAGCTTGAGTCAAAGCTCGGTGTAAAATCATCACCGAAATTTAATGTTTCTGATGTAAGGATTTTTTCTGCAATCCTGTAAATTGCCTGCGAAAGAATGCAGTTTGGTTTATATACTACAATCGGAAGACGGCTTGCAAGTGCCTTGTCTTCGAGTGAATCGCGGTACATTATTCCGAGATGTTCGATATCAAGACCAAGATACTGGTTGCAGGAAACACGAATCCTCTGTGCGCGGTCTGCATCCTTAGGATCTTCAATCATATTCATTATTAAGCGAGGGCGGAATGTAGAAAGATGTTTTTCAAATTTGTCAGCGTTCTCGGGATCGACTTTTCTGATTGTATCTATAAGACGTGGAACATAAAGTCTCTGTAATGTAGAAGGATCCTGTCTTAATTTCGTAAGCATTTTTGCAGCGGGGCTTGATGATTTAAAAGATGAATGCATCAGGCGGAATACTGCGTTTTTAAGAAAGAGATATCCGTTTAAAGTTGCAGTTACAGTAGGAGCTGTTACGACGATTCCTTGTGGAGATAAAAGGAATAAATCAAGGATGATTTGATGAGTTCCGGCTCCAAGGTCAATTACAAGGTAGTCGGCATCGATATTTTTAAACGCCTTTATGAGTTTGTTTTTCTGAGGGGCTTTTAAAGTCGAAAGTCCCGGAATCTCTGAATCTCCGGCAATAAAATAGACGTTCTCGTAGTCAGATTTTATGATTATATCGTTAAAATCACCGCGTCCTGTGAGCCATGTTCCAAGACCCTGTTTCGGAGCCTGCTGTCCCAAAACAAGGTGAAGGTTTGAAGCACCAAGGTCTAAATCTGCCAGAACAACTTTTTTTCCTGCCTGGCCAAGCGCGATAGCTAAATTTGCTGATAAAAGGCTTTTTCCGACGCCGCCTTTACCGCTTGCAACTGGAATTATCTGCATTTTTCTATTATAGCACAAAAGCAGCCCATGACTCAAGGCATGTAAAATCCGTGTTACCTTGTGTTCGACCGGTTGTTTTTTTTGTATATAAGACTATTTTCAAATTACCATTGAAAATACATGTGGAATGGAATAAAATGTTTTTTATGAATTTTAAACAATTTAAAACACGAATTTTCTCGTTGTTTCTCGCATTTGGGATTTTTATTTCTTCCGGATGTGCTCAGACTGCCAAAAGCGATGCCGATGCACAGTATTTAAAGAATTTTATTACGATTTATAACTACCTTCAGCAGAATTATGTTGATGAAGTTGACGCAAAGACACTTTACGAAGGTGCTTTAAAAGGAATGATGGAATCACTCGGAGATCCGTATACGGTTTATCTTGACGTTCAGGATATGAGAGGACTTACAGACACTACAAGCGGTAACTTCTACGGAGTTGGTCTTTCTATTTCCAAGATGAATAAATCAACGCCCGACAAGCCTGCTTATGTTGATGTAGTTTCTCCTATAGAAAACACTCCGGGTTATAAAGCCGGAATCCAGGCCGGAGACAAGATTACAGAAATTGACGGAGATCCGACTCCAGATATGAGTATGGAAGAAGTTCTTTCACGTCTCAGAGGAGAAAAGGGAACTCCTGTAGAAGTAACCATCCTTCGCGGAAAGACAGTTACATTTAAAAGAACACTCATTCGTGATCTTATCCAGGTTCCTACAGTTGAATCTGTAAAAATCGGTGACATCGGTTATATTAAGCTCATTCAGTTTACACCAGAAACTGCACCTAGCGTAGAAAAGGCAATTAACTCTTTTGACGAAAATGGTGGATACAAAGGACTTATAATTGACCTTCGTAATAATCCGGGTGGCCTTCTCGACAGCGCAGTTAATGTTGCAGATAAATTTATTGACTCTGGTGTAATCGTTTCTACAAAGAGCCGTATTCAGAGTGAAAATAAATCTTTCTCTGCTTCAAAGAAAACTACAATGATTAAAAAAGGTGTTCCGATAATCGTGCTCATCAATAAAGGTTCAGCAAGTGCATCAGAAATTCTTTCGGGTGCATTAAAAGATTATCACATCGCATATCTTGTTGGAGAGCGAACTTACGGAAAAGGTTCTGTTCAGCAGGTGCTTCCTCTTCGCGAAATTGATGGAACTCACGATGGTGTAAAACTTACGGTTGCTAAATATTATTCACCAAGTGACTGCAATATAAACAAAATCGGAATCCCACCGGATCGCGAAGTTAAATTTACAGAATACACAGATGAACAGACAAAAGTATTTATCAAGATGGCAGAAGACGAAGTAATTGCAAAATATGTAGAAGCTCATCCTGGAATGACAGAAGATGATATTGCTTCTTATGCTTCTGTTTTACAGAAAGATTATAATCTTGATCTTAAACTTTTAAGAAGACTCATAAGGGTAGAAACAAACAGAACAAAGAAAGCTCCGATATATGATCTTGATTATGACGTTCAGCTTAACGAAGCAATCAAAATTATAAACACAGAAAACTTTTCTTCTCTCGTTCGTTCTACAAAAACATTAAAAGAACTTCAGGAAGCAGTTGTTCTTGAAGAAGATCAGAAGAAGACAGCAGAATAATAAATGCGCCAGTTTGTTATAGACACAGAACCAGATTCAAAAGGACTTGTAAATCTTACAGGAAAGGATTACAGATATATCCGTCAGGTTCTGCGTCTTAACGTCGGTGATATGATAAAAGCGGCAGTAAAAGACAGAACAGTCGATGCAACTTTATGCCGCATAGATGAAAGTAAAAAAATAATTACACTTCAGTTATGTGATACACAGAAAAAAATTACAAACAACGCATGTGTTACAAATAACGCGCGACCTGAGTTTTATCTTCTCCAGTTTATTCCTAAGCCTCAGAAAATGGAACTTATTATACGCCAGGCTGTAGAAGAAGGAGTAAGTGCTATAATTCCTGTAATCGGAGAATACACACAGAAGGGCTCAGAAAAAAGTCTTACGAAAAAAACTTCTTCTGATACAGAACGGCACGACCGCATGACAAGAAGTGACCGAATCGAGCGCATAATAAAGGAAGCAAGACAGCAAAGCGGATCTCCTGTAGAAACAAAAGTTTTTGAACCTGTTAATTTAAAAGATGCGCTCGAGATTATTAAAGACAAAGTCGACCAAACGAATGAAGAAAATAAAAAAAGTGTATGCATTTCGCTTTATGAAAGAAATGAAGGCAGCGTTTCTGTTTTCGAAGCGGTCGGAAGACAGAAAAAAGAAGGCAGCATAGGATTTGCGGTCTGTGCCGTGGGCTCAGAAGGTGGTATAAGTCCTGATGAAATACAGTTGCTAAAAAATGCAGGTTTTAGTACAGTACATTTAGATGTAAATATATTACGATGTGAGACGGCAAGCCTTTACGGTATGGCTGTTTTGCAAACGGCAGTTTTAGAGGGGAATGTATGGCAGTTGAACGAATAAGTATTTTGGGTGTACCTGTTGATATCTGTAATCCAGAAGATTTTGAAAATCAGATTCTAGAATTACTTGCCCGTCCCGGTGCAAAGCAGATTGTTTTTCTTAACATCTGGGGGCTTTTAAAAGCGCGCGGAAAAAATAATTTTGCAGAATGTGTTCATAGTGCAGATCTTGTTCTGCCGATTTCAAAAAGCATTTTAAAGGGAGCTGCTTTCTTAAAAAAGAATGTTCCTGTAAGATACAATCCTTTTCCTGCTGTAATAAATCTTCTTACAGTTCTTGATTCGCATTATAAATCCATTTACTTTTTAGGCGGAAGAAAAAGAATTCTCCAGAAGGCTTCTGGTAACGTTAGAAAAACTTTTCCTAACCTTCATATTGTAGGAAAATATTACGGTCACTATCCTAAAGCAATGGAAGATAATATCATTCAGGCAATTTACAAGGCTTCGCCGTCTCTGGTTCTTATGTCAGAAGGTGTTAAAGAAAAAGACTGCTGGTCATACACGAGACGCAACAGATTTTCAAACAGTATTTTCCTTTACTACCGCGACTGCCTCGGAATTTTTTCTGAACACACAAAACGAATTAATGAAAAGACATTCGAAAAGGGAAGAGAAATCTGGCACGAGATTTTTAGAAATCCGTTTAAAATTTTCTTGATTTTTCCATATATCTATTATAAAATTTTGTTAATCTGGTATCGTCTTGCAGAAAACTAAATTTTTTGCAGGTAAAAAAGTAGAAAATTGGAGAAAGTTTTTTATTCATTAAATCAGGATAACCCTGAACTGAATACTTTTTGTCGTTATCTGGTCGATGAAAGTTCGAAAATGGTTTTCCTTAATCAGGAAAAAAATATTTCTGACGCAGAAAAAAAACGTATTCTGGAAAATGCCACATTTACAGATTTTTCATATTCGCTGTTTCGTGACAGAAAAAGCGTAAATCTTTACAAAGATCTTCCTGTAAGCTCGATAAATTTTGTTTCTGATTTTGTCGAAGCTGAATCAAAGAAGGCTCCCGCTAAAATCGAAAGAATAAAAAAGAATTTCGATGAAGAATTTGATGATGAGATAAGAAGGAACAGAGCTTTTTCTGGTATCATCGGAAACTGTGAGCAGATTAAACAATTAAAGCGTAAAATCTATCATGTTAAGGACAAGGAGTGTAAGGTTCTGTTTTTAGGCGAAAGCGGAACCGGTAAATCAAGTTCTGTTCATGCGCTTCATAAAGCAGGCATATACAAAGATAAAAAACTTGTAAGCCTTAATGTCGGTGCACTCCAGAAAGATCTTGTAGAAACTACGCTGTTCGGTTCTGTTAAAGGAGCTTATACCGATGCAACAGACAGAAAAGGACTTATAGCCATTGCAGAAGACGGAATCATTTTTCTTGATGAGATTGGTGAGCTTCCGCTTGAGTGTCAGATAAAACTCCTTCGCATATTTGATGAAGGTATTTACAGAAAAGTAGGAAGCGATAAAGAAGAAAAAACATCTGCACGTTTTGTTTTTGCAACAAACAAAGATTTAAAGAACATGGTAAAAGAAAAACAGTTCCGCGAAGATCTGTACTGGAGAATCGCGGAGTTTATTATAGAGATTCCGCCTTTAAAAGAGCGAAAAGAAGATATTCTTCTTCTTGCAGATTATTTTATTGATATGATTAATATAAAAGATCACAGCAGAAAATTTCTTTCACGTTCTGCAAGAGATAAAATTCTTTCATACGACTGGCCGGGTAATATCCGTGAACTTCAGACATGCATAAAGATGGCAACAATATGTTCAAGAAAAGATGAAATTTCTGCAAGCGATGTAAATTTTATCTGACAGAACTTATGGTGCAGAATTTATTTTGACGAAAGCCCCTTTGCTTTTGTAAAAATTTTTTCAAGGTATTTTGTTTCGCCTTCTGAAAGAGAAGCGCGCGAAAGAATGTCTTTCCAGAATCTTTTCTGGTCTTCTTTTCCTGCAATCTTAAAAAAACCGATTGACTCAAGACTGTCTGTAACAAGGTCTACTGTTTTATCAAGGCGTTCAAGACTTATCGGCGTAAAACCAGAGCCTGTAAAACCTGTTCTTGTTTTTTCTGCCTGGCGAAAAAGATGATAACAGATAATCTGTACGGCATGAGAAAGATTGAGCGATGCAAAACCTTCACTCGATGGAATCGTCACAGCTCCCGTACATTCATTTAATTCATCGTCGGTAAGGCCTGTTCTTTCATTTCCAAAGACGAAAGCCGCCCTTGCGCCTTGCTGCGTAAGGCTGTCCGCTCTTATTGCAATTTCTTCAGGGAAATAATATTTGTCACGGCGCTTTTTCCCCTTTCTTCTGGTTGTTCCAAGCGCAATCGAGCAGTCAGATATAGCCTCGGTTATACTGTCATAAAAGCGGCAGTTTTCCCATATTTTATATGCATGGATTGCAAGAATCCTTACTTTTTCGTCGTCATAATCTGATTTTTTGCCCACGATTCTGAGGCAGCTTATTCCGTTGTTGGCCATAGCCCTGCAAGCCGAGCCTATATTGCGGCTTTCGTCCGGGCGGTCAAGAATAATGCAGATATTGTCCAAATTCATAGGGTAAATATACTTTTTTTTGCAAATTTGGACAACTTGAAACCCTCTTCAAATAAGTCAAAAATCTCTAAATTTTTGACTTATTCATTTGACAATTTAGTGATATTAGAATATCATTAAATATATATTTAAAGTAGGTGGCCTTACTAGAGGGAGATATATGACTAACAATAACAATCTCGTACCGGGTTTTAACGATGAAAAAGATGATAGTTTAAAGATTTCACTTGATAAAGTTGATGACGTCCCAAACTGTCTGTCTATTATTTTGAACGGTTACGTTGATACGTATAATTCAAGTTTTTTCCAGAAACGAATTGCAAAAGTTGTAGAAGCAGGCTATGTAAACTTAATATTTAACTGTGCCGCATTGAACTATGTTTCATCAACCGGTATCGGTTCTTTTACAGCATTCTTAAAAATGGTAAAGCCAAAAGGTGGGGATATCGTACTTCTCGAAATCCAGCCTAAAGTTTATGAAGTATTCCAGCTTCTGGGATTCTCCCAGTTCTTTAATATCAAAAACTCTACAGAAGAAGCAGTTACTTACCTTAAGAGCGGAGCTCCGACAGTAAGCAGCGTATTCCCTAAGGTATTTGCATGCCCTGTATGCTCAAAACGCCTCAAAGCTTCCCGTGCAGGAAGATTCCGCTGTTCTGAGTGTAAATCGATCCTTGCAATCGATGGACAGGGACAGGTGTTCCTGGGCTAATTAGAGCTCATCATCCTTATTTGTTGATTCATACTTTTCCTCAATGCCTGTGGATAACTTGTGAAAAAAATGTTTGGAATTGTGGAAAAGTCTAAAATCTCCGTATCATTCTGATTATTTTTTGAAGAAAATTTAAGTATTTTTTAAGAACTCCTTGTAATTCCTTGTATTATAAGGAATTAACTATAGTGCCGTTTTTTTGTCTAATTTATTATAAAACATAGAAATAACTTGTATAGTATAAATAATGTCAGATTTTATGTTGATAAACTGTGGATAACTTTGGGGATAACTTAAGGAACAGTATAAATCTGATGAGTCAGTGCCGGTTTACTGCATAATGTGGAGTTTTTAAATAAAATTCAGCATAAAAGCCCCGGATTTTCCTTTTTTTGATAAATTCGTTAGACTATGTTTTGATATCGTGGTATTCTATTAATAATCATGAAAACGTTTTTTTCTGTACTGGTTTCATACATATTGCTTTGCCTGGTTGGTGTTGCTCTTACTTCTTCATTGATAATGATATACATGGGATGTATCAGGTTTGTCGTAGGGCAGCCTTTAAATCTTTTTTCACTTGAGGCATTAAAAGCAGGTTTTGAAATTTCACTTCCGCTCGTTATGATTTTTATTCCGATGTTTCTTGTCCTTTCTCTCATAAGGCATTCAAAAAAGAACAGGTTTATCGGCATCGTAACTTCGGCAGTACTTATCGGCGCCTCATGGATTATTGGAATGCCGCTGATTTTAAAATCGTTCAATGTAAATGATAATATCGAAAAGATAAAAACAGAAAGACTTTCTGCAGGATATTTTCGTCTTTCGGATAATGCCCTTTATTATTTTACAAACGTTGACTCTGAGTTTCGTGCTGAAGGAATCGTAATTGATCTTGGAAAAATTGCAAAAGAAAACAGTTCATTTAAAGTAATCGAAAATGAAGTAGTCACAATTGAAGAAGCAGGATATTTTTCTGACATACTCGTAAAGCGTGTTATAGAAATTCCGCCTTTACTAAGACAGAGCCTTATGGATCTTTACAATATTGGAATCGCAGCAAAAAAAGCTGCTGATACTTCTTTTTTAAGCTGGCTTTTTTTCTGTACATTCATAATGGCACTGGTTTTTGTTTTTGCACTTGCAGATGCAAGCAGGTGGCGTCTTATAAGCGCATTCTTTGTTGTAATTGGGACAGGACTTGTTTTAAAAGCTAATGCCATATGCTACGGAATTTCTTATTACAAAACTTTTATTCCGTTTTTACCGCAGGTTGATGAAAAATTAAGTTCGGCAGGTTCTCTTGCTGTTGTAATAAATTGTGCGCTTGCAGTTCTTTTTGTAATAATTGGTCTTGCAGGAAAGATAAGACATGGCTCAAGAAAAACAGGAGATGATGAATGAAAAAAATATTTATCAATCTTTTAGTATATACTTTCCTTGCAAGCCTCGCCAGTTTTTTAATCGGTGCGTTTTTATTTAAAGTTCCGGTTTTAAATATGTCTGATATAATGCACTACAGATTCAACAACGGTTTTCTTTTTATGTTTGAGGTAATGCCTTCTGCCGTTGTCACAGGTTTTCTTGTCGGATGTGCAGTTTCGTTTGGCGATGTAGAAGCTTCGGCCTATGCGCGTTTTTCAAGTTCTCTTGTAACATGTTTTCGTGATGTAATTATCATAGTTGTGTTTGCGACATTTGGACTTTCGTTCTGTCATGATGTTTTTATTCCGGCTTTACAGCAGAAAAAAATTGAATATGAGCAGAAACCTGAAACAATCAGAAGTTATAAGTTGCTTGCAGAAAACTACATGGAACGCAAGGAAGAAAAGACTGAATATGCAAAACTTGCATTCTTTTATTTTAAGAAGATAATTGAACTTGATCCTTCGAACAAAGAAGCAGCTGTTCGTGCAAAAGAAGCAGAACTTGCCGCTGCATCCGGTTTGGAAAAAACTAATTCAGAAAAAAAAGATTCTGCTGTTACTTCTGACCTTTCTTTAATCGGAGAAGCTGAGCCGATTGATTATACAGAAATAGATAAGATGAAAGCTTCGTCGGTTCATGAACTTGTTCTTGAAGCAGAAAAACTTTTTGATGCAAAAGATTATCTTGGAGCACATTATTATGCGCAGGCAGCGATAAAGATTGCAGATGAAAAAGATATAAATCTTGCAGATGCAAAATCGATTGCAAACGAGGCATGGAATATTCTTTCAGAAACGATTGCAGAAGAACCGACAGAAGAAAATATGTTCTTTAGAAAAAAAGTTGAAGGATATAAGAAACTTAATTCAAATGATATTCTCGGCGCATATTATATCTTTCAGTCTTTGAATACTAAAAAGATTGAATATGGAAGAGACCCTGACGTAAAGCGTTATTTAAATGATGCACGTGACAGACTTTCAAAGGAATATTTCTTTACGGATGAAACAATTGATAAGGATGCATTTGAAAGTGCAAAGAACGTTTATTTTGCTTTAAAGCATAAAGATAATTCTTATGACATATTCTACATAAAAGGAATTACGGATATCAATAATACCGGAAAGCTTGTGCGTTATCTTCGCGAAGTTCATATTTATTCGTTTGATCAGTACGGAGATTTTGTAAAGGCAGCTTCGGTTCCATATGCAAAAATGCTTGCCTGCGATATAAAGCAGGTTATGGGCGAAAAGGAAATCGAAGAAAAAGGAATCGATGCAAAATGGAAGACAGTTCCGCGCCTTTTACTGTGCTCTGTAGACCGTGATGTTGAAGGCTTAAGACTTTCTCCTTCGTACGTAGACAAAAATTACGAGACGGTTGAGGGGCCTAACCAGATGCTTCTTGCGATGCCTTATAATGATTTTACGGTTTTGAGTCAGTGTGCTGATGGAAATCATAAAATGAATTTCTGGACAATGAGTAAGATGAAGCTTTCTGCTTCTTCATACGGATATTCTGATGAAATAATCATACAGACTGTCCTCTCAAGTGTATTCTATCCGTTTATGATTTTTATCATACTCATACTCTGCGCTTCTATCGGATGGAACTACAGACTTATACGCGGAACAATGTTTAAGTTTGTCTGGGTTTTTATAATTCCTCTGTTTAATGTAATCATGTACGGTGCAATCGGTTTTATGGAATTTCTTGTTAAGCTTTTAAACTTTATCTTTATGGGAATTGCCGGTACGACTTTTGCACTTTATCTCGGAATTGTTTTCTATCTGTTCTGGGTTTTTATTGTCGGATTCCTCTTCCTTTCGAGAAAAGGCGACTGATTATTTTTTTATAATTTTTAGTTATTTTTTTTAAGGAATTTATTTTATATGGACGTCATTCAGAAATTTTTTAGCGATATAGAAAAAATTAAAAAACATAACAGAGATTCTTCTGGAAAATTAAACATGAGCGCAGTTGTTTCTCAAATTGAAAATCTTTTTGAAACAAACAACAGAGGGTTTTGTGATCTCCCGCATACACTTGTAGAATACTGGGAAAAAAAATATGTTAATGCAGAACTCGATGGTGGTGCAGAAGATTTAAGCCGCGAATGCATCGATAAGCTTTGTGCAATGCAGGCATTTTTAAATAACGATGACGAAACTGACTGTCTTACAGACGAAGACTGGCGCGAAATGGCGGATGCCGTAAATTACGAAGCAGAAGATCTTGATATGGATATCTTAAGTCAGATGATGTCGACTCTCGTAGAAAAGCAGGCGCTGTAATGGATTTTTATTCTTCATGCACGCAGTGTCCGAGAAAGTGCAGTATAAACAGAAATGAACGTGCAGGCTTTTGCGGAGAAAAAAAAGAAATTAAAATTGCAAGCGCATGCCTGCACTTTGGCGAAGAGCCTTTAGTTACTGTTTTTGGCGGAAGCGGAACAATTTTTTTTACAGGCTGTACACTGCGCTGTTCTTTCTGCCAGAATTACCAGATTTCACAGCATGGAATGGGACGCGAAGTTTCAAAAGAAGAATTTATAAAAATCTGTCTTGATTTACAAAACGAAGGAGCAGAAAATATAAATCTTGTTACTGCAAGCCATGTTATTCCGCTTGTTGCAGAATATTTAAAAGCTGCACAGGATGAGGGAGTAACGGTCCCGTTTTGCTGGAACAGTTCTGCATATGAAAGTGTAGAAAGCCTTGAACTTTTAAAAGGTCTTGTTACAATCTGGCTTCCTGATTTAAAAACAATAAATGCAGATTTAGCACACAAATTATTTGAAGCACGCGATTATCCAGAAACTGCTTTAAAGGCTATAAAGTGGATGATAGAAAACAATCCTCTTAAAATAGAATCAAAAACAGGTATAGATAAAACTACAGGAAAGAAAACAGAAAAGGAAAAAATTTTAAGCGGTGTAATTGTCCGTCATCTTTTTTTGCCTGGACGTTTTTCTGATACGGCAGACACTCTTGAATGGTTAAAAAAGAATGCAGATAAAAAAGCAGTGATTTCTCTTATGTCGCAGTACACACCGGTTCCGTTTAAAGAAGATGATGAGCATCTTAACAGGAGAAAAAAGGCTCTGGAAATAATAGAAAACAGACTTGTGTCAGAAGAAGAAGATGCAGATTTAAAAGACCTTATAGAGGCCTACGATTTTGACTATCTTTTTTACCAGGATTTATGCCAGGATACAGAATGGCTTCCTGATTTTAGCAGAATTCAGCCTTTTTCTAATGCGCTGGCAAAACCGGTATGGAGTTGGACAAATTAATACCGGAGGACGGCACACTTCGCTTTGCTCGTAAGTGCTTTTCAGTATTTTTTCTGCTGCGCTTTATCAGATTTTATTTCATTTGATACATAATTTATGACTCATTTGTCCAATTCAGCGTGAATCTTAATTTCAACATAAAAAAACCTTGACTTTATTTCTATCTAAACATAAAATAGGAGTATGGACTTAAGAACTGTACTAACACCGGAAACGGTAAACCTTCACTTGAAAGGTAAGACGAAAGAAGAAATTATTGACGAAATGCTGGATATCCTCGTAAGCGCAGGTAAAGTAAGCGATAAGGCTGCTGCCCGCGAATGTGTTCTCGAACGCGAAACAAAGATGTCTACAGGTATGAAGCACGGAATCGCAATTCCGCATGGAAAGACAGATACTATTTCTGATTTGGTAGCCTGCATCGGTATTTCTGACAATCCAGTTGATTTTGACTCGCTTGATCAGGAACCTTGCCGTATTTTTATCATGACGTTGTCACCTGTAAATAAAACAGGACCACATCTGCAGTTCCTTGCAGAAGTAAGCCTTTTATTTAAGAGTGCAGAAAAGAGACAGCAGATTCTTGAAACACAGGACAAAGCAGAAGTTATCAAGATTTTAACTGAATAGTTATATTGCCCTGATTTTATGGAAAAGCCTTTATGCACCGCATAGAGGCTTTTTTAGTATAAGTCCACTGTATTAAAAAGAGGATTGTTAATTAACAAAATGAAACTTGAACCATTATTTGAAGTAAAACAGAACGAGCTTTTTACCGTCCAGGGAACAAAAGTTGAATTAAACCTTAAAGCCATCAATGACATAAAAACAGAAATTCCTTCTGACAAGAATTTTATATATAACATCGTAATTGAACGCACTGCAGTCGAAACCGAGCCTGAGTGTTATAACGAAGATTATCTGGCTTCATTGAGGGATTTTCTAAAGAAGCTTGAAGAAGACGGTATGTTTGCCATCCTTAACATTGTTCCGGGTAATGATAAAGGCGGAATTTTAATAAAAGAGAACGGGGCAGACAGCGAAGAAGCTGCAGCATACATTGCATGTATTAACCACACCGCGCGCCGCGTTAAAGACTGCGTAAGTGTTGCGGGCATCTGGATTGACAGTGATTTTGCAGCCGTTGACGGAGCTGATAAAGTAATGCTTCTTGAAGATGAACTATTAAAAAAGCATGCACAATATGTGTTCTTTGCGTCGGATAAAATACGCGGCGCGCTTTCCGGGCTTTCGGATGAGTACATGCAGAAGATAGTATTTGCAGAGTAAAATACGTGATTATTTGCGAAATTTTCATAAAAATGCTAGAAAATAGCGAAAAAAGTAGCAAATTTCATTAAAAAACAGGTATTTTTGCTTGATATTTTAGATTTTTTATGAAAAGATAGTGCCATTGTACTGAAAACAGATGGGAGATTTTAATGACAGATTCTAATTATTCAGAATTCCGTACAACCATTTTCGGCACTTTTATTCTTAGCTTTGTGCTTTTTGCAATCGGGCTTTCAATTGTTCTTTTTTGCCCGGCCGGAAAACCAGAAGTTTCGTCTGCAGAGGGAGAGATTATAGCAGAAGACGTTCCGCAGAACGTAGCACTCGAAATTGCATGTACGGCAAATTTTTTAACAGATTCATACAATGCCATTGATTTTGTTCCGGGAGTAAACAGTTTATATATCCTGGAGTTTTTAAATCTTACAAAGGCTGCAACAGACGACAAGGGTCTTGAGTATTACAGAAATCCTCAGACACGTGGGGCAGTTGAGTGGTTCTATATCCGCATAACAGGAAGCCGTGATACAGCTCACGCAATCCTCGAAGCAGCAGACCGCGAAAACATTCCGCTTAGTCTTGCGTTTGCCCTGGCTTATACAGAAAGCCGCTACAATCACTATGCGCGCAATACGAACACAAACGGTTCGATTGACCGCGGACTTTTCCAGCTTAACGACAGAAGCTTTCCTCAGCTTGAAGACGATGATTTTTACAGCCCTGTTGTAAGCGCTCAGTACGGAATGCGCCACCTGCGTTTTTGCCGTGCAATTGCCGGTGATGATCTTATCGCAGTTGCAATGTATAATGCCGGTGTTACACGCGTAAAGAACAACCAAACACCAAAATCAACTCTTGCATATGTGAGCAATATTGCCCGCTACCGTGCTTCTCTTGACGTTGAGTTTGAAAAGGAAGTCATTTCGCTCTACGAAGACGCTTTCCTTACTCCTGAACTCTAATCTGTTAAAATTTCGTGTTATTGTGAATTAAATCACAGTAACACGAAAAAATCACGTTTTTTTATTAAATTCCGCGAAAAACACCTTTTTAAGCAGCCTGTTTTGTTGACTGTATCTGACGAATTCTTTAAAGTATATTCAGCCTGTATTGTTAATTTTTTCACAGAAATTAAATAATCGGCGGGTATCAGAAAATGCGTAAGGTTTCGGAAGCGACAAGAAGAAGACTTGTAGAAATTGCTCAGATTTTGTCACAGACAAAGGAAAAGCGTATTACATCGGTTCAGCTTGAATCCCTTACAGGATGGTCTAATACGTCTATACGAAAGGATATTTCTGCAATTGAATACACGGGCGGTGTTTCGAACGGGTATGATACAGAAAATCTTTTAAAGGCAATCTGTGAGTCACTCGGAATCGCAAGTGACGAAGAGGATTCTAAAAAACGCGGAATTTTTCACAGGTGCTGTATCGTGGGACTTGGAAAGCTCGGGGCTGCTCTTCTGGAAAACAGTATTTTTTATGATACGGCTTATTCAATTATTGCAGGGTTTGATGCAAACGTAAACCGCACAGAAATTTTGAGCGCGTCTTTTCCTTTGTATCCGGCTTCTAAAATGAGCCAGGTAATCCCTGAGCAGAAAATTGAGTATGCGATTTTAACTGTCCCGAATGAAAGTGCGCAGTCTATGGCAGAGCGTCTTGTTTCATGCGGAATCAAAGGCATCGTAAATTACACTTCTGTAATTTTGAGTCTTTCTAAAGATGTTGCGGTAGAAAATGTTTCTCCTGTAACAGCGATGAATAACTTAAGTGCAAAAATCAGCCTTGCTGATTTAAAATAAAAAAAACTGCTAATTCAAGGAGTTACGAATGAGTAGAGTATACAATTTTAGTGCAGGTCCATCTTGCTTACCTGAAGATGTTTTAAAAGAATGTGCAGCAGAAATGCTTGAGTACGGAACAACAGGCCAGTCTGTAATGGAAATGAGCCATCGTTCCAAGGCTTATGAACCTATCATTCAGGATGCAGAAGCAATGGTCAGAAAACTTATGAACGTACCTGATAATTACAAGGTTCTTTTTGTTCAGGGTGGTGGTTCTACTCAGTTTGCAATGGTTGCAGAAAACCTCGGAATTAAAACAGGAAAAGCAGCTTACATCGAAACTGGTGTATGGGCAAAGAAAGCTGCAGCAGAAGCAAAAAAACTCGGTGTAGAAGTTGATATAATTGCTTCAAGCAAAGATAAGAATTATTCATATATTCCGCGTGTAGAAAAAGTAACAGGCGATTATGATTATGTTTATATTTGTATGAACAACACAATCATGGGAACTCATTATGAATATATTCCTGATACAGGAAACATTCCATTGGTTGCAGATATTTCTTCTTGTGTTCTTTCTGAACCGCTTGATGTAACAAAGTTCGGTATTCTTTTTGCCGGTGCTCAGAAAAATCTTGCACCTGCAGGTGTTACACTTGTAATCGTTCGCGAAGATTTGATTCCTGAACCAGAAGCTTGCCGCGCAGGAACTCCTACAATGCTTGCATACAAGACACATGCAGATAATGACTCTATGTACAATACACCTCCATGCTACACAATCTACGTTCTTGGAAAAGTTTTACACTGGATCGAAAAGAACGGTGGTGCAGAAGGTATGCTTAAACGCAATAAAGAAAAAGCAGATTATCTTTACAACTATCTGGATAACAACGAAGGAAACTTCTATCACGCAACTACAGAAGTTGGAAGCCGCTCATTGATGAACGTTCCGTTCCTTACAAAATATTCAACTGGTGCAACAGATGAAGCAAGCGTTGCAAAGGAAAAAGAAATCAATGATAAGTTTGTAAAAGAAGCTGCAGCTGCTGGTCTTGTAAACCTTAAAGGACACAGACTTGTCGGTGGTATGCGTGCTTCGATTTACAATGCAATGACACTTGACGGTGTTAAAGCACTTGTAGAGTTTATGAAAAAATTTGCAGAAGAAAATAAATAAAGAACGCCGCAAAAAAATATAGAGGTATAAATATGTATAAGATTTTAACTTTAAATAAAATTGCAGCATGTGGACTTGATACTCTTCCACGTGATAATTACGAAGCAGCTTCAAGTATAAGCGATCCTGATGCAATCCTTGTTCGTTCACAGGATATGCATTCAATGGAACTTGCAGGAAGCGTAAAGGCAGTTGCACGTGCAGGTGCCGGAACAAACAATATTCCTATTCCGCAGCTGACAGAAAAAGGAATCGTTGTATTTAATACTCCTGGTGCTAATGCAAACGCAGTAAAGGAACTTGTAATCCTTGCACTTCTTCTTTCGAGCAGACCTGCTATCAAAGCTAATGCATGGGTAAACGGACTTGCAGGAAAGGGTGATGAAATTCCTGACCTGGCAGAAAAAGGAAAGAGCCAGTTTGTCGGACCAGAACTTAAAGGAAAGACACTTGGTGTAATCGGTCTTGGTGCTATCGGTGCAATGGTTGCAAATCTTGCAATCTCTCTCGGAATGGAAGTAATCGGATACGATCCTTTCCTTTCTGTAAACGCTGCCTGGTCTCTTGATCACAACGTAAAGCATGCAGAAACTCTTGATGCTGTTTATGCAAAAGCAGATTACATTACTATTCATGTTCCGCAGACAAACGATACAAAGGGAATGATTAACGCTTCTGCAATCAAGACTATGAAAGACGGTGTAAGAATCATCAACATCGCACGCGGTGGTCTTGTAAATAATGCAGATATTCTTGCAGCGCTCGAAAGCGGAAAAGTTGCTGCCCTTGTAACAGACTTTGCAAGCGAAGAACTTTTGAACAACGAAAAAGTTATATGTCTTCCACACCTTGGAGCTTCTACTCCAGAAGCAGAAGACAACTGTGCAGTTATGGCATGTAAACAGCTTCGTGACTTCCTCGAAAACGGAAACATCGTAAACTCTGTAAACTTCCCTAAGACTGTATGTGACAATCCTATTCCTGCAGGCGGAACACGCCTCTGCATCTGTCACAAGAATGTTCCTGATGTAATTTCTAAGTTTACAAAGATTCTTGGTGAAGCAAAACTTAACATTTCTGGAATGATTAACCAGGCTAAAGGTGAACTTGCTTACAACATTACTGATGTTGACGGAAAGATTCCGGAAGAAACACTTCGTGCTTTAGTCGGAATTGATACAGTAATTAAAGTTCGTCCGATTTTCGGCTAATTTGAAAATAACAGATTAAACATAAAGGGGCTGCAACAGGGTTTTAGATAAGCTTAACCACTGTAACGCAGCCCTTTTTTATTCGTCAAAATCGCCTGTCTTGATTTCGTTTGTAATTCTTTTCCAGCTTTCGTATCTGTCTTCTGTTATGATTCCAGAATAAACTGCTTCAAGAATTTTACAGCCGGGTTCACTTATATGAGTACAGCTTGCACCAAATTTGCACTGGCCTATAAGAGGCTGCATTTCGCGAAAATATAATCCTACATCGTGATAATCTATTTCGTGAAGTATAAATCGTCTTATTCCTGGTGTGTCGATTATCGAGGCTGTGCGGTTTTTATCCAGTTCAATATGCATGAGTGAACCCATCGTAGTTGTGTGCTGGCCGCGTCCGTATTTTTTTGACAGTTCATTTGTCTTTAAATTGTGTGAGCTGTCTAATACATTTACGATGCTTGATTTTCCGACTCCTGACTGGCCTACAAGAGCACTTGTTTTTCCTGCAAGTATCTCTGCAAGTTCAGGAATGCCGAGCCCTGTTTTTGTAGAAACGCGAAGAACTTTATAGCCAAGATTTTCCCATGTCGAAACGCGCTGTTCAAAATCTGCATCTTCTGCAGAAGCAAGGTCGCATTTATTGCACACGATGACTGGAGTAATTCCTGCAACATCTGACTGTATGAGTTCGCGGTCTATGAATCTTGGACGAAACGGCGGTTCATCCGGAGTTGTTACAAGGATTAAATAATCGAGATTACTTGCAAGAAGCTGCGGGGCTTTTCCTTTTATATTCCATCTTGCAAAAGTGTTTTTACGCGGAATTAACTCAAGCACCTGACCTTTTTCTTTGTTAATCGGATCTACTTCGATTTTTACATAATCGCCCGGAGCAAGCGGGTTGTAATAATTTTTGTCTGTCTTTATTACTTTGCCTTTTACGGAACACTGCCTTATGATTTTGTCTTCGCATTCACATGTAAATAAATTATTTGTTCCACTTAAAACGAGCGCGTTCATTCTTTTATTATACAGGCTTAAAGTTGAATGTGTCAAACTAAGGAAAAATTATGTAGAAAAATCTGATTCTTTAATTTATAATGAACGCATTAAATACCGCTGCCGCGGACAATTACAGGAGATATGAAAATGAAGGTTATTTTTATTAATGGAAGCCCTCGTCAGGACAGTAATACTCTTCTTGGTATTAAAGAAATGCAGAAGATTTTTAAGCAGGAAAATATTGATACAGAAATTATTAATATCGGCAGCAAAGAAGTACGCGGCTGTATCGTGTGCGGTAAGTGCGGCCAGCTTGGTAAATGTGTTTTTGACGACATTGTTAATGAGGTTGCGAAAAAATTTGAAAGTGCAGACGGAATGGTTGTAGCATCTCCTGTTTATTACAGTGCCCCTAATGCTTCTGTTCAGGCATTGCTGCAGCGTCTTTTTTACAGTTCGCATTTTGACAAAACTATGAAGGTCGGCGCTTCTTTTGTATGTGCACGCCGTGGCGGTACAACATCTTCTTTTGATGTTCTTAATAAGTATTTTACTATAAGCGGAATGCCTGTAGCATCGAGCCAGTACTGGAATAATATTCACGGCGGAGCGCCGGGGCAGGCTGCAGAGGATAAAGAAGGAATGCAGACGCTCAGAGTTCTTGCTCGAAACATGAGCTTTTTAATCAAATCGATTGCACTCGGTAAAGAAAAGTATGGTCTTCCAGAAAAAGAAGAGCGTGAGTGGACTAACTTTATCTGATTAAAAAAAAACTTTTTCGCTCATTAGATTTATTCAGCGTTGAAAAAAAATCAAATTCATACTATAATATGTATATGGGTGGAAAAATTTCTAAAAAGACTGCGGGTAAGACTGCAGCCAAAGCAAAGTCGTCTGCAAAGACTACTTCAAAGGTAAAATCAGCTTCTAAAACAACTACAAAAGCAGCAGCAAAAAAAACGGCTGATGTTAAAAAGACTTCGGTAAAAAAAGCAGCTGTTCCAGAAAAGAAAACAGTTTCTGCTGTAAAAACTTCGTCATCAAGAAAAGTGTATGATGAAAGCCAGATTAAACATCTTGATGCTCTTGAACATATCCGACTTCGTTCCGGAATGTATATCGGTCGTCTTGGAGACGGTTCAAACCAGAACGACGGTATATATGTTCTTCTCAAAGAAGTAATTGATAACTCAATCGATGAATTTATCATGGGTTACGGAAAAAAGATTGATGTATCCGTTAAAGATAATCGTGTAAAGGTTCGTGACTATGGCCGCGGAATTCCTCTTGGAAAAGTAATTGAGTGTGTAAGTGAAATCAACACCGGTGCAAAATATAATGATGATGTATTCCAGTTTTCTGTCGGAATGAACGGTGTAGGTACTAAAGCTGTAAACGCTCTTTCTTCATATTTCAGAGTAGTTTCTGTGCGCGACAACGAATGCTTTGAAGCAGTTTTTGAAAAAGGAAAGCTTCTTGCAAGCCGCAAGGGAAAGTTAAAGGAAAAACAGCCTAACGGAACTTTCTTTGAGTTTGTTCCGGATGCAGATATTTTTGGAAAGTATAATTACAATCTTGAATTCGTAGAAAAGAGAATGTGGAATTATGCTTATCTTAACGAAGGTCTTACGATTAGATTTAACGGCCAGGATTATCACAGCACAAATGGTCTTTTTGATCTTCTAAAAAAAGAAATCGAAGATACTTCTCTTTATCCGATCGGAAGCTATGTTGGAGAACATCTTCGCTTTGCATTTACCCATACGAACGGTTACGGAGAAAATCATTTTAGTTTTGTAAACGGTCAGTACACTACAGACGGTGGTACGCACCTTAACGCATTTAAAGAAGGTTTTGTAAAAGGTATAAATGATTTTTACGGAACTAACTATAAAGCCGAAGATGTTCGCGAAGGAATGGCGGCTGCAGTTCTCGTAAAGGTTAAGGATCCTGTTTTTGAAAGCCAGACAAAAAATAAACTCGGTAATACTGATGTAAGGGCATGGATTGTTCCGGAAGTTCAGTCAGGATTAAACGACTGGCTTCATAAAAATCCGGAAGCTGCAAAAAAAATCGAAGAAAAAATCAAGGCAAACGAAAAGCTTCGTACAGAGCTTTCTGCAGTAAAGAAAGAAGCAAAAGAAGCAGCAAAGAAAATAAGCATCCGTATTCCGAAATTAAAGGATTGTAAATATCATGTTCAGGATGGTGCTAAGGGCGATAACTCGATGATATTTATTACCGAGGGAGATTCTGCAACCGGTACGATGACTCACTCGCGTGATGCTTCGTTCCAGGCAATTTTCTCGCTTAGAGGAAAACCGGAAAACATGTGCGGCAAAAAACAGAGTGAGATTTACAAGAACGATGAGCTTTACCAGCTTATGATGGCGCTTGGAATCGAAACTGATGTAGAAAACTTAAAATATGCAAAGATCATCATTGCAACCGATGCCGATAACGACGGATACCACATCAGAAATCTTGTAATGACATTCTTCCTGGGATATTTTGAGGAGCTTGTTACGACAGGACGAGTTTTCATTCTTGAAACACCGCTGTTCCGCGTGCGAAACAAAAAAGAAAACATTTACTGTTATTCAGAAGATGAGCGCGATAAGGCACAGGCAAAACTTGGAAGGGGCGCAGAGACTACACGATTTAAAGGTCTTGGTGAAATTAACCCGACAGAGTTCAGACAGTTTATTAATCCGGAAACAATGCATTTAACGCCGGTAGAAATAAGTCAGTTAAAGACAGTTCCGCAGCTTTTAAATTTCTATATGGGTAAAAATACTCCGGAACGTCGTGCTTTTATCGAAAAACATCTGCTTTCAAATGCAGATATTGATGCGTGAGGAAAAGTAAATGGCATTTGTAAAAAATCTTTTTGATAAAAACTTTATTGAATATGCTTCTTATGTAATCCGTGACCGTGCAATCCCGGATCTTGAAGACGGTCTTAAACCGGTTCAGCGTAGAATCATGCACACACTTTTCAAAATCGACGACGGACGCTTTCATAAAGTGGCGGGAGTTGTCGGCGAATGTATGAAATATCATCCGCACGGTGATGCTTCTATCGGAGGAGCTCTTGTAGTTTTAGCAAACAAGGGAATCTTTATTGATAAGCAGGGAAACTTCGGAAACATGTTTACAGGCGACCCTGCATCTGCTCCGCGTTATATTGAGTGTCGTGTTCATCCTGTTGCAAAAGACTTTCTTTATAATCCTGATATTACAGAATATGTTCCAAGTTACGACGGAAGAAATACAGAACCTGTAGTGTTCCGCGCAAAAGTTCCTGTTGCACTTATAATCGGTGCAGAAGGAATTGCTGTAGGTATGGCAACAAAAATTCTTCCTTACAACTTTAAGGAAGTTCTTGAGGCAGAAATCAAATGTCTTAAAGGCGAAAAATTCGAAATCTATCCTGACGTACCGACAGGCGGTTTAATCGATGTAAGCAATTACAATGACGGTAACGGAAAAATCGTAACGCGCGCGAAGTTTGATATGAGCGATGAAAAGAAAATCGTAATTACAGAACTTCCTGTAGATACGACATCTGACAGCCTTCTTAACTCAATCGAAAACGCTTATAAAGCAGGAAAAATAAAGATTGGTGCAATCGATGACTTTACAACAGATCACTGTCAGATAGAAATCAAACTTCCACGCGGTGTTTATGCAAAGGATGTAGAAAAAGCACTTTATGCTTACACGGACTGCGAAAAATCGATTTCATGTTCGATGCTGGTAATCAAAGACAACATGCCTGTTGCAATGACTGCTACAGAAATCATCAAGTATTATGCAAAAAAATTAACTCAGATAATCAAGGATGAACTTGAGTTTGAACGCAATAAACTTACAGAAGAACTTCATGCAAGAACGCTCGAACGCATCTTTATCGAAGAACGTATCTATAAGAAAATTGAATCAATGAAAACTGCAGAAGGCGTTTTAAAAGCTGTTAAAGACGGATTCGTACCTTTTAAGAAAGAACTTATAAGACCTGTAACTGACGAAGACGTAGAAACACTTTTAAAAATTCCTATCCGCCGCATTTCTTTATTTGACATTAATAAAAATAAAGATCAGGTTACTGCAATCAATGACCGCTTAAAGCTCATTGCTAAAAAATTAAAGAACCTTACTGCATGTGCAGTTGAATACCTCAATGGCATGATAGACAAGTTTAAACCAGAAGCACTTGTGCGCCGTACACAGATTGCAAAATTCTCTGCCGTAGAAGTAAAGAAAATCGTAAAACGCGAAACGCCTTTACGCTACGACGACAAAGGATATCTTGGAACAGGAATTTCTGGCGGAACAGAAGTTCTTAAGGTTACTCCTTACGACAGAATCTTCTTTGTCAGAAAAAGCGGTATTTACACAGTATGCGATGTTCCGCAGAAGCTCTTTGTTGACAGCGGAATGTGGTACTGTAATTACGCAGATAAAGATATTATCAATGACACGCTATTTACAATCATTTATCGTGATCCAAAAACACAGTATGCTTATATCAAGCGCTGTCGTGTAGCAAGCTGGATTATGAACCGCGATTATATGTTTGCACCAAACGGAATGGAAGTTCTTCATGTTGATACAAGGAAGAACTTTAAGTTTACGCTGCATTACATTAAAAAGCCGCGTATCACAAAGCTTGAAGAAAACTTTAAGACAAATGATTATCAGGAAAAAGGCTTAAAAGCTCAGGGTGTTCGTCTTACAAACAAAGCCGTTGATAAAGTTGTAGTAGAAAGTTCGCAGAAAGAACTTTTTTAATTCATAAAAATCTGATGTGCTATGAATATTCTTAAACAGAATGTTAAAACAGAATTAAATGTAAAAGGCTCGCGTTTTATAAGTGAACTTTTTGCATGCGATTCTCAGAACGAGGCGCGTCAGATTTTAAAACAGCAGAAAGAAAAATACCAGGATGCAACCCACGTATGTCACGCATTCGTAATAGGAAAGGCCTGTGAGGTTCTTGGAATGAGTGATGACGGCGAGCCTGGAGGAACTGCCGGTCGCCCGATGCTTGATGTATTAAAGGGCTGTGGCATTACAAACATCATGCTTACAGTTACCCGCTACTTTGGCGGAACTTTACTTGGAACAGGCGGGCTTGTAAAGGCATACGGAGACTGCGCAAAATCTGCAGTAGAAAAAGCAGTGCAGGAAAATGCAGTCGAAGAACTGTTAGAAAAAAAAGATTTTACATTCAGCGCTTCATACCAGCTTTACGAAGTTATAAAGCGTCAGATAAAAGATTATAAACTTTATGACCTTGAAGAAAATTTTTCTGATACAGTTAATTTAAAAGGAAAAATCCTTGCAGACCAGTATGATGATTTTTCTGCAAGGATTAAAAATCTGTCTTCGGGACAAATCGTACTTTAGTTATTTAGAAAACTTTTCCTGTTTTAAGATTAATTGTCTGTCCCGGTTCAAGAACAATTTTAGTATTGGACGGTGTAAAAGAATCTTCTTTGTGCTGGTTTAAGCTTGGATCATTATACTGATGAAAAGGAATATTTACTTTTGCACCAACTATATCTGCAATTTCTGTCGCTTTCTTTGGTGTCATAGTATAAAGTCCATCTATTGGATAAAAAGCATAATCAATTGTACGACTTGATAAATGACTAAAGTCTGTGATATAAGACATATCGCCGCTTTGCAAAACGGTAATTCCGTCAAACGAGATAAGGTATCCGACTCCAACACCTGTAGGATGATACTTTCCTCCTATAGGAACGGCTTCGATTGTAACGTCTTTTATTTTAAAAGTTTTGTATTCACCGTTTTCAAGAGCTTCTTTGTTTGTAATTTCTATGCATGTTTTTTTTCTCTGTAAATCTTTTCTTGGAAGATGTTCCTCGTGAGAGTGTGTTACAAGAACTAAATCTGCTTTTTCAGAAAAATCACCGTATAAAGATCCAGGATCAACATAAACTACAGTTCCCGCCTTTGTTTTTATTTTAAGGCTTGCAACACCTTCAAAGGAAAGCGTAAATTTTTTTCTGTTGTTTTTGCCACAGCCTGTTATAAAAACCGATAAGCTCATCAAAAAAAGAACAGCTAAAAGTCTAAATTTTTTATTATTCATAAAAGCTCCTTCGTTTATGTATAATTCTATATGGTTATTGAATTAGATTCCACGAAAAAAAATCCCTGCAGACTAAATTGGGGATTTTTCTGCAAGGATAATAAATATGTCTCTAGGACAGTAAAATCTGTACGATTTTAGATTCCATAAATTACATCGGGATCGGCCTGTTCCATGTAATTCTAAAACCTACTGTCTTAAACTGCCCTGAGGCATAATTTAATTCTTTGTTCGTACTCTTTCCGGCTCTTGCAGCATCAAAGTAGCTTCCACCACGATAATATCTGCTTTTGTCTTCGCGTTCATTCCAAACCCATTCGAAAACGTTTCCAGACATGTCATAGATTCCATATCCGTTTGGAAGTAACTGTGCAACTTCGTGTAAAACTCCGCCACTGTTACAGTCTGTCCATGCAACAGAATCAAGATCATCGCTTCCAGAATATATGTGTTTTCCGCCGCCCTGGAATGCAATATCCCATTCTTCCATTGTAGGAAGTCTAAATCCATCTGCGCTCATATCGAGTACGATGTTTCCTTCGATGCTTTTTCCTGCGTGTGGAACATAATCCCAGTCATCAGGATTTGAACTTGAATCTACTGTATAGCAAGGCTTTTTACCAAGAAGAATGCTTAACTTGTTGCAGAAAACCACTGCATCATAGTAACTTACAGTTTCAACAGGATAGTTATCACCCTTTGTAGTTGAAGGATTTGTTCCTGTTACAGCTTCATAAAATTTCTGTGTAATTTCTGTCTTTGTGATACAGAAACTGTTGTCAGGAATTTCTACGATTCCGATAGAAACCTTATTTCCTAAATCAATTTTAGGACCCTTGTCACCGCATGAAAACAGGATAAAAGAAACTCCTGCCATGATAATTAAAGCCATTGTGTTTTTAAAGCTTTTCATAAGTACCTCCGTTTTTTTTGCGCCGCGTCTTTAAGCAGCTTTCTTATGATTGTAATTTATCACAGATAGGGTAATATACAACGGATAATATTGACTACGATTATGTCGATATTGATATTTTAATCAAAAAAGATAGCCAAAATGGGTAAAATATATTAATATATTGATTATGGAAGCATACAAACACGAAAACATACTGCACAAGCGGCAGTTTGACCTGCAGTTTTCAATAAGATTTGAAACTGTTGATGATGTTAATTTTTATTCACCTTTTCACTGGCACAATCATATCGAGATTCTTTATCTGATTGATGGTGAAATTGATTTTAAAGTTGAACAGAGGAAATACCGTCTGTGCTCCGATGATATGATCATCGTTAATTCAGAAATGATACATTCTTCAAAACTGTGCGGTCATGCAAATTACATTCTCTTTCAGGTGCCGTTGAGCGCGTTTGAAGGAATCTATGAAGACATCGAAAAAGTTCGCTTAAAGGAAAAACCGGATTCTGCAGAAACAAAACAGCTTGTGTCATGCCTTACGAAAATGCTTTCATGTGTTGATGACAAAAAAGAAGAAAGCCGCGTAAAATTTATTTCTCTTCTTTACGATTTTCTTTTTGTTCTTCTTTCTTCTTATCAGGTTGAACGGAATAAAAATACAGGACCTTTTGTAAATTCCGGCATAAACAGAATATCACCTGTAATGTCTTATGTAGAAAAAAACTTTCGTTCAAAAATATCACTTTCTGATGCGGCAGACATAATAAATGTTACGCCAGAACACTTGTGCAGGATTTTTAAAAAATATACAGATATGACTTTTAACGATTATCTTATGTCACTTCGCATATCTGCTTTTTACCAGGCACTCCAGACTACCGACAAAAAGATTTCTGTGCTTCTAGAAGAAAGCGGAATAACAAATTATAAAGTTTTTATACGCGAGTTTAAAAATACATTCGGGAAAACTCCC
>JAEEGL011834157.1_pt1 | contig 61390 bp, 52 predicted proteins | sample 9134231 | NCBI WGS metagenome assembly JAEEGL01 (sample SAMN16246548, study PRJNA631951) | gut metagenome | biome: gut microbiome; feature: rumen; material: fiber-attached | host: Bos | place: Iran: Karaj | collected 2018-10
CCACGTTCATGTTGGTGTACTCCGCGCTGCCGGGGACGAACATGGGAACCCAGTAGATGCGGTCTTCCCGCCGGAAAGTGGTTCCCGGATCCGGGCCCTTCCCGTTGGTATAGTGGTCCCCGTAGTCATATTCCAGCATGCCGAAATAGGCCAGCTTGTCCAGGAGTGCGTCAAACCCCTCCTCCGTGGAGGCATAGTGTTTCTGGCGGTTCAGCTCATGGAGCTGATCCCGCGTCCAGTGCTTGCGCACCTTGAACGGATTTCCGGGCAGCATGTCCAGCAGCAGGTCCAGCGACGCTTCGCGGGTGATGGGATCCATCTCGTCCTCGAAGATGCAGGCGAGGCCCCAGTACTCCGGGGCTTCCGTGGTCATCTTGATTTTTCCGGGAATGCGGTCCGTGATGTGGCGGACCATCTTGATGAGCTTGGGATTGGGGTTCGTGTCGCCAAAGTGCTTGGGAACGAACTTTTTGGACATCTCAGGCATAGTTGTATGAGGTTATTAGTTTTGTTTCCAGGCGTTTACCTCTTCCAGAAGCCACTGGGCGAAAGCGTCTACGCCCTCTCCCGTCTTGGCGGAAATGGGAATGACGCGGGCCCGGGGATTGCGCATGTGCACGTATTCCCGGCACTTTTCCAGGTCGAAGTCGAAATAGGGGAGGACATCCATCTTGTTCACCACCACTACGTCGCATACAGAGAACATGAGCGGATACTTGAGGGGCTTGTCGTGGCCTTCCGGGACCGAAAGGATCATGGCGTTCCGGCAGGCCCCCGTGTCGAATTCGGCCGGGCATACGAGATTCCCCACGTTTTCCAGGATGACCAGGTCCAGCCCCTCTTCCAGGGCTACGTTGTCCAGGCCCTGGCGGGTCATTTCCGCGTCCAGGTGGCACATGCCGCCCGTGTGGAGCTGGATGGTGGGGATGCCGGTGGCCTCCTTGATCTTGACGGCATCCACGTCGCTGTCTATATCCGCCTCCATGACGGCTATCCGGAGCCGGTCTTTCAGCAGATTCAGGGTGCGGATGAGGGTGGTTGTCTTGCCGCTTCCGGGGGACGACATGAGATTGAGGAGGTATACTCCTTTCTGTTTCAGTTCATTCCGGAGCTTCCGGGCGTCTTCGTCGTTGTCTGCGAAGACACTTTTCTTGATTTCGATGATTTTTACTTCGTCCATGTGGGGAACGAGCACTTGGTTATTTAGTCCCGAAAGATACGGCTTTTTTTTGAATCTGCCAAATTGGCATCCTCCTTGCTGAGTTCCCAATAATTATCATTATATTTGTCTATTCGAACGATAAACCTAAAGAAAATGAAAAGACTGATTGCCCTCCTTGCCGGCTGCGTACTCCTGTTCGCGGCACAGTACCAGGCCAGCGCCCAGCGCGTGGAAAACAGCTCCCACAGCACTCTCGGCTACATCAATTCAGACGGCCGGATAGAGAATTCCTCCCACAGCACCATCGGTTATTTCACTTCCGGCGGCCGTGTGGAAAACAGTTCGCACAGCACCATCGGCTACATCAGCTCCGGGCGTTTCGAAAACTCTTCGCACAGCACCCTCGGCTACATCAGTTCAGACGGCCGGGTGGAGAATTCTTCCCACAGCACCGTGGGCTATGTCTCTAACGGGAGGGTGGAAAACAGTTCGCACAGCACATTGGGCTACTACTCAGGCGTTAAGGCGGAGTGGGTGGCCTACTATTTCTTCTTCTTCGCCAAATAAGTTCCGCCATGGTCAAGAATCCTTATGCAGAGATTGAGCGGCTGGAGAACCTGCCGCTGAAAGACGCCGCCGGCCATGTGAGCCACTGCGTTTTCCAGGAAATCGACTTCACCAAGGCCCCCGAGGGCTATGCTCCCACGGGCACCGTCTTCGAGGACTGCTGCTTCCTGGGCTGCACGCTGCCTGCGCGCATCCAGGACTCGCTGGGCCCCAATTGCATGGTCTTCCCGCACATGAAAATGATTTACAACTGCTTCCGGAACAGTCTCTACACCGGTGAGTCCCTCTATGAGGGGTACGACCTCACCCGCCCGGAAGAGAGTTTCGAGGAAGCCTTCGACACAAGGGTGTACCGGGACTTCGTGGAGCGCGGCACAGAGGCCAAGGACATCATCGACACCCTGGCCCGTTCCATGCACGACCATTCCATCTCAGATGCCATGGGAGACTTCCTGGCAGGCTATGACGAAAAGGATGTGGTGGCCGTCATGGGCGGCCATGCCTCCCAGCGAACGGACAACAGCTACCGGGATGTGGCCCTCATCAGCAAGGAACTCACCGAGTGCGGACGGCTCATGTGCTCGGGCGGCGGTCCGGGGGCCATGGAAGCCACCCATTTCGGCGCCTGGATGGCCGGGTATTCCCCGGAAGAATTCGAGGATGCCCTGGCGCACCTTCGCACCTGCCCCGGCTACAAAGACCCCAAGTGGCTCAAGACCGCCTTCGAGGTCATGCGGAAGTATCCCCGGAAAGAGGCTTACCACAGCCTCGGCATCCCCACCTGGCTCTACGGGCACGAACCGGCCACGCCGTTCGCTTCCGACATCGCCAAGTATTTCCAGAACAGCATCCGGGAAGACCTGCTGCTGACCATCGCCAAGGGCGGCATCATCTATTCCACGGGCTCGGCCGGCACCGTGCAGGAAATCTTCCAGGACTGCGCCCAGAACCACTACCAGACCTTCGGCTATGCCAGCCCCATGGTCTTCCTGGGCAAGGACTTCTTTACCAAAGAGATTCCGGTCTATCCTTTCCTGCAGGACCTCATGGCCCGCGGCAAGTTCAAAAACCTCATCCTCAGCCTGGCAGATTCTCCGGAAGAAGCCGTGGCGGCCATTAAGGCATTTAATTAATCGAACATGCGTAAATTATTCTTCCTGAGCGCTTTTGTGCTATTGGCCTGGATTCCTGCCGCCGCGCAGGACCCTGCTTTGCTGGATCCTTTCAAGACTTCCGGGAAAGTCATTTCCTTCAACCGGCTCCATGACGACGGAATCACCTATGGAGGCCTCATGAGCCTGGAAGACGGCCGCTTCCTCATCGAAGGGCCCAACTGGGACGCCTCCCTGGCGCACGACGGTTTTGCCACCATCGACACTTGGGAATACGAAAAGAAGGACCGCTATTTCTTCGTGGACGAAGACGGCCGCAAAGCTTTTGGCGGACGGGCCTTCGAGGGAGCCGGCACTTTCTCGGAAGGAAAGGTTTTCGTGGCGCAGGAAGGCCGCATCCAGTGCATGGACACGGCCGGAAAAATCCTCTTTACGCTTCCCGAAGACGCCCTGTTCGCCCTGCCTTTCCGGGAAGGCTATGCTTTCTATAAGGCGGAGAGCGGCTGGTGGCTCGTGGATCAAAAGGGCCGGCACGTCTTCCAGGAGAGTTTTGCGAATGCGCAGCCCTTCGTGTCGAACGGCCGTGTTGTGGTTTTGGACGGAAAAACGGGCCTCTGGGGCATCCTCAGCGTAGAGGGCAGGCAGATTCTTCCGTTCAAATACAAGTATCTGGGCTGCCAGCCCCAGCCGGCGTCCCTGCCGGAATGGGTCAGGGTCCTGGGCGGACCGCTCATGCCGTTTGCCACTGATGGGGAAGAAATCAAATGGGGAATCCTGGAAGTGGCTACCGGCAAGCAGATTGTCAAGCCCGCCTATTACATGGTGACACCCGAAAAAGGAGGGTTCAGTTTCTGGTCGGACGAACAAGACCTCTGGCTGGATGGACAGACCCGCAAGTTCGCGAAGCGGCCGGAGGACCCGGAACTGCCTGCCCCGCTCAAGGGAGTGTATGCTCCCTCCTGGACTTTCCCCATCACCGGTACAGACCTTTATGTCGGCCGGCGGGAATCTGACATGAAAAGCGTGATCGTCCAGAAGGACGGCAAGGTTGTGGTGCCGGCCAGGGGCATCACCTATCCTTTCCTGGCCGACAAGGAACAGATGAGTCCGGACTATCTGTCCATGGAGATGGGCTGCGCCACAGCTTATGCGAGTTCCATCCTTGAAGGATATTATATGGATGGGGACGGAGACATGGGGGTGCCGGATCTCACATCTTACGATCCGGACGACGAAAATCTGTATGACTCAGATGCTTTCCTGGACTGGATTGTGGCCATGTATGGGGCGCCCGCAGATACGCAGGACTTCTCCTACAACCTCAAGGACATTTTCCTGGGCGGCGAGCCCATGAAGGGTATCCTGGGCAATGACCGCAAGGAGATCCGGGTCTGGTTCACCGGAGTGGAAAGTACGGACAAGGGCTTCGTCGTCAAAGGCAAGTCTTCCGTGGCGGGCGGCGCCTCCTGCAACTTCGGCGGGGAACTGACGATGAGGACGCTGGCCCATACCCCGCTGGAAGGCGGCAAGGAGGTGTACATGCTGTTTGGAGAATACTACCTGGAAGAAGACCCCGGCCAGAAGGGAAGCGGTGTTTTCGAGGGCGTCTTCCTCTATTATCTGGAACAGGCCGGGGACGGGAAACTGGTCCTGGTGAAAGACCGCAGCCTGCCCCTGGAACTGGGCTACGACATGAACAAGACCTTTGTGGGTACCTGGACTTCGCACCGTACCGGCACGGCCAAGCGCTGCAACTGGAGCGACGGTTTCGTACCCTTCAGTCAACCTTATAAATAGGAGAAGATTAGAAAACGCTAATGATACTATGAAGAGATTGATGCTCATGCTGCTCCCGCTGCTCCTGGCGGCGGGTAACCTCCGTGCGGCGACGGACATCCCCTGGTGGGCCGGACGTTATGAAATGAAGATCTATCCCAACGACGCGGATTGGGAGGAACCCATCGGCAATGCGGTCCTCATCCTCATTCCGGAGGGACCGGAAAGCGCCATCTTCAATCTAACCGTCCGCGGTAAGGACGGTGGTTTCCAGTTGTACGATACCGACAACCAGGGAATTCCGGTGGTGGACGACGTTATCCGTTTCAATTTCCCGGAAGAGGATTTCGACTATTCGCTCATCGTCCGCCTGAGTCCGTCCCCTTCGGAGTACGCCTATCAGGACGGCCGCTGCGTTGAGGTGCTGGTCGAATCCAACATCGAAGGCAATCCCTACGGGGATGACCTGGACCCGGCGGGCTTTTACCGCTTCCAGCCGGAGTATTTTGTGGATAGCCACGGTTATCTGTTCTACCGGGGCCCCAAGGACGTCACCTGTCAGCTGGCCCGCGGGGGCATCTACGAAGGAAAGATTACCCTGCCGGAGCGGGTCTTTGACCGGGAAGGCCATCTGGTGCATGTGAGCGGCATCGCCGCGGACGCCTTCATGGACAGCCGCCTGGTCACGGAAGTGGAAATCACCAATCCCGAGCAGCGGGTGGCCCCCGGTGCGTACAGCTACACCTCCATCCCCTACAGCTGGGAAGCCATGAAAAAGCCCCGCTTTGCGTATCCGGACGCCACCAAACAGCGTTTTGTGAGTCCTTTGTACGCAGAAGGCACGTATGACGAAAATCCCCACCAGTGGATTGTCTTCAAGCAGAATGCGGCTCCCGCCATGCTCGCCAAGGACACCCACAAGAACGAGAATCTCAAGTGCGGTCGGGCAGACTTCGATTTCGAGGGCATTGAGGGTATCTATTACGGGACCCTGATAGACAAGAAAGAAACCGCCAAGATGTTCAAGGGCTATGAACCCTACGAGATCGAGGTGCTGGTGGCGGACCCGGCCTTCGTGGCCTTCCACACTTTCCCGCCTTACAGCCGCTGGAAGTTCCCGGAGACCGAGCAGAAGGCCAATGCCAAGATTGTGAGCAAAGTGGCCCGCATGTTCGGCCGCGAGGTCATGTACAGCCGCCGCGCCGCGTGGCTGCGGGACGGAAGCGCCGAACTGGATATCGTGGAGTTCCAGCATACCAACGGCGAAGCCATGGTGGCGCTCGTCTGGACGGGCCGCGGAGAGATCTACGCCACGGGAACCATTACCAACAAGATTGAGCCCGGATATGAGGAGTACAGTGTCTGGAACGTGGATGACGACGGCCGGTATGGCATCCCCGACATCGTATCCATCGCCCTGGACCCGGAGGGCTGCGTGAATATCTTCGCCGCCAAGAATTCCCCGGAGAGCATCTCCTGCTTCATCCTGCACCAGGTGGGAGACAAGTTGGAAATCATTGATGCAGAGCAGTGGTACCGCTACATCGATTAATCCCCTCTATACAGAATAATCAACCCTTAAAACAACCTATTATGAAAAAATGGCTCCTCTTCCTGATGCCCCTTTTCCTGCTGGCATCGTGTGACTCCTCCTCCCCCAAGACCTACCGTTTCCAGGACCTCGCCTTCGACTATCCTTCTTCCTACAAGGTTGAGAAGGAAGACATCGACGGGGACCGCTGCGAGCTCTGGCTCCTCAAGGACGGTGACAATTTCATGTACATCGATCTCCAGAAGTGGGACAGCGAAATTCTTTCCCAGATGACGGAAGAAGAACTCTTTGAAGGTCTCTGCGAAGACGCCTACAACGTTTATGCGGCAGACCTGGAAGATGAAGAGATGGACTTCGACGACGACGAAACCTCCGTGGAGATGGACGACAATTCCGTCATCATGGCCTATGGCGGCACGCACAGCGGAGATCCCTTCCTCTGCGTCATCACCAACAAGCTCTTGCAGAACTACGAGGTGACCACCCGCTCGGAGGCCATGGACAAGGAAACCCTCGAAGAAATGAGCTCCATCATGAAGAGCATCCACATTGAACCTCAAAATTAATGATATGAAACGTTTTATCATCGGCACTCTGGCACTCGCCGCTTCGCTCCTTGCGACGGGTTGCGGCCTCCTTGGCGGGAGCGGACTCGGTAACAGCGGCAACAACCGCACTTACGTATTCAACAACCTTCCCCAGACGGTGTCTGAACTGCAGGCCCTTCCGCAGGCAGACATGAAGGATCCCTATGCAGTGGCGGCGCTCACCCTGGTGGCCCTCACCAACTACGAGAGCAACAATGCGGAATGCATCAAGATGCTGGACTACCTCAAAGGCCCGGAAAGCGTATCCGGCTATGAGATCCAGTTCTACAGGGATCGCCTGCAGGGCAAGCAGTACAAGATTTGGAGTTATTTCCTGGGGGCCACGCCCGGCAATAACTATACGCCCAGCAAGCCTTACAAGATTACGGTGAGCTCCAACCCCTATTCCTTCGACAACGAGAACTGGGCCACCCTGTGGGTCACTTCCGGCGGTGCGGACAACCCGCGCTCCATCAAGCTGCGCAAGAAACCCAGCACCGGCCAGTGGTTCCTCAATGACATCCAGTGCCTGTCGGACATCCGGCTGCCTGCATCGGAGGACAAGTGGCGTTAATCTTCCACGTAGAGCCGGTTGTGGATCATCCGGCTTAAATACTGCTGAATGAGCGCTTTCAGCCGCATCTGCATGGCGGCGGCGCGCGAAGGGTCGGCTGCGATCAGGTTCTCTGAGAGCAGCCGGTCTTGCGTATAGTGATAGAGGGCCGTGGCGGATTCCCCGTCGAACTGCAGCAGGTAGCCGTCCTGGAAGAACTGGTAGGTGCCGCCCAGGGTGTTGACCGCGTAGGTGTCTTTGTCGGCCGAGGCCAGAAGGTCTTCCCCGAAGCTCACAAAAGGTTTCGGATAGCCCAGGATGTGATACAGCGTGGGCTTGATGTCAATCTGCTGGGCCGTGCCGCCGCGAAGCTCCTTCAGGGAACCGTCGGGGGCATAGAAGACAATGGGAATCTGGAACAATCCGGCAGAGGTGAGATACTCCGGCAGCTCGGTCTGGTTGGTATGGTCTCCGGTGAGGACGAAGACGGTGTTCCGGAACCAGGGTTCCTTTTGGGCCGCCTGGAAGAAGCGCCGGAGGGCATGGTCGGCATAGGCCACCGTGTGGTGGATGGGCATGGCTCCGTCCGGAAAAACGCCCTCGTACTGCGGCGGAACCACGAAAGGGTGGTGCGAAGTGGCGGTGAACACCGAGGCGACGAAAGGCTCCTCAAGCGTGCCGATTCCCTCTTCGAAATACTGCAGGAAGGGTTCGTCCCAGATGGCCCAGGTGCCGTCGAAGTCCTCCTCGTTCCCATAGTCCGTACGGGAATACTCCCGCCGGAAACCCAGGTTGTGGGCGGCGCCGGCGAGGGCCATCGACTCCCGCCGGGCTCCGTGCCAGAAGGCGGAGTCGTATCCCTCCAGCCCCAGTTCATAGGCCATGCCGTGGAGCGTATCCTGCGCATAGGGGGTGAGGGTGAAGGATTCCAGCAGCGAAGGCATGCCCGCCATGACGGAAGGAAGCGCGTCAATGCTGATGCGCCCGTTGGCAAAGCTCTGGGTAAAGGTGAGGCCTTCCCGCATGAGCGAATCCAGGAAAGGCATGTAGCCGGCTTCCTGCTTCCCCTGGAGGCCGGTGAGAAGGGCGCTGTAGGAGGCAGAGAAGCTTTCCAGGATGATAACCACCACGTTTTTCTTCCGGAAGCCGCCTTCGAACCCCGGATGGACCGGCGTAAACACCTCTTCCAGCGAAGTTTCGTCCGGGAACCAGGATGGCTCTTCGAAATCCGCCCCCGTAACGGTGGCATAGAGGCTGAAAGGCGTATTGAGCACGATGCCCGCCTGGACGGGTTTGTCGATATAGACCGTGACATCGTTCAGGCTCAGCGGCCTTACCGTAGCGCCGAAACCGCCCCGGAGCCCGCCCACGAGGGGATAGAGGATGGCCAGGAGAACCGCCAGGTGCACCAGGCAGCCCTTGACCCCGTAGGGCTCTTTCCGGATGGCCGGCTCCCGGTAGAAGCGGATGAGCGCCCAGAGGATGAGAAGGCCCGCCAGCACCAGGTACCAGTGCGTGAGGGCTTCGTGGAGGAAGATGCCGGGCAGGTTGGTCCGGTCCTCCGGTCCGAATTCCTTGAAAACGGCCATGGTGGTGCGCCGGTTGGTGTAGGCGAAATAGACGCTGTCGCAGAGGTCTGCGGCGAAAGCCAGGAAGTTCGGGACGATGAAAAAGGCCTTGGTGAGCCTCCGGTAGCCTTTTTTCTCCCGGAGCCAGATGGGAAGCAGCGTGAGGATGAGGTAGGGGAGGCTGGTATAGAGCGCGGCGGAAAGGTCGAAACGGAAGCCGCCCCGGGCCATGCGGAAGAAGGCGGGGGCGTCCACCTCCGGGAAGAGCGGCCGGTTGCAGAGGAAGAAGATGACCCGGCAGGCCGTATAGATGACAAGGAGCAGCAGCAGGTTCAGGGCCGCGGCCCAGAGATAGCGGAGCGGGCGTTTCATATACGGTCCTTGCGCTTTTGCGGGACCACTACCCGGAGGCCGGCGGGCTGCAGTTCCATGTTGAGGGCCTTTCCGGCGGTGAACGGGTCTCCGTCCAGGTGCGCCGGCCCTTCCGCTTCCCGCTCAATCTGCACGCGGGCCCCGTGGAGCTGCACCACATGCCGGCTGGACAGGGCTTTCCCGGTCATCAGGCGCGTGGCCAGGTCCGGGATTTCCAGCGTGTCGAACGGGGTGACGATGGTAACGTCCAGCAGACCGTCCCGTACGGAGGCCTTGGGGGCGATGCGGGCTTCGTTGCCCCACTGGTTGGCGTTGCAGACGGTGACAAAGACCGCCTCGCCGTCCCAGAAGGCATCGTCCGTAGTGATGCGGAAATGCTCCGGCCGGCGTTTCTTCCAGTCTTCCCAGGCGGTATGGATGTAGGTGGGGAGCCCCCGGCGGGTAGAGGCGGCAAAGTCCCAGCTCACGCGGGCGTCCAGTCCCACGCCGGCCGTGCAGAAAAAGGGCTTCCCGTCCAGGAGGGCATAGTCCATGGGGACCATGCAGGCTTCGTTCAGCACCTTCACCGCCAGGGCGGGTTCCCGGCTGATGCCCAGATGGAGCGCCAGGCCGTCGCCGCTGCCGCAGGGAATGATGCCCAGCGCCTTTTGGGTGCCGATCAGGCCCCGGGCCACCTCGCTCACCGTTCCGTCGCCGCCCACGGCTACCACGATATCCGCCTCCACTTCCCGGGCAAGGCGCGTGGCTTCCCCGGCGGCGCCGGTCTGCAGCAGGATGGCTTTGCAGCGGGAGAGGTCCAGATGACGGGCGATGGCGGCCAGGATGTTTTTCTTGTCCTTGCCGCCCGAGACGGGATTGACGATAAAGGCGAGGGTTTTCATAGCAGTGCCGCAAAATTAGTGAAAATCGGCTCCATTCGCAAATTCTTGGCGTTTTGCCGGATTATTCTTACATTTGTAGATGCAAATCTAATCGCCTTTGCCATGATTGTGAAATCCTTCGTGCTCAAGCAGCACTCCGTGGGCTCCATCGCAGCCCTTTGCCGGAAAGGCACCGTGGCGGTCATCCGCCCCGAAAAACAAATAGAAGCGGTTTTCCGCGAGGCCATCCGTGTCACCCTGGAAGAGAAAAAGTCGGCCAAGGGAGAAATGGACCGGATCCGGGACTATTTCCTGTCGCTGTCGGATGCTCCTGCCTATCGGGAGACCGTGGAGAGCACGGTGGATGCGGTCCACACATATCTTCGGGAAGGCATGTACGTGCAGGCTTCCCGCATCGCCGTCGTGGACTATGTGCTGGCCAAGTGCGCCCGCCTCTGCGCAGAGGCGGTGAACACCCGGGTGGGCGGACTCCTGCTGGACGGGACGGAACTCATGCTCTGCCGGGCGGACGAACGCGGAGACCAGCATTTTGACTGGGCCGCCTCGCGCCAGCAGATCGCTTCCCGCGTACGCTGTGCAGAGGAACCCGTGGTCATCGCCGGCGGCTACGGCCGCCTCAATTCGGGCTATGTGGTCCGGGTGGGCAAGGACGGCGCCCACATGATGGCTTCGCTCATCGCCGCCGTACTGGGGGCGGAGAGCATCGAATTCCATATCGAAGGGCACGGGATAGACGGTATCCCCGCCATGACCTACGACGAAGCGGCCCACTACTGCGCCGGCTCCCATGCCCCCTTCTCCTCGTCGGCCATCTGGCCGGCCAAGAATGCGGGCATCCCCATCCTGGTGAAGGACATTACGGACGAGTCGTTCGAAGGAACCATCATCTCCACCGGCTCGGCTCACCGGACGGGCATCATCGCAGACAAGGACCTGGACCTCGTTACCGTCTACGGAACGGGCCTTCTGGGCCGCGTGGGCATGTCGGGCTCCATTTTCTCCTGCCTGGCTTCGGCCGGGGTGAACGTCCGTTTCATCGCCCAGACCTCTTCCGAATACAGCATCAGCTTCGCCGTCCGCAGCATGGACGTGGAGCGGGCGCTGGAGGCCATCCGGGGCCTGTTCAAGGACAATCCGCTGCTCCCGCTGGACGATGTGGTGGTCCTCAACCAGGCGGTGGGCATCGTCACGGTGTTCGGCAGCCGCATGCGCAACGTCCCCGGCGTTTCCGGGAAGGTGTTCGGGGCGCTGGGCGCCGCCGGCATCAACGTCATCGCATCGGCCCAGGGCGGGGAAGAGCTCAGCATCTCGCTGGTGGTGGCGGCCCAGGACGTGGACAAAGCCGTTATTTTGCTGGAAAAATAATTGACAATCAGACTATATGGAAGAAGAGCGCAAACTGAACTTTCTGGAGGAGATCATTGAAAAAGACCTTGCAGAGGGCAAGGTCAGTTCCGTCATGACCCGTTTCCCTCCGGAGCCCAACGGCTATCTGCACCTCGGGCACGCCAAGAGTATCTGCCTGAATTTCGGCCTGGCCCAAAAGTACGGCGGAAAGACCAACCTCCGCTACGACGACACCAACCCCACCAAGGAAGACGCCGAGTATGTAGATTCCATCAAGGAAGACATCAAGTGGCTGGGCTTCCAGTGGGACAAGGAGCTCTATGCGTCGGACTATTTCGACCAGCTGTACCAGTGGGCGGAAGAGCTCATCCAGCGCGGTCTTGCCTATGTGGACGACCAGACGCAGGAGGAAATCCGCCAGAACCGCGGCACCGTGGAGACCCCCGGTACGCCCAGCCCCTGGCGGGACCGCAGCCCGGAAGAGAACCTCCGCCTGTTCCGCGAAATGCGCGAGGGCAAGTACGCGGAAGGGGAGAAGGTGCTCCGTGCCAAGATAGACATGGCCCATCCCAACATGATGTTCCGGGATCCGCTCCTGTACCGCATCAAGTTTGCGCACCACCACCGCACCGGAGACAAATGGTGCATCTATCCCATGTATGACTATACGCACGGCCAGTGCGACTCCATCGAGCATATCACCCACAGCATCTGCACGCTGGAATTCGACGTCCACCGGCCGCTGTACGACTGGTTCATCGAGACCCTGGGCATCTGGCCTTCCCACCAGTACGAATTCGCCCGCCTCAACCTCACCTACACCCTCATGAGCAAGCGCAAGCTCCTGGAACTGGTGCAGAAGGGCCTCGTGAGCGGCTGGGACGACCCCCGCATGCCCACCCTCTGCGGCGTCCGCCGCCGCGGCTACACGCCGGAGGCGCTCCGCATGTTCTGCGACAAGATTGGCGTTTCCAAGCGGGACCAGCTCATGGACATCCAGCTGCTGGAATGGTGCGTAAGGCAGGACCTCAACGAGCGCAGCAACCGCTACATGGTGGTGCAGGACCCGGTGAAGCTCACCATCACCAACTGGCCGGAAGGCAAGGTGGAATGGTTCAACTGCCCGCTCAACCCGGCGGAACCGGACGGGGCCAAGCGCCGCGTCCCGTTCACCGGAAACCTCCTTATCGAGCGGGCAGACTTCATGGAGGACGCCCCCAAGAAGTTCTTCCGCCTCAAGCCCGGCGGGGAAGTCCGTCTCAAGTACACCTACATTGTCCGCTGCGACGAAGTGGTGAAGGACGATAATGGCGAGGTGGTGGAACTCCGCTGCAGCTACGACCCTTCTACCCACCCCGCTTCCGGCGAATGGCGCTCGGTAAAGGGCACCATCCATTGGGTTTCCCAGGATTGGGCCCAGGAGCTGGAGCTTCGCAACTACGACCGCCTGTTCACCCTGGCAGACATGTCGCAAGTGCCTGAGGACAAGGACTATAAGGACTTCCTGAATCCGGAGTCGCTGGTCGTCGCCAAGGGATTTGCGGAGCCTGCCCTCCTGGAAGACCCCAGCGGCATTGCCGTGCAGTTCGAGCGCACCGGCTACTATATCAAGGACAAAGACTCCACGCCGGAGCATCCGGTCTTCAACAAGACCACGGCCCTCAAGGATTCCTACAAACCCGAGTAGGTCCTTCGCTTCGCTCAGGATGACAGGCGGAAACATATCGGAAAACAGCAGAAGGATCGCACGGAATACGGTCCTTCTGTATTTCCGTATGCTGGTGATGCTGGTGGTGGGGCTCTTCACCTACCGCGTCATCCTCCGTTCGCTGGGCATCACGGACTACGGGGTCTACGGGGTCGTGAGCGGCGTGGTGACGGCTTTCATGCTGGTGATGAACACGGTCACCTCCGCCATCAGCCGCTACATTACCGTGGGCTTGGGAAAGGGAGACCCGGAGCAGCTGAAAAAGGTCTTCGGCACCAGCCTGGTGGTCATGGCGGGGTTCTGCCTGGTGATGGTCCTCCTCACGGAAACGGCCGGCCTTTGGTATCTGAACCACCGCATGGTCATTCCGCCGGAGAGGATGGAAGCGGCGCGGGCGGTGCTCCAGACCAGCATGCTGGTCCTTCTGGTCCAACTGATGTGCGTGCCCTATACGGCGGTCATCACGGCCCATGAGCACATGGATGCCTATGCCTATATCAGCATCCTCGAGGCCGTCCTCAAACTGGCGGTGGCCTTTGCGGTGTGGTATACTTCCGCCGACAAGCTGGTAGTCTATGCCTGGCTGCTCCTGGCGGTGGCCCTCCTGGTAAAGGGCTCCTTCGCCCTTTACAGCGTGAGGCATTTTCCGGAATCCCGGACTGGCTTCCGCTTCGACGGCCCGCTGGTGCGGGAGATGGGCGCCTTTGCCGGCTGGAACTTCGTGGGGAGCGGCACTTACATGCTCAACACCCAGGGCATCAACCAGCTCATGAACCACTTCTTCGGGGTGGGCATGAACGCCGCCCGCGGGGTGGCGGACAAGGTGGAGCAGGTGGTGCGGCAGTTCGCCACCAATATAGCGCTGGCCCTGAACCCGCAGCTCACCAAGTCGTTTGCCTCCGGCAATAAGGATTATGCCTTCGAACTGGTCTGCAAGGGCTCCAAGTACTATTTCTGGATTCTCTTCGTCCTCACCGTCCCGTTCCTTACGGACGCAGAGACCATCCTCCGCCTGTGGGTGGGGGAGGTGCCCCCGGAAGCGGCGCTTTTCACCAAACTCACGCTCGTCAGCTTCTTGGTGGACTTTACCCCCAACACGCTCATCGTCCTGCAGCAGGCGCATGGCAGGATGGCGCGCTTCTACCTGCTTTCTTCGGCGGCGGCCGTGCCGGCTTTCCTGACGGCCTGGGTCCTGTACCGCTGCGGCCTGCCGGCCTGGACGGGCTATGCGGCCTTCATCGTCTTTTATATCCTTAAGGCCGCGGTGATGCTGGCCGTGACGCACAGGGAAACCGGCCTTCCCTGGAAAAAGTATATCCGGGAAGGAATCTGGCCCGCCCTGCTGCCCATGCTCACCGTGCTTCCGGCGGCCGTGGCCCTGGCGGATCTCATTCCGGAAACCTGGTGGCGCTTCCTGGTGGTCGCCCTTACAGGGCTGCTGCTCACGGCGGCCTCCATCTGGAACAGCGGCTGCCTCACGCCCGGAGAGAAGGCCTTTATCAAGAGTAAATTCCGCAGAGTATGAAAACGCAGCTCCTTTATGTCCTGGTCAGTTCCCCGGCCGATGTCTATCTGGAACAGGCTTTCGTCAGCGCCTCTTCGGCGCGGATGCGGAATCCTTCGGCACGGATGATTCTCCTGGCCGATGCCCTCACCCGCATTCCGCAGCAGATGGAAGCGCTGTTCGACGCGGTCAAGCGGGTGGATTTTCCCGAAGGGATGCCGCCCATGAAGCGCTCCCGCCTCTTGAAAACCGGCATGCGGGGCCTTGTGGAAGGAGATTTCCTTTATATCGATGCCGATACGGTGATAGCCCGCCCGCTGGACGGGATAGATGCCGTCCAGGCTCCGCTTGCGGCCTGCCTGGACCTGCACAGCCCTTTCCCCGAGCATCCGCATTACCAGGCCACCGTGAACATGTGCCGGAAAATGGGTTTCGACGCATCCCGGGAAAAGGAATACTTCAATTCCGGGGTCATGCTGGTGAGGGATACCCAGGAGAACCGGGCCTTCTTCCGCGACTGGCAGGAGTATTACCTGGCCGGTTACGAGGCCGGCATCCGTCCGGACCAGCCTTCCCTTGCCAGGACCAATGCCGCGCACGGCCATCCCATCGCACGGCTGGAAGACAGCTGGAACTGCGAAGTGCAGAACGGCGTGCGGTATCTCAAAGATGCCTATATCATCCATTATATGGTGACCAACGTGGGCTCCGGCCCGCAGGACAGCCTGTTTCTCCTGAATAGGCGGGAGGTGCTCCTGAACCTTCGGGCCTCCGGCGGCATCACCCCGGAGGTCCGGGAAGTCATGGAAGATCCGTTCAAGGGCTATGCGCCTGTGACCCAGGTGTTTGCCGGAGACGATATCTATCTTTTCCGCACCCGCCGCTACCGTGCGCTCCGGCGCCGGTATCAAAGGGGGAAGTGGTCGCTCACAGAGTTTATCCTTAAAGTACTGGACCATCTGAAATGCCGAAAGTAAGTGTCATCGTCCCAAGCTACAATCTTGGGCAGTATCTGCCGGAAACGCTCCGCAGCGTGGAGGCCCAGACCTTTACGGACTGGGAGTGCATCATTGTGGAGAACGGTTCGCAGGACGGGTCGGCGGACCTGGTGAACCAGTGGTGCGCCCGGGACCGGCGTTTTGTCCCTGTCATCTTTACGGAAAACCAGGGGGTCGCCCTCGCCCGCAACCGGGGGCTGGAACTGGCGGAAGGGGAGTATGTCCTCTTCCTGGATGCCGACGATCTCATCGCCCCCGGCTACATGGCCGCCGCGGTGGCCGCGCTGGATAGCGAGCCTTCCCTGAACGTGGTGTATGGCCGGGCCGAGCGCTTCGGCGCAGAGACTTCGTGGGACCTTCCGGCCTTTTCCATGGATACCATGCTGGCTAGTAACTGCCTTTATATCAGCTGCTTTTTCCGCCGTTCGCAAGCTGCGGCCTTCGACCCTTCCTTCCGCTCCGGCTTTGAGGACTGGGACTTCTGGCTGTCGCTGCTGGAGCAGTTTGACGGCCCCCAGGTCCTGCAGCTTCCGGAGGTGTGCTTCTATTACCGGACCCGCCGCGGTTCGCGGAATACCGGCGTGACGGACCCGGCGCTCAAGGAGATAAGGCGGATGCTCTGGGAAAAGCATAAGCCGCTGTATGCCAAGTATTTCTGCGATCCTTGCCAGACGGTGGAGTATCGTCGGCTGGAACGCTCGTTCCGCAAGGCTTCCCGCTGGTCGCTGGCCTGGAAACTCCGTGTCCTCCTCAGAAGATGGTTCGCATGAGAAGGGTGCTGGTCATAGTAGTCGCGTACAACGGCATGCGCTGGCTGGAGCGCTGCCTGTCTTCGGTGCAAACCGCCAGCGGGCCGGATGCCGCCGTTTCGGCCGATGTCTTCGTGGTGGACAATGACTCCACCGACGGCAGTGCAGACTTTGTGGCTTCGCATTTCCCGAAGGCCCGGCTGGTTCGCAGCGCCGAGAACCTGGGTTTCTCCAAAGCCAACAACCTAGGTCTCGAATGGGCCCTCCGCAAGGGGTATGACTATGTGTACCTCCTGAATCAGGACGCCTGGCTGGAAGAAGGGACCCTGGAAAAGCTGGTGGCGGCCGCCGAGGCCCTTCCGGACTATGCCGTCCTGTCTCCGCTCCAGATGACCGGCGGCTGCAAGGCGCTGGACGCCCAGTTCGCCAAAATTCTGGGGGGCACGAAGGGCATACACCTCCGGGACCGTCGCTTCGCGACCCCTCCCACTTCGTGGGCCCCTCCCTCTCATGATGCCGAGGGTGGCACAGGTCCCGGAGGTGTATGCCCTTCGTGCCCGTGCACAGAAACGCCCGAATCGGTGCACGAAATGGCCGAAAACAGTGGCCCGTGCACAGAAACGCCTGAATCGGTGCACGGGGGACGGGTGCTGGAGATCCGCCGGGTGATGGCGGCGCATTGGCTGGTGCCGGCGGCGGCCGTGCAGGCCCTGGGGATGCTGGACGAAGAACTCTTCCCTTTTTATGGACAGGACGACGACTGGTGCCAGCGGGCGCGGTATGCCGGATGGAAGGTGGGCGTGGTGCCGGAGGCGCGTGCGGTGCACGACCGCGCCGCCCGGAAGGAGCCCCTCGAAAGGACCGTTTTCCGGAACTATTATACCGGTTCGCTGGTCCGGCTCGCAGATGCCAACCGTCCGCTCTGGGAACGTTTTGCCTTTGTCTGCCTTTTTACGCCGGTGAAGGCTTTCAAGTATCGCAGCTTCCTGCCTTTCAAGTATTTCCGGCAAATCTGCCGGCAGCTTCCGGCCGTCCGGAAGCACCGGGAAGCCATTGTCGCACGCGGGAAACGCGCGCGATAAATTTGCTTATTCCATAAATCCTCCGTATCTTTACACGATTTAGTGTAAAAGTTAATAGTGCAATGGCATTAGCAGATATCCTTAAGAAGATTTTTGGTTCCAAGAGCGACCGTGACATGAAGGCCATCCGGCCTTATCTGGACCAGGTGCTCAAGATATATCCCGAAATTGACGCCCTTTCCAACGATGAGCTCCGCGCCCACAGCGCCGCCCTCCGGGCCCGCATCGCAGAGGTGGAGAAACCCTTTGAGGACCGTATTGCGGAAATCAAGCTGGAACTGGACAAAGACATTCCCGTTTCCCAGAAAGAAGCCCTCGCCACCGAGTCGGACAAGCTTGTGAAAGAGGAGGACGACGCTATAGAGGTCACCCTCAACGAGCTGCTGCCGGAGGCTTTCGCCATCATGAAATCCACCGCCCGCCGCTTTGCGCAGAATTCCACCGTGGAGGTGACGGCCAGCGAATTCGACAAAACCCTGGCCGCCCAGGGCCGAGATTTCCTGGAAATTGACGGCGACAAGGCCGTCTGGCACAACCACTGGATGGCCGGCGGCAACGAAATCACCTGGGACATGGTGCATTACGATGTCCAGCTCATCGGCGGCATCGTCCTCAACGGCGGCGTGCGCACCAACAAGGAACAGCGCGGCATGATTGCGGAAATGGCCACCGGTGAAGGTAAAACCCTCGTGGCCACCCTGCCGGTGTTCCTCAACGCCCTCGCGGGAAAAGGCGTGCACGTTGTTACCGTCAACGACTATCTGTCCAAGCGAGACAGCGAGTGGATGGGCCCCCTCTACATGTTCCACGGGCTCAGCGTAGACTGCATCGACAAGCACCAGCCCAACTCGGACGCCCGGCGCAAGGCCTACCTCTGCGACATCACCTTCGGCACCAACAACGAATTCGGCTTCGACTACCTGCGTGACAACATGGCCACGCGCATGACGGACCTCGTGCAGCGCAAGCACCACTACGCCATCGTGGACGAGGTGGACTCCGTGCTCATCGACGACGCCCGTACCCCGCTCATCATCTCCGGTCCCATGGAAAAAGCCTCCGGGGACGAGCAGTTCATGGAATATCGTCCCTATGTGGAGAACCTCTACGGCAAGCAGCGCGCCCTGGTGAACCAGACGCTCAACGAAGCCAAGAAGCTCATCGCGGAAGGCAATGAAAAGGACGGCGGCCTGCTGCTGTACCGTTGCCACAAGGGCCTTCCCAAGTACCAGCCGCTCATCAAGTTCCTCTCGGAGCCGGGCATGAAGCAGCTCATGCAGAAGACGGAAGCCTACTACATGCAGGACAACGAGCGGGAGATGCATGTGGTCACGGACGAGCTCTATTTCGTTATCAACGAGGTGCTTAACTCGGTGGATATGACGGACAAGGGGCACGACGTGCTGGCCGGCAGCGTCAACGACCCCAACTTCTTCGTGCTGCCGGACATGGGTACCGCCATCGCGGAAATCACCCACGACGCCAGTCTCTCTCCCGCAGAGAAGGCGGAGAAGAAGGACGCCCTCATGGAAGACTTCTCCCTCAAGAGCGAGCGCGTACACACGGTCATCCAGCTCCTGAAGGCCTATGCCATGTTCACCAAAGACGTGGACTACGTCATCGTGGACAACAAAGTCAAGATTGTGGACGAAAGCACCGGCCGTATCATGGAGGGCCGCCGCTGGAGCGACGGTCTGCACCAGGCGGTGGAGGCCAAGGAAAACGTGAAGGTGGAAGCCGCCACCCAGACCTTCGCCACGGTCACCCTGCAGAACTACTTCCGCATGTACCACAAGCTGGCGGGCATGACGGGTACGGCAGAGACGGAAGCCGGTGAATTCTGGAGCATCTACAAGCTGGACGTGGAGGTCATACCCACCAACAGTCCCGTCATCCGTGACGACCAGGACGACATAGTCTACAAGACCAAGAAGTCCAAGTTCAACGCAGTCATTGACAAAGTGGTGGAACTCTCCAAGGCCGGACGTCCGGTGCTGGTGGGTACCACGGACGTGGAAACCTCTGAACTGCTGGCCCGCATGATGCGTATCCGCGGCATCAGCGCCAACGTGCTGAATGCCAAGGAGCACGCCCGCGAGGCGGAAATCGTGGCCCAGGCCGGCCAGAAGGGCCGTGTGACCATCGCCACCAACATGGCGGGCCGTGGCACGGATATCAAGCTCACCCAGGAAGTGAAGGATGCAGGCGGTCTGGCCATCATCGGCACCACCCGCCACGACAGCCGCCGCGTGGACCGTCAGCTCCGCGGACGTGCCGGCCGTCAGGGAGACCCCGGCAGCTCCTGCTTCTATATTTCGCTGGAAGACGACCTCATGCGCAAGTTCGGTTCCGAACGCATTGCCGGTGTGGTGGACCGCCTGGGCATGAAGGAAGACGAGGCCCTGGTGAACGGCATGCTCTCCAAGAGCATCGAGACGGCCCAGAAGAAGGTGGAGGAGAACCATTTCGGATGGCGCAAGCGCACCCTCGAGTATGACGACGTCATGAACTACCAGCGCGAGGCCGTGTATGCCCGCCGCCGCAACGCCCTCTCCGGCGAACGGATAGAGATTGACGTCCAGAACATGATGACGGACACGGCCACCCTCCTGGCGGAGCAGTCGGAAGGCATGACCTTCGAGGCTTTCGAGGAGTATGTCATCGGAAAGCTGTCCATCGACCTGGGCTTCGACGCGGAATGGTTCGCCCATGCCAAGCCGGCGGAGATTGCGGAAAAACTGGCCGCCCACATGCAGGAAGTGTACGAGCGCCGCATGAACACCATGATCGAGAAGGTGAATCCCATCATCAAGACCGTGTACGAGAAGCAGGGCTCCATGTACGAGAACATTGCCATCCCCATCACCAACGGCAAGCGTCAGCTGAGCCTGAGCGTGAACCTCAAGAAGGCTTATGAGACGGAGAGCCGGGAGATAGCCAAGGCCCTGAGCCGCAGCATTATCCTCTATTATATTGACGATTACTGGAAGCAGCACCTGCGCGACATGGATGACCTCCGCCAGAGCGTCCAGAACGCCGCCTACGAGCAGAAAGACCCGCTGGTGGTGTACAAGCTGGAGAGTTACAACCTCTTCACGGAAATGCTGGAGAAGCTGAACGAGGAAGTGCTTACCTTCCTGCTCCGCGCCTTCATCCCGCTCCGGGACGCTTCAGACGCCCGCGAGGCCCGTCCGGCCCAGCGCCCGCAGAGGAACATGCAGCAGATGCGCACCAACGACCCTTCGCAGCTTTCCACCAACGGAGAGCAGCGGAGCCGCATGCCCGTGCGCGTAGACAAGCACGTGGGCCGCAACGACCCCTGCCCCTGCGGCAGCGGCCTCAAATACAAGAACTGTCACGGCAAAGGACAGGTCTAATACACAGACTTTGTTATATTTGTCATTCTGAACGTAGTGAAGAATCTATGGCATACAAAATGGAAAATACAGTGAATGTGAACGACGTCAGCCGTATTTCGGCAGGGACCGTCTTCAAGGGTGAAATCTCTTCGCCGAACGACCTCCGCATAGACGGGACGTTCGAGGGGCAGGTGTACTCCAAGGGCCGCGTGGTGGTAGGGGAGAAGGCCGTCATCAAGGGAGACATCATCTGCCAGAACGTAGATTTCTGCGGCACCATGACCGGGAACTTCTATGTCAAGGAGACCCTCTCGCTCAAGGGCGGCTGCAAAGTGGACGGAGACCTTCACATCAAACGCCTGCAGGTGGAACTGGACGCCCGTTTCAACGGCAACTGCCGCATGATTGACGAGGCGGAATACGAAAAACTGGCCGCCAAGCTCACCGGTGCTCCCGCGCCGGCTGCCGCACCGGCCGCTCCCGCACAGGAAAAGAGGTAGCACAAACTTCCATTCTATATGACAAAACAACAGAGCGCGGTCTACGATGCCCGCACCCTGGGGCGGGGCAAGATGCTCACCCTGGGTCTCCAGCACATGTTCGCTATGTTCGGGGCTACGGTCCTGGTTCCCGTCATCACGGGGCTTTCCATGAGCGCAACGCTGCTGTTCGCCGGATTAGGCACCCTCATTTTCCACTTCTTCACCAAGATGCGCGTCCCGGCTTTCCTGGGGTCGTCCTTCGCGTTTCTCGGCGGGTACGCCGCCGTGGTCTCCATGGGGGAAGCCCAAGGCCTCAGCGCCGCCCAGTCACTGCCTTATGCCTGCATCGGTGTCTTCGGAGCAGGCATTATTTATTTCGTGCTGGCGGGGCTGTTCGCCGCGTTCGGCGCCAAGAAGGTGATGCGCTTCTTCCCGCCCATCGTCACGGGACCCATCATCATCGCCATCGGCCTTACGCTCAGCGGATCGGCCATCGGCAACTGCAACCAGAACTGGTGGATTGCGCTTCTGGCCATTGCCATCATCATCGTCTGCAACATCTGGGGGAAGGGCATGATCCGCATCATCCCCATCCTGCTGGGCGTGCTGGGCTCCTATGTGGTGGCGGCCTGTTTCGGGCTCTGTGACTTCTCCGCCGTAAAAGAGGCGGCCTGGCTGGGCGTGCCTTTCCAGTGGGAGAATACGGCTTTCCATGTGTTCGGCAATCCCAACTGGGGGCTCGTGGTGAGCGCCATCATTGCCATCGTCCCCATTTCGCTGGCCACCATGATGGAGCATATCGGCGACATGTGCGCCATCTCTTCCACCACTGGCATCAATTATCTGGAAAACCCGGGCCTGCACCGCACCCTCATGGGCGACGGACTGGCCACCATGGTGGCTTCGCTGTTCGGCGCTCCCGCCAATACCACGTATGGTGAGAATACAGGCGTGCTCAACCTGACGCGGGTGTACGACCCCCGGGTCATCCGTCTCGCCGCGATCTTCGCCATCCTGCTCAGCTTCTGTCCCAAGTTCAGTGCGCTCATCGGCTGCATGCCGGCCGCTACCATCGGTGGCGTGTCGCTGGTCCTCTACGGTATGATTTCGGCCGTGGGCGTGCGTAACGTTGTAGAGAACCAGGTAGACTTTACCAAGAGCCGGAACGTGCTCATCGCGGCGCTCATCCTGGTGCTCGCCATCGGCATCAAATACGGCGCCAACGACAGCATTTCGCTGGGCTTCACCAGCCTGAGCGGCCTGGCGGTGGCGGCCCTCGTGGGGGTTATCCTCAATGCCGTACTGCCGGGAAAAGATTATGAGTTCGGCGCCAATCCTTCGGGGGACAAGGCGGTGGACTTTGAAATGAACCCTTCCCTCCGCAAATAGAAACAGCGCCCGGCCCCCTGAGGCCGGGTGCATCTTTTATAACCAACTCATAAACTACGTTTTATGTCCAAAAAACACATCATCGCCGTTGCCATTGCAACGCTGGCGCTGGGCCAGGCGGCCCAGGCTCAGACCAACCTGCAGGTCTTTTACGATTTCGCTCCCGACCGCCAGCATGTCACCACCACGCTGGAAGGGTTCTACACGGACAACTGGGGAAACACCTTCTTCTTCGTGGACCACGATTTCAACACCCGCGCGGCCGGCAACAAAGTCATTGCCCCCAGCGGTACCTACCTGGAGATTGCCCGTTGCCTGAATTTCTGGCAGGACACGGCCCTCGGCGGGCTGAGCCTCCATGCAGAATACAACGGCGGCGTCTATAACGGCTTTACCATCAACAATGCCTGGCTGGGCGGCCTGGACTACTTCTTCCACTCGTCCGATTTCAAGAATACGCTGAATGTCAAAGTTCTGGGTAAGTATATCAATTACGCCGGGGCGCGTGACCTCAAGAACAACGCCCGCAAGAGCGCCGTTCCCATGCAGTTCACCCTGGTCTGGGGCCTGCAGGACCTGTTCGGCGCCAAAGGGCTCCGCTTCAGCGGTTTTGCCGATTTCTGGTGGGAGAGCCATGCCGTGCTGCCGGCCGAGCCGGTCATCGTCAACGGCGAACCCCAGTGGGTGGATTCCCAGTTCGTCTTCATTTCCGAGCCGCAGCTTTGGTACAATGTGGGCCAATGGTTCGGCGTTCCCCAGTTCAATATCGGCGGGGAAGTGGAACTGAGTTACGATTTCGGGACCGTCAAGGGCTTCCGTGCCCGTCCCTGCGCCGGTATCAAGTGGGTGTTCTAGAAGGTTTGTGCCATGAAACCTGCCTTTGAGAAACTATTCGGCTTCGACAGCAAGAAGCACAGCGTACGCACGGAAATCCTGGCCGGTATCACCACCTTCCTCACCATGGCCTATATCCTGGCCGTGAACCCCAGCATCTTCAGCGCCCTTGACGGCATGCCCGGCGGCAGTGTCTTCACCGCCACCGCCCTGGCTGCCATCATCGGTACGCTGGTGATGGCGCTTTATGCCAAGAAACCCTTCGCGCTGGCTCCCGGCATGGGCCTCAATGCCTTCTTCGTGTTCACGGTCTGCCTGGGCATGGGCTACAGCTGGCAGTTCGCCCTGACGGCGGTGCTCCTGGAGGGAATCCTGTTCATCATCCTTACCCTCACCAAGGTGCGCAGCTGGCTGCTGAATGCCATTCCCGGCACGCTGAAGAAAGCCATCGGCGCCGGTATCGGCCTGTTCATCGCCTTCATCGGCATGCAGAATGCCGGCATTATCGTCAATAACGACGCCACCCTGGTGAGCCTGGGCCACCTTACGGAAGGCCCCGGGCTGCTGGGAATGATCGGCCTGTTCATCACGGCCGGCCTGGTGATGGCGAAGGTGCGCGGCGGCATGCTCTGGGGCATCCTCATCACCTCCGTCATCGGCCTCTTCATCAAGGATCCCGCCACCGGGGAAGCCATTACGCAGTTCCGGGGCGTCGTGGCCCTTCCGGACAGCGTCGGCCCCATCTTCTGCCAGTTTGAATGGGGCCAGGTGCTCAGCCTGGACATGCTGGTGGTGGTCTTTACCTTCCTGTTCATCGACATGTTCGACACCATGGGCACCATCATCGGCGTGCACCAGGGCGCCGGTCTGGTGGACCCGAATGGCCGGCGGGACGACATTCCCGACATGGAGAAAATGTTCCTGGCAGACTCCATTGCCACCGTGTGCGGCGCCTGCCTGGGAACCTCTACCACAACCACTTATGTAGAGAGCGCTTCGGGTGTAGGCGAGGGCGGCCGTACCGGTCTCACGGCCTTGTCCGCGGCCGTCTGCTTCATGCTGGCCCTTTTCTTCAGCCCGGTCTTCCTGGCCATTCCCGGCGCGGCCACCGCTCCCGCCCTCATCATCGTGGGCGTGATGATGATGCCTTCCGTGGCGCGCATCCACTGGGACGATTACTGCAAGGCCATCCCCGCCTTCCTTACCATCATCATGATGCCCCTGGCCTACAGCATCTCCGACGGTATCCTCATCGGTGTCATCTCCTATGTGCTCTGCCATGCCGTGGCGGGTAAGTTCAAGGACATCTCCATCACCATGTGGGTGCTGGCGGTGCTGTTCGTCCTCAAATATATCTTCATCTGACGGTGAAAGCGCTGCTGTACATGGGAATTGCTTCCCTCTGCCTCCTAGTTTCCTGCCGAAAGCCCCAGAACGGCCCGCCCGGCGGAAGCCAGGGGACTGGGGAGGGGAGCGTGGTGGAGTGCACCCTCTACAGCGCGCATCTGAAGCAGGAGGTGCCTTATTGCGTCTGGCTGCCCATCGGCTACGACGCCCATAAGACCTACCCTTTCCTGTATCTGCTGCACGGGATTTATTATGCCGACCAGGACCGGCTGGACCGCAGCTGGCTGGACAAGGGCGATGCCGCCTCCGCCGCAGCCGCCTTCCAGCGGGATGGAGGAACGCCCATGGTCATCGTGATGCCCAACGGCTACAGCAGCTTTTATCTGGGAGCCTATGAGGCTTTCTTCGAGGAGGAGCTGATTCCCCAGGTGGAGAAAGCCTTTAGCGGCAATGGACTTCGCGCCATCGCCGGCTTTTCCATGGGCGGATTCGGCGCCCTGTATCATGCCTTGCAATATCCGGAGAGATTTACCTGCAGCTATGCCATGAGTCCCGTCGTCCGCTTCCTGGACCTCCGCCTTGGCAGCCTGGTGGACTCCCGGTCCCGCGAAAGTGTCTACCCTTCCTTCGCCATCGAGGTGGGGGAGGACGATATCATCGTGGATAACGACCATGCACGAGACTTATACGAAGAAATGGTCCGGAGCGGTCTTGACTGCGAGTGGACCGAGCGCCCCGGAGGCCATACCTGGGCCTTCTGGAAAGAAAGCCTTCCCAAGGTGCTCCGCAAGGCGGAGGCCTCGTTCCGGCGGTAGTGCATCAACAATCGCAGAAAAGTATTATCTTTGAGGAGTTAAACCACAGATTTATGAAAAGGATCCTTCTTGCAATCGCTGCGCTGGCCGCAGGGCTTTCCCTCCAGGCGCAGCAGGCCCTCTGGGGCGGCCCGGGCGTGGAATCGCCCGTCATCAATGCCGACGGCACCGTCACTTTCCGCTACCGTGCTCCCAAGGCCGTCAAGGTGGAGGTGACCGGAGATTTCCTGCCCACCCAGAAGGTGGAAGTGGATTTTGGCGGCCAGAAAAGGAGTTTCGACGCCCCCGGCGTGGGTGTCATGAAGGAAGGCAAGGACGGAGTGTGGGAATACACGACGGATTTCGTCGTGGCTCCGGACCTTTACAATTATACCTTCCGGGTAGACGGAGACACGGTCATCGACCCGCATAACATGTGGGTGAACCGCGATGTGGCCAGCCTCACGAGCGTGCTGCTGGTGCCGGCGGAAGGCGCGCGCAGCGACCTCTATGCCGTCCATCGCGTGCCGCACGGCACTGTTTCCAAGGTCTGGTACAAGAGCGCCACCGCCGGCTTCGACCGCCGCCTTACAGTGTATACGCCGGCCGGATACGAAACGTCCAAAACCAAATATCCGGTGCTGTATGTCCTTCACGGCGTGGGGGGCGATGAAGACGCCTGGGTCACCCAGGGCCGCGCCACCCAGATTCTGGACAACCTCATTGCCCGCGGCCAGGCCAAGCCAATGATTGTGGTCTTCACCAACGGCAACATCTCGCAGGAGGCGGCCCCCGGAGAGAATTCCATGGGGTATACGCGTCCCACCATGGGCCTGCCGCAGACCATGGAAGGTACGTTCGAGAAGTCTTTCCCGGAGATTGTAAAGTTCATCGACAGCCGCTACCGCACCATTGCCAAAAAGCAGGGGCGCGCCGTCTGCGGCCTCTCCATGGGCGGTTTCCATACGCTGTACCTTTCCATCAACTATCCGGACCTGTTCAACTACGCCGGCATGTTCTCGGCCGCCGTGGGGGTGTCAGACCCTTCCGTAAGCCCCATGTACCAAGACTTTGACGGAAAACTGGCCCGTTACTTTGCCAAAAAGCCGGCCCTCCTCTGGATTGGCTGCGGCAACACCGACTTCCTCTACCAGGCCAACCTGGATTTCATGAAGAAGCTGGACGAAAACGGTTTCAAGTACATCTACATGGAAACGGAAGGCGGCCACATCTGGCGGAACTGGCGTATTTATCTTACGGAGTTCGTGCCGCTGCTGTTCCGGTAGTCCATTCTTTTTTTTTCTTTACCGGCGGGAACTCCCCGCCGGTTTATTCGTCCAGCATGTCGCCGCCCTGCATGCGGGTGCTGAAGCCGCGGCGCGGTGGGGTGCTCACCGGTGTTTCACGGAAGAGTTTCTGGGCGAACTCCACCAGGTAGATGCGCCAGTTCCGCCAGGTATGCCCGCCTTCGCTCTCAAAGAAGGTGACGGGATAGCCCTGAAAGTCGCACCACTCCTTGAGCCGGCGGGAGCTGACCATGATGCCGTCCGTTTTCCCGCAGCCAATCCAGTAGAGTTTGGGCTCATAGGCAAACACCTTGGCGAAAGCCTGTTCGTTCCCCTCGATGGCGCCTACGCCGGAGAAAAGGCCCACGTAGCCGAACACATCCGGATAGCGGAGAGACAGCATGCAGCTCTGGCGGCCGCCCATGGAAAGGCCGGCCACGGCCGTGTGGGCGTAGCCCTTGGCCACGCGGTAATGCTTCTCCACGAATTCCATCACGTCCGGAAAGCTGTCTTCTATTTCAACCGTGCTCTGGGAGCGGCTGTTGGCCATGGTGGGCTGGAACATGTTCACGGCGGCGCCCGGGGCGGCCTGGTTGAACCAAACGCCGTTGGGCATGACCACAATCATGGGCTTGGCTTTGCCTTCCGCAATGAGGTTGTCCATAATCTGGGCCGTGCGGCCGAGATCCGTCCATGCATCTTCGTCTCCGCCGGAACCGTGCAGCAGATAGAGGACCGGATAGCGGGCCGGACTGTCTTCATAGCCCGGGGGCGTGTAGATGCTCATGCGGCGCTGGTGGTTGAGGGTGGGGCTGTCGTACCACACATGGGCCAGGGTGCCATGGGGAACATCGTGCACTTCATAATACCAGCCGTGGTCTCCGGGCCGGGCGCTGAGGGTGAAGATGTTGGTCCAGGTGGCTACATCCCGGTTCTGGTGGACGTTGGAAGGGTCCATGACCTTTTTCCCGTCCACGATGAAACTGTAGGAATACAGTTCCCCTTCCAGGGGCTCCGAAGTATATTCCCAGATGCCGCCGGGACCTTCCCTCAGCTCTACGATGCCCGGGGCTTCGTACACCAGCTTGTGGTCTCCGAGGTCCACCTCCACGGGGCGCGAGGGCAGAAAATCTCCCGTGAGCTGCACGGTGACAGCCTTGGGATTATGGTAGCGGAAAGTGACGCTGTTGTCCGGATGGATCTGGGGCGATACCAGGCCGGAACCGGGCCCCAGGGCCTGCTGGGCCCGCAGGGAGAGGGCGCTCAGCAGCAGGGCGGCGATAAGGAGGCATAGACGTTTCATAGGTTCGTGTCTTTGTGGTCGTTTCAAAGTTAGTCATTTTAGGCGAAAAACCAATCCTTTATTTCACGCTTACCTTGGGCAAGTCGCTCCAGAGCGTGGTATAATGGGGCGACTGGTGCTCGCGGCTATTGCGCACCTGCCCGTCGCCCTGCGCACCGAAAAGCAGGGACGTCCGTCCGAACTGACGGTGAATCTCGTCGATGGTTGCCGAGAGGCGGGCATCCCGCTCGGCGGAAGACCGGTCTTCGAACAGCGAACGGGTACTGCCCTCCACCGGCTCCAGGCGGGTGATGACTACGCCGGCTTTCTTATAGCCGTAGCCGGGCCGATACAGCCGCCGGCACCCCTCCAGCGCGGCCAGGATGAGGGCCCGGTGGTCGTCCGTAGCGTCCGGCAGGGGCACGCAGACACCGCCCGAAGCCTGCGGGTCGCTTTCCTTGAAACGGTTGGTCATGGCAAAGACCAGCAGTTCCCGGGCCAGGGAGGCTTGCTCGCGCAGTTTGGTCACCGCACTCTCCGCAAAATTGGCCACCTGCTCGCTGAGGAGCGGAAACTCCCGGATTTCATGCGCGAAACTGCGGGACACGCAGATGGTCTGCCGGGGCTCCAGCATATCCTCGAATTCAATGCAGGGCGTCCCGCGGAGTTCTTTCCAGGTGCGGAAGCCCGGCAGGGCGAAGAGTTTCCGCACCGTCGTCTGGGGCAGCTGCGTATAGTCCCAGGCCGTATGGACCCCCATCTGCTCCAGTTTGGGGACGCTCCGCCGGCCAATCCCCCAGACATCCTTCACCGGAAACTTCCGGAGCACTTTTTCCACATCTTCCGGCCGGTAGAGGTAGCAGCCCCCGTTGAGTTTGGGGTACTGCTTGCAGAGTTTGGCGGCTATCTTGGCCAGCGTCTTGGTGGGGGCGACGCCCACCGATACCGGGATGGTGGTCTGCCGCCGGCATTCCCGGGAAACAGTCTCTGCAAATGCCTTGAAATCAATGCCTTCTATGCCGTTCAAGTCCAGGAAGGCCTCGTCAATCGAATACTGCTCCACGCTGGGGGCGAAGCTCCGCAGCACCTCCTGCACCCGGCGGGACATATCGCCATAAAGGGCGAAGTTGGAACTGAACACCGCCACGCCGTTCTTCTCCACAATCTCCCGCACCTTGAAAAGCGGCGCGCCCATACCAATCCCCAGTGCCTTGGCCTCGTTGGAGCGCGCTACGGCACAGCCGTCGTTATTGGAGAGCACAATCACCGGCTTTCCGTTCAGGTCCGGACGGAAAACCCTTTCGCACGAAGCGAAAAAGTTGTTGCAGTCGGCGAGGGCGAACATCTCTACGCCTTCTTGATAATCCAGGTGACTACCCCCCAGACCAGGAAGTCGTTGTCCGGCCCCACCGGAATGGGCTTGTACCGGGTATCCTCGCTGTTGCAGGGCAGCAGCATGGCGCCGCCTTCCTTGATCTGCACCCTTTTGACGGTATATTCCCCGTCTATGAAGCAGACGGCCTTGCAGTCGTTGTAGGGCTCCACCGCCCGGTCCACGATGAGGATGTCGCCTTCGTCCATACCGGCGTCCACCATGGACACGCCATCCACCTGGAAAAAGAAGGTGGCGGCGCTGTGGCGGACCAGTAACTTGCTCAGGTCCAGACGCTCACGGATATCTGCGGCGGGCGAGGGGAAGCCGGCCTTCACCTCTCCGGCGAAAGCGTATTCCAGGGACTGGGCGTCTTCGAGGGGATAAGGTTCCATGGCGCTAGAATTCCAGTTCCAGCACCTGGCGGCCGGGCTGGTAGGGGATGAAGCGGGAGCCACCTTTGCCGGTGAGCCGGATGGTGAGCTCGTATTCGGCCTCCCGGAAGCGGCGGTGCACTTTGTAGGTCCCCACTTCCGCCGGCAGGCAGGGCTCCACCAGAAGGCCGTCCAGCTGCGGTTTGATGCCGAGGAGCGCCTCCGAGACCGCTTTCCAGGTCCAGGCGGCCGTGCCGGTGAGCCAGCTGTTCTTGCCCTCTCCGGGACGAGCGGCGTCCTTGCCGGCCACCATCTGGCAGAAAACATAGGGCTCCACCTTCCGCAGCTGCTGGTCTTTCACGAAGGCCGGGGTAATCTTGCGGTAGTGGCGCCAGGCATCGGCCGCCCGGCCGGCCATGGCCTCGCCAATAATGACCCAGGGGTTGTTGTGGCAGAAGATGCCGGCATTTTCCTTATAGCCCTGGGGGTAGGAACTGATTTCCCCGTATTCCGGGAAATAGCGGGTATAGGCCGGCGTATTGAGAACAATCCCGTGCGTGCATTCCAGGCGTTCCACGGTGGCATCCAGCGCCTTGTCGCAAAGGCCTTCTTCAGCGCCGATACGGGCCATCGTGCACCAGCCCTGGCTTTCAATGAAAATCTGTCCTTCCTCGTTTTCATGCGAGCCTATCTTCCGGCCGTCGTAGTCATAGGCCCGCAGGAACCATTCGCCGTCCCAGCCGTCCCGCTTCACCGCTTCTTCCATGGCCGCCACGGCGGCGCGGACCTCACCGATGTACGCCGGATCCGCCGATACCGCAGGGTGCGCGAGCAGTTCGGCAAAGTCCTTTCCCTCCGCCACAAAGAGGCCGGCAATCATAAGCGATTCAGCCTTGGAGCCTTCCGACTTGTTTTCCGTGGTCTGGAAAGATTCGTCCGGATTCCAGGAGAAGCAGTTGAGGTTCAGGCAGTCGTTCCAGTCTGCCCGGCCAATCAGGGGCAATCCGTGAGGCCCCAGATGGTCCGTCACATGCTTGAAGCTGATTTTCAGGTGCTCCATCAGCGAGACTTCCGTCCCGGGCCGGTTGTCAAAGGGCACCGGCTCCTGCAGGATGGCAAAGTCTCCGGTTTCCCGGATATATGTGACGGTGCCGAACAGGAGCCAGAGCGGGTCGTCATTGAAACCGCCGCCGATGTCGTTGTTCCCGCGCTTGGTCAGGGGCTGGTACTGATGGTAGCAGCCTCCGTCCGGGAACTGCGTGGCGGCAATGTCCAGGATGCGCTGCCGGGCCCTTTCGGGAATGAGATGGACGATACCGGCGAGGTCCTGGTTGGAGTCCCGGAAGCCCATGCCGCGGCCGATGCCGCTTTCGAAGTAGCTGGCGCTCCGGCTCATGAAGAAGGTGATCATGCACTGATACTGGTTCCATACATTCACCGTACGGTCCAGTTCGGGAATGGAGGAGGACAGGGTAAACCGGCCCAGGAGGCCGTCCCAGAAGGATTTGAGGTCCTGGAATGCGGCTTCCACCTGCGCGGGGGTGGCGAAGGCGGCCATCATTTCCCGCGCCGGCGCCTTGTTGATGACCCCGGGGGCGGAGAACTTCTTGTCCTGAGGATTTTCCACATAGCCCAGCACGAAGATGAGCTCCGTGCTTTCCCCCGGCGCCAGCGAAAGGTCGAAACGCTGGGAGGCGACGGGGCTCCAGCCATGGGCGAGAGAATTCCCGGACGTCCCCGAAAGCACCTGCTGAGGCGCCTCGAAGCCGTTATACAGGCCAAGGAAGGTTTCCCGGTCTGTGTCGAAACCGTCGAAAGGCCGGTTCACCCCATAGAAGGCGTAATGGTTCCGGCGCTCCCGGTATTCCGTCTTGTGATAGAGGGCGTCCGGCTCCACTTCCACCTCGCCGGTGGAAAGGTTCCGCTGGAAATTCTCCATGTCCGTGGACGCATTCCAGAGGCACCATTCCAGGAAGGAATAGACCTGGAAGGACTTCTGGGTCCATCCCCTGTTGGTGAGCCTGAGCCGGTGGACTTCGCAGCGGCGGCCCGGCGGAACGAACAGCAGGAGGTTGGCCAGGAGCCCGTTCCGTTCTCCCGTAATGCTGGTGTATCCCATGCCGTGCCGGCATTCGTAGTGGTCCAGCGGGGTCTTGCAGGGCTTCCAGCCGGGATTCCAGACACCGTTGGCATCTTTGATATAGAAATAGCGTCCGCCGGCGTCGGCCGGTACGCCGTTGTAGCGGTAGCGGAGGATGCGGCGGAACTTGGCGTCCTTGCAGAAGCAGTAGCCGCCGGCGGTGTTGGACACCAGCGAAAAGAAATCCTCCGTCCCCAGATAGTTGATCCAGGGCCAGGGCGTGTCGGGACGGGTGATGACATATTCCCGTGCGGAATCGTCAAAATGGCCGAATTGCTTGTTCATGGCTGTAAAGAAAGGCTATTTCTTGATGGGATACAGGTGAAGGAGGAAGACGATGAGGAAGGCGATGGCGGCCGGGAAAAGCGAGAACAGGCTCCAGATCATCCGGCACACGGAGGCTTCGTTGGTGATGGTGACCACCGTCTGCCCCGTAGCAGGGTCCGTGCCCGAAATGAAGCCGGCGACGCCCAGCAGCATGGCGACGAGGGCGCCCGAAATGGCCGAACCGAACTTCTGCGCCATGGTGCCGGAAGAGAAGATGAGGCCCGTGGAGGAGGTGCCGTTCTGCCGGGTGGCGTAGTCCGCCACATCCGCATACATGGACCACAGCAGCGGAGAATACAGGCCGATGCCCACCGAGGTGAGGATGACCATGGCTATCATGAGCCAGATGTACCCCGGGTCCATGGGGATGAAGAAGAAGGCGACGGAAGTGACGGCGCAGATGAGGGCCGCGATGCGGAAGGCGCGGCGCTTGGAGCCCGCCCACTGGGTGAAGCGGGGCGAAAGGCCGCCGAAAACCATGCAGGTCACCTCCCCGAAGGTCATGAACACGGTGTAGTTAATGATGAGCCCGTATACGGTCACGTTGCCGTGCAGGCAATACTCCAGCAGGTAGCCGGCCACGGCATAGCGGAATCCGTTGAAGAAATTGGTGCAGATGCCGATGAGCGTAAGATACACCCAGGGCTTGTTGCGGAAAAGGTCTCCGAAGGGTTTGAAGGAGAATTTCTCTGCCCGGACAGGTTTCAGGCGCTCTTTGGTGAGAAGGCCGCAGGCCAGGGTGCCAAGAGCCGCCAGTCCGCCCAGGAGGACGCCCAGCACGGCATACTGGTGCGCTTCCGTCCCGCCCACCATCTTCTGCAGGTACGGGAAAGAAAGGAGGGTGACGAAGCCCATGGCATAGGCGCCCACCATGCGGTACGACGAGAACTGGTTCTTCTGGTTGTCATCGTCCGTCATGACGCCGAGGAGCGAGCCGTACGGGACATTCACGGCCGTATAGACGGCCATCATGAGCAGGTACAGCGAATAGGCGTAGATGCGTTTCCCCACCGGGCCGAAGTCCGGCGTATACAGCAGGAGGGCGAATACGACGCCCAGGGGGATGGCTCCGAAGATGAGCCAGGGCCGGTAGGTGCCCCAGCGGGACCGGGTGCGGTCTGCCAGCGCCCCCATGAGCGGGTCTGTGACCACGTCGAACAGGCGGGCCACCAGCATGAGCGTGGCCGTGTCCGCCACCGTGAGGCCGAAAATATTGGTAAAGAAGAGGGGAAAGGCGATGGACATGACTTTCCAGGTGATGCCGCCGGCGGCGGCATCGCCCAGGGCATATCCTATCTTTTCGGAAAAAGAGGGTTTGTTCTGGCTCATATTCTTTGGAATTGCCTCAAAGATAGGGAAAATCTCGTTCCCATACAAGAGCCACGCCCTTGCAAAAAAGGCGCAAAAAACATAACTTTGTTTTTGCTCGACAAAAAGGCCCCCTGGCGGGGCACCGGAAAAAGAAATGGAATACAAGAACCTGATAATTAAGCCCGGAGTCTATGTCCCGGATGCCGGCATCCGCTACCCGGAAGACAACCCCTATGAGCACCTGGTGGAAGTGGAGAAGGCCTCCGGGGAAGAGGACCGCTACACCTTTGACGAAACTTATCCCTATATAGACAATTCCCTGAAGTTCAAGTGGAACAAGTTCCTGGGCTTCCTGTTCATGTGGGGAATCTGCGCTCCCTGGAACCGCCTCAAGTACGGTCTCCGCATCCGGGGCGGGAAAGCGCTCCGGCGCTATAGGAAGGAACTGGAAAACGGTGCCGTATGCATCTGCAACCACGTTTACACTTTTGACGCGCTATGTGTCTACCAGGCCGTCCGGCGCTTCGGCTGGCTGTGGATTCCCATGTACGCCAAGCATTTCAACGGCAAGCAGAGCTGGAAACTGCGCCACATGGGCGGCATTCCGGTGGCGGAAACCGTAGCCGGCATGCGCAAGTTCAACGAGGCTTTCGACGAATACCACCGCCGGGGAGACTGGATCCTGGTCTTTCCGGAAGAAGTGCGCTGGAACTACTACAAGCCCATCCGGCCCTTCCGCAAGGGCGCCTTCACCATGGCCTACAAATACGACGTTCCCGTCATCCCGCTGGTTATCAACTACCGGGAAAGGACGGGCGTCTACAAACTGTTCGGCAAAAAGGAAGAACCGCTCATGAGCATTACCGTGGGTACACCCGTGCGGCCGGACCGCAGCCATACGCGGAAGGAAGAGGTGGACGCGCTCCGCCAGCGCCTCCATGCCGCCATGGAAGAGATGGCGGGCATTGCATCAAATCCCTGGCCGGCTATCCCCGTCGACGAGCAGAAAGCGCATGCCTGAGCGGCGGGCGCCTTCCCCGTCGGTGTCGTCCCTGTCTCCCACCACCAGCACGCGGCCGGGCTCCACGCCCAGCTTCTCTGCCATCCTCAGAAAACCCGCCGGGTCCGGCTTGAGGCCTCCGAAGGAAGGGGCGCAGCCGGTCACGGCCACCCAGGAAAGGGAGAAGCCCAGCGCCTGCAGCTTTTCCTCCACGGCACCATAGTCCGAATACACCGCAACGGGAATGCCCCTCACTTTCAAAAGGGTCAGGAGTTCCTTCACCCAGGGGCGCAGCCGGTAACGCTTCCGGAGCACCGCGGCCATGGAGGGAAGGTATTTCCGGAAATACCAGTCCCGCACCTTTTCCGCCCCGTGGCCGGACTCCACGGCTATGCGCGTAAAGAACTCGCTGTAAAAGGCTTCCTCGCTCCGGAAATGCATGCCCGAGAGGGTCTTCCGCACCTTTCGTTCCGCCCGGAGCAGGCCCAGGTGAAAAAACTGAGCACCTGCCAGATAGACCGGCAGATGCTTTTTGTCATACAGGGTTCCGTCCAGGTCGAAGATGACGGCGTCGAAGGGGCGCAGGGCATTCATCTTACGGGAGGAGGAGCTTCTTGAACTTGGCGTGACGATTTTCGTCCTGCAGGAGGAGCTGAAGCTTGAACTGGCCGTCACGGGCGCCTTCCGCAATGCACTGCTCCTTGAATTTCTCGAAGGATTCGCTCACCAGGCGGCCGGTGAGGGGAAGCTTGAGCCTGAGGGAATCCCGCTTGGTCTCGTACTCCACGTTGAGTTTCTTGAGGATGGCATCCACCGCTACGGTGAACTGTTCTGCCTGCTCCTGGGTCACCGACTGGTCCTGGAACTCGTAGTAGAAACGGTAGCCCAGGATGTCCAGGTCTGCAAAACCGATGAAGAAACGGGTCTTGAGCCCGGTCTTCTCCTCGGCCTGGTGCACGGCCTCGATGAACTGGCGCTCATGCAGCTTTTCTCCCGTGAGGGTCACGATGCCGTTCACCTTCTGGATCATGTGCACGGTGGGGGTGTTCTGGAAGCAGGGGCCTATCTCCAGGAGGTCGTTCATGTTGTAGCGGTAAAGCCCCGCATAAGTGCTCACGTACGGGCAGTAGCGCTTGCCTTCCTCCAATTCGTCCAGTTGATAATAAGTAGGATTGGGATTGTCCAGGTCCTCTTCCTTGATGAACTCGTAGTAGTGGAAATGGGGGAAGAGCACGGTATTCAGGGTGTCGTCCAGTACCAGCCCGAATCGGCATTCGGAGCTGAAATAGCCGAATTCCTGGTGCAGCATGCCTTCCGGGAAGGAGTCCTTGAACTTGTCCAGGTACACCTTGGTGTTGCCGCACTTCCAGGTATTCAGGATCTGGAGGTTGGGCCAGTAGTGTTTGGGAAGCACCTGGCCGTATTTTTCCCTGAGGGCGCGAAGCTCCGCCGCACGCCCGGGATTGGGCTTGAGGCAGGCTTCGAGTTCCTTCCGGATTTCGGGGTCTATCTTGAGTTCCTTGTTCAGCGTACCGGCCTCGATGTCTTTCACATACTCGTCATAGAAGCGGTTCACGTTGTTCTGGAGCTCCACGATGGTGGAAGGATTGGCCGTGACGATGAGGGTGATGTCCTGCTCGATGCCCATGCGCATGAGCACATAGTAGCGGGCATTGTAGTCCGCAATGCCGTACACGCACTGGGGGTTGGAATAGAGGGCTTTCACAAAGCCGGGGCAGTCCCGCTGGGTGACGCCGGAAACCGAACCGTACATGGTGCCGTCCGGGGCCTCGCCTTCCTTGACCTTGCCCACGATGGAGAGAATCTTGCCGCTGAACACGCGGGGGCGGTTCTTGATGAAATTGAAGAGCCACACCTTGGTCATCTTTCCATAGATGTTGTTCAGGTATTCCCGGGTGATGGGAATCCATTTGGGTTCCGACGTGGTGCCGGAAGTGGTGGCATACAGGAGGGGTTTTCCGGGGAAGAGGATGCCGGCCTGCCCGTGCTTGTGTTTCTCTACATAGGGACGGAGGTCTTCGTAGTCGTTCACCTTCACGTTCTCCCGGTAGAGGCGGAAAAGTTCCTCCGCCGAAGCGGCCTTGAGGATATCGGCAAAATGATGTTCACGGCCGTATTCCGTGTCTTTGGCATATTCCAGGATGCCCCTAAGGGTCTTCTCCGACGATTGGCGGGGAGCCTTGGTTGCGCTCTTGAGTTTCAGGTATTGGATTCCGCCGGCCATGCCCAGCAGGGAATTCGCCACCAGCATTCCTTTCAGTGACATATGTTTTTTAGGTTTTAGTATTCACAAAGGTAGGAATTATTTTGGAATAATCGTATCTTTGGAGGAAATGATATTCCGCCTATGAAACGATTCCTCCTTTTCGGTTGGGCCCTCTCCTTCTGCCTGGCGGCACTGGCCCAGCCCTATAAAGACCGCAGCCTTCCGGCGCAGGAGCGGGCCCGGGACCTCGTCTCCCGCCTCAGCCTGGAAGAGAAAGCCTCGCTCATGTGGCACACTTCCGCCCCGGTGGAAGCCCTGGGCATCCCCGCCTACAACTGGTGGAATGAAGCCCTGCACGGGGTGGCCCGGAACGGAAAGGCCACCGTTTTTCCCCAGCCCATCGGCATGGCGGCCTCCTTTGACGAGCCGCTGGTGAACGCGCTGTTCACCCTTGCGGCACAGGAAGCCCGTATCAAACACCGTCAGGCGCTTCAAAATGGAGAAAGCGGCCATTACCAGGGTCTCACCTTCTGGACCCCGAACATCAACCTGTTCCGGGACCCCCGCTGGGGCCGGGGCATGGAAACCTATGGGGAAGACCCTTATCTCACCGGCCGCATGGGCATGGCGGTGGTGCGCGGCCTGCAGGGCCCGCTGGATGCTCCCGTGCTCAGGGCGCATGCCTGCGCCAAGCATTTTGCCGTACACTCCGGACCGGAATGGAACCGCCACCAGTTCAATGCGGAGGTGTCGGAACGGGACCTCCGGGAAAGCTACCTGCCCGCTTTCAAGGATCTGGTCACCAAGGCCGGCGTACAGGAAGTGATGATTGCCTACAACCGCTTCCGGGGCGTCCCCTGCGGGGCCAACGACTATCTGGTGAACACCATCCTCCGCGGAGAATGGGGCTATGAGGGCCTGGTGGTGAGCGACTGCTGGGCCGTGAGCGACTTTACCGGGGAGCAGTTCCACAACTACTCGGAAGACCCGCTCCATGCCGTGGCGGAAGCCGTACACAACGGCACGGACCTGGAGTGCGGCGGCCTGTACAACCTCATTCCGGAAGCCGTGGCCACCGGCCTTCTGGACGAATCGGACGTAGACCGTTCCCTGGAGCGGCTCCTCACCGCCCGCTTCCGCCTGGGAGAACTGGACGGAGACAATTCCCCCTGGGACCATCTTCCCGATGAGATGGTGGAAAGCGTCCCCCATCGCTCCCTGGCCCTGAAAATGGCGCTTGAGAGCATCGTCCTGCTGCAGAACCGGGACGGCATCCTGCCCCTGGATCCGCACGCCCGCATCGCCCTCATCGGCCCGAATGCAGACGACCGGGAGATGCAGTGGGGCAACTACAACGGTGTCCCGGACTTTACCATCACCCTGGCCGGCGCCCTGGAGGAACGCATGCTTTCCATCCCTGTTTACCGAGGCTGCGAGTGGGTGGAAGAGGGGAAAACGGACGAAACCGCCCTTCTCCGCCAATTGGAAAACATTGATATCGTCATCTTTGCCGGCGGCATCACGCCCCGCATGGAGGGAGAAGACATGCCCGTGGATCTTCCCGGCTTCCGCGGCGGAGACCGCACGGACATCCAGTTGCCGGAGGTGCAGCGCCACCTGCTCCGCCGCCTGCACGACGCCGGAAAACGGATCGTCCTGGTGAACTACTCCGGTTCGGCCATGGGGCTGGAACCGGAGACGGTCACCTGCGACGCCATCCTGCAGGCCTGGTATCCGGGAGAGGAAGGGGGCCGGGCGGTCGCCCATATCCTCTTCGGCACGGAGTCCCCATCCGGCAAGCTGCCGGTCACCTTCTATCGTTCCATCGACCAGCTGCCGGATTTTGAAGACTACGACATGAAGGGGCGCACGTACCGCTTCTTTGAAGGAGACCCGCTCTTTCCCTTCGGCCACGGGCTCAGCTATACCACGTTCAGCTATGGGAAAGCCAAGGTAAAACGGGGGATGCTGGAAGTGAAGGTCACCAATTCCGGCCAGCGGGACGGGACCGAGGTGGTGCAGCTCTATGTCCGCCGGCCGTCAGACCCGTTCGGCCCTTCCAAAACCCTCCGCGGATTCCAGCGGGTGCAGATTCCGGCCGGAAAGACGGTCAAAGTGCGCTTCCCCCTCAGCGAAGAGACTTTCCTGGGCTGGAACGAAGAGGAACAGGACATGCTGCCGCTCAAGGGAAAATGGGAGCTCCTCGTCGGCGGCAGTTCGGCCGGACTCAAATCGGTTCCGTATGAATGGAAATAAAAAAATATTTCGTTATATTTGTGCGTAAGTATTCAAAATGGCTATGAAACGAATCCTATCCCTTGCAGCGTCGGTGCTGCTCCTGGCCTCCTGCGGCAGCCTGAACATCAATACCCAGCGTGCCCTTCAGGGCGTCATGATCGCCTCCCAGGCACTCACCGTCTCAGACGCGGAGGTGCAGGCATATGTCCACGAGTACATCACCCAGCTGGACGCCCAGAGTGTGGTGCTGCCGGAAAACAACGCCTACACCAAGCGGCTCCGCAACCTCACCAAGGGGCTGAACGGCGTCAACGAAGTCCCGCTCAACTTCAAGGTGTACCAGGAAAATGAAATCAATGCCTTCGCCTGCGCAGACGGCAGCGTCCGCGTGTACACGGGTATGATGGACACCATGACGGACAACGAACTGCTGGGCGTCATCGGCCACGAGATTGGCCATGTGGCCCTCAACCACACGCGCCGGCAGATGCAGAGCGCCATCCTGGCCTCCGCCGCCAGGGAAGGTCTGGCTTCCACTTCAGAACGGATTGCCGCCCTCACGGACAGTCAGCTCGGAGACCTCGGGGAAACCATCCTCAACTCCCACTTCTCCCGCAAGCAGGAAACGGAAGCGGACGACTATGGCTACAACTTCCTGGTAGCGGCCGGCAAGAACCCCTGGGCCATGGTGCAGAGCTTCGAAAAGCTCCAGCAGCTCTCCGGCGGCAGCCAGAGCAGCGCGGTGGCCAACCTCTTCTCCTCGCACCCGGACACCGGCGCCCGCATCGAGCGCATCTCCCAGCGTTGCATCAACGACGGTTTCTCCCGTCCCGCCAAGTAACCTGTACCGCCTCTCCGTGCACGGCGGTTTCTCCCGTCCCGCCAAGTAAGCCCGTCCTTCCTATCACGGCAGCTTGCCTGCGGAGCTAAAGACTTAAAATTTTATCGGCCATAGGTGTTTTACCCATGGCCGATTGTTCGTTACCCATGCCTCCTCGTTCCGCCCCATATCGCCCATTACGCGTTTTTGGCTTTTTTTGCGTAATGGTCTGCCCTGTCGGTCATGTCATTACGCGTTTTGGGCGTTTTTCGCGTAATGGCCCGCCCTGTCGGTCATGTCATTACGCGTTTTTGGCGTTTTTCGCGTAATGGCCCGCCCTGTCGGTCATGTCATTACGCGTTTTTGGCGTTTTTCGCGTAATGGTCTGTCCTGCCGGTCATGTCATTACGCGTTTTTGGCGAAAAATGCGTAATGTGGCGGCGAAGGAGGCGAAGACCTGGCTCAGATGCGGACTTCGGCGGTTTGGCGGATGTCGTCGGAGGCGGAGCCCACGAGGATTTGCAGCCGGCCGTGCTCCAGTTCCCAGGAGCCGGTGTCCACATTCCAGTAGCGGAGGTCCTTCACGGGAACCGTGAGGGTGACGGTTTTGCGCTCGCCGGGGGCGAGGGTTACCCGCTGGAAGGCCTTCAGCTCCTTGGCGGGCCATTCCACCTGGGAATCGATGCGGTGCACATAGAGCTGGACCACTTCGTCGGCCGTCATGTCTCCCTTGTTCTGCACGGTGAGGCTCACCTTCACGGCTTCCCGGCCGGCTTTGGCTTTCAGGTGTTCATAGGCAAAAGTGACATAGGAAAGGCCATGGCCGAAGGCGTAGAGGGGCTTCACCTGCCTTGTGTCAAACCAGCGGTAGCCCACCAGCATTCCTTCCGTGTATTTGGAAACGGGCTTAGGCAGCGCGTCGATATAGGCCTGGCGCTCCTCGGGCGTCATGGCCAGGACTTCCGGCCGGTACATGAGGGTGAAGAGGTCTCCGCCGGTATTCTTGTCGGGGAAATTCCCCATGGCGAAGGCCGGAGAGTCTTCCAGCTGCACCGGGAAGGTGAAAGGAAGCTTTCCGGACGGGGCGATGTCGCCAAAGAGCACTTCGGCCAGCGCCGTGCCCCCTTCCATGCCGTTCCACCATCCCTGGACGATGGCGGGAGAGACCGGCTCCAGTACCTGGAGGTCCGTAGGGCCGCCGGAGATGAGGACGGTAACCAGCTTCGGATTGGCTTCCGCGAGCGCCGCTGCCAGTTCTTCCTGTCCGCAGGGGAGTTTGATGTTCTGGCGGTCGCTGCCTTCCGTTTCGATGCTCTTGTTGGTGCCGCCGAAGAAAAGGACGAGGTCCGCCTCCCGGGCCAGGGCAACCGCTTCTTCCAGAAGGGCGGGGTCTGCCGGTGCGTCCATCTCCTGGCTTTCCAGCGGATTGTCGGACGGCTGGCCCCAGAAGCGGCGCACATAATTCTTATAACCAGGCGCATAGCTCACTTCGATGGCTTCTCCGGCGCGCCGGGTGATGCCTTCCAGCGGCGTTACCTCGTAAAGGGCCTTCACACCGGCGCCCATGCCGCCGCTCTGGGTCTTGAGCACGGCATTCTGGCCGATGACGGCAATCTTCTTCACCTCCCTGGAGATGGGCAGCACACCCTCGTTCTTCAGCAGGACGATGGACCTGCGGGCCACCTCCAGGGCAATCTTCTGGCATTCCGGCCGTGAGGTCATGACGGTGTTGGCGACGCTGTCCGGTACCGGGTCGATAGCCATGCGGACGCGAAGGATCTGGCGCACCTTTTCGTCCACCAGGTCTTCTGTGAGGGCGCCGGCGGCGATGGAGTCGATGACGGGCTGGCCCAGATAGTTGGAGCCCGTCATCTGGACATTCAGTCCGTGCAGCATGGCGCCCATGGTGCTGTGCGTGCCGCCCCAGTCGCTGACGGTGAAGCCCTTGAAACCCCATTCGCCCCGGAGGATCTCGTTGAGCAGGTGCTCGTTTTCGGAGCAGTAGGCTCCGTTCACCTTGTTGTAGGCGGGCATCACGCTCATGGCGCCGCCTTCGACCACCGCCCTTTCGAAGGGCTTGAGGTAGATTTCCCGGAGCGTCCGTTCGTCCACCTGGGCATCTACGCTGCCGCGGTTGGTTTCCTGGTTGTTGACGGCAAAGTGCTTGATACACACGGCCGTTCCCTGGTCCTGGCAGCCTTTGGTATAGGCCAGGGCGAGGGCGGCGGAGAGGATGGGATCCTCGCTGAGGTACTCATAAGTGCGGCCGCCAACGGGCAGGCGCTGGATGTTCACGGCCGGGCCCAGGATCACATCCTTGCCCCGCAGCCGGGCTTCCTTTCCCATGCCGCTGCCGTACTGATAGGCCAGTTCTTCGCTCCAGGTGGCCGCCAGGGCGCTGCCGGTAGGAAAGTAGGTGGCGCTGTCCAGCGTCCAGCCGGCGCTCTGGAAACCGTTGGGGACGCCTTCCTCACGGATGCCGAAGGGGCCGTCGGCATAATGCATGTCGGCAATGCCCAGGCGCTCCACGCCGGCCGACGACATGTTGGTCTTGGAATGCAGCATGTTCACCTTCTCTTCCAGGGTCATCCGGGCAATGAGGGCGTCGATGCTCTTATCGTTCAGCGTGAGGGTGTCCTGCGGAGAGACGGGGCCGCGGCAAGCCGCAGCAGCCAGCACGGCGAGGCCGGCAAGATAAAGGAGTCTTTTCATGGCTCTTCGAGATTTGTACATAGATACCGCTTAAGATTTGACCTCTACGACGGCGTCTGCAAAGGACACCACCGCCTCCCGGTGCGAAATGAAGAGGATGGTCTTGCGGCCGTGATAATGCTCGTGGAGATTCTCCAGGAGCTTTTTTTCGGTCTCCGGATCCAGGGCCGACGTGCTTTCGTCCAGGATGAGGACGCCGCCGCCCCGGAGCAGGCCGCGGGCGATGGCAATGCGCTGCGCCTGGCCCTCGCTGAGGCCGCTGCCCACTTCTCCGCAGACGGTGTCCAGCCCCAGCGGGAGGTCTTTCACGAAGCCGGCCATGGCAATCCCGAGCACTTCGAACATGCGTTCGGGGGTGGCGCCTGGATCGGCCATCTGGAGGTTGCTCCGGATGGTGCCGCTGAGGAGGGAATTCCCCTGCGGGATATACATGAAATTGGTCCGGAGGGCGCTTCCGGCGGGTTGCCCCCCTACGGTGATGCGGCCCTGCTGGGGCTTCAGCAGGCCCAGCACCAGCCGGATGAGCGTACTTTTTCCGGCCCCAGTGGGACCGGCGATGACCGTCATGGCGCCGGCGGCGAAGCGGCAGGAGAAATCCTCCAGGGCCGGCTGGCTGTCTCCGGGGTAGGTGTAACTGATATGGTCGGCCACAATCTCCGGTGCGCCGGGGAGGGTCACCGCTTCTGTGGCGGGATCTTCCTCCAGCTCCAACAGTTCCATGAGCCTTTCGGCCGACGTAAGGGCCTGGATGAAGGCGGGGATCTGGCGGCCGAATTCCGCGATGGGCCGCTGCACCTGTCCCACCAGCTGCAGGAAGGCCGTCATGGTGCCGTAGGTGACGGTGCCGGCCCGGATGCCGAACACGCCCCAGAGGAAGGCGGCGGCGTGGCCGGCCTGGAAGCCCAGGAACATGAGGCCGCGGGCTACGGCATTGTAATTGAGCCGTTTACGCGTATTGTTCTCTACGTCTGCCTGCAGCCAGCCGAACCTTTCCAGCACCCGTTCCACATTGCCCAGGGTGAGCACCAGCACGCGGTGCTGCAGGCTTTCCTGCATGAGCTGCTGCATCTCGCTGTCCCGCTGGCGGATCCTGGCCATGAGTTCCCGGAGCTTCCGGAAGAACATTTTGGACCCGAAGACTGCCACCACCATGAGGACGACGAGCACCCACAGGAGGTTGGGGGAGAGGGTGAGCATGTAGACGGAAGCGGCCGCCAGCTGGAGCAGGGTGAGGAGCATGCCGGGGATGCGGTCCATCAGCAGGTCTGCAATGACGCGGATGTCCTCTTCCAGCCGGTTCACGGTATCTCCGCTGAGGAAGCGTTCGCGGCCGTCCCAGCGGGTGCGGAGCACATGGGCGAAGACCTCCTTCCGGAGGATGTTCTGGGCCTTGACCAGGGTGTAGCTGCCCCACCAGTTGGAGAAAATGACGATGCCCAGCTGGGCGGCCAGGATGCCCACGAACAGGAAGATGGCCTGCCTGAGCGGCGCAGGGCTGGATCCCGTGGCAATGTCTACCAGGAGCTTGCTGGCCCACACGAAGGACAGCGAGCACACAATGCGCACCAGGCCGGCCATGAGGGTAACGCCCATCCGCCAGCGGACGGGGGCCGACATGCGCCAGAGGACCCGGCAGACTTCCCGGAAACTCTTCATGGGGAGCTTAGTCTTCCAGGATACCCTCTTCCCGCCAGGTGCCGATGAGCTTCTCTACGTCCCGCGTGGCGGTTTCCCCGTCCACTTCGTACTGGTCCAGGAGGAGCCCCACCAGGGTTTCCACGGTGAATTCCTTCCCGTACACCTCTTTCCAGAGATAGGCCGCCGACTCATTGAGGGTGAGCATCTTGTTGAAATTGACCTGGGCGAGGCCTTCGCCCACCACTACATATTCCCCGCAGATGGAACGCAGGGTGAATCCGTCTTTGATTTTCATGGTATGATACGTCGATAAATGGCTAAAATATATCTTCTGAAAGGGCGGAGCGCCCGCCAGAAACGTCCTTTCCCGGGCTTGACGGTCCGTTTTCCCTTGTGGATGGCCGTAACGGTTCCCAGGATGTCTTCCGTGGTGCAGGATTCGGTGCCGGCGATGTTGCCGTCTCCCATGAGCACCAGCCGGTTTCCCTCCCGGGAGAATACGCGGTGCATCACGTAGCGTCCGGGCAGGCGCGCCAGCACGATGTCTCCCACCGCCACGTCCGGGAGCTTTTTCACTTCGACGCTGTCCCTGCCCCCGCGGATGAACGGAAGCATGCTGTTCCCGAGGGGGGTCAGGCATACTTCCCGTCCTTCTTCCATGAGGGCGGCGGCCTCTTCCAGGAGGACCTCGTTGGGCAGCACGCGTTTATCCATGGACTACCGTGTTATGGCAGAGTTCGGCCGCTTCCCGGTCCGGCAGGCATTCCAGTTCGTAGCAGGGGAGAGCCTGGATGAGGCCTTCCAGCGTATGGTGCCAGGCATCTGCCAGTCCGGGGAAGGGACGGAACGACGAGGCCGATGCCATGAGGGAGGCGTAGGCTTCCACCGCTTTGAGCCGGTGGATGCGGTTGAACGGCGCCTGGCGGATGCGGACAGCGGCGCCGGCCGGGACGTCCAGGGCCCGGTAGCAGGGCGTCTTCCCGCTCCAGGGGGAACCGTACACCCGGGCGCTGCCGTCCGGCATGAGCCGGAGGACGGGATTGTCGTCATTGAGGAGCTCCGTTCCGGGTATATGCTTGAGCCAGAGGCTGCTGTGGGTGCTTTTTCCCGTACCGCTCCGGCCCTGGAAGAGATACCCCCTGCCCCCGTGCATGACCACCGAGGAGTGCATTTCCAGCGCTCCCTTGTCGGCCGAGGCAAACGTGAAAAGGAGCATGAGGGCGTTGTTGAGGGCGAACAGGTCGTCGACCCCAGTGATGGCGATTTCCGCTTCCCGGAAGTCTGCCCGGGTGCGCAGTTCGCCCGAAAGGGGCTGTCCGGGCAGCGGGCGAACGCGGAAGCTGTAACCGCCTTCCGGCAGCGCTCCGATGCTGATTTCCGGGAACCCCGGACCGTCCTCCGTCTGGTAGACGGGGCGGCTGAAAACCGGCGGCAGCGACGGGACGATATGGAGGGTGAAAAGCGGTTCCTCAGCGGCCTCCGTTACCCGGAAAGGTTCCATGTTGGGCATGGGAGGGAGGGCGCCTTCTATCCGGATGATGAATCCGGCTACGCGGAAAAGATTCTGGCCGGCCATTATTCTTCTGCTAAGATTTCATCGTAAAGCGAAGCGGCCTTGAGCATCATGCGGGGCACATGGAAGGGGCCTTTGAAGAGGTTGCCCTTGGCCGGCTGGGCAACGGTTCCGTCCCGGTGGAGGTAACCGTACCATTCGCCGTATTGTTCGTCGGGAAACACGCGGAAGGCGTAGTCGAAGGCCTTGCGGTGCATCTCCAGATATTTTTCGTCTCCGGTGGCCTCCCAGGCATACAGCGCGGCAAGGATGGTTTCGCACTGCGGCCACCAGAACTTCATGTCCTGGGAATAGTCCTGCGGCGGGAAGCCCTTGCAGTCCCGGAAGTTGATCATGCCTTCGTATTCGCTGTCCCAGCCCCAGTCCCAGGCCCAGTCGATGATGGTGGTGCCCATCTTCACCAGCTCTTTGTCCCAGCCGCGGTTTTTGGCTACGTCCAGGATGAACCAGCCGGTTTCCATGCAGTGGCCGGGATTGATGGTGCGGCCGGCCATGGTGTCGATGAATTCACCCTTGGGCCCCACCATTTCCAGGATGGTCTTGTACTCCTTGTTCATGAAATAGCTCTTCAGTTCCCGGATGGAACGGTCGATCTGCTCTGTAAGGCAAGGGTCTTCCGACACCTGCAGGAGGACGTTGGCCACGTTGATGAGCATCATGGTGATGGAGTGGCCGCGGGCTTCGAAGTCAAATTTGGGCGGCAGGAAGCCCGGCTCCGAGAGCATCCACTGGATGCGCTTGAAAAGTTCCACGGCCTTCCGGGCATATTCCGGCTCGTCCGCAGCCAGGCTGTACTGGGCCATGGCGATGGCGGCGAAGCACTCGGAAAACACGTAACGGCGCTTCTGGACGGGCTTTCCGTCCTCCGTGACGGCAAAGTACATGTGGCCGTCCTTGTCAAAGCAGTGGGCTTCGATGAATTCGATGGCGCTGCGGCTGGCTTCCAGGCATTCGTCCGACCCCAGCTGCAGGGCGGCCAGGGCGGCGATGTAACCCCACCGGCCCTGGAACCAGACGCTCTTGGTACGGTCCATGAGGGCCCCTTCCCGGTCCAGGCAGGTGTAAATGCCGCCATGTTCCCGGTCCACGCCGTTCTCCAGCCAGAAGGGGAGGATGTCCGCCACGATATCCGTGCCCACCCGCCGGCGGCACTGCTGCAAATAGTCCCGTTGTGATTTCTCCATAGTCATTAGTCTTATCCCACAAAGATAACAATTCCCTTAAAATAAAAAAAGAGACCATTTCAGGTCTCTGTTTCATTGTCCATCCCGGAGAGGGGATCTCTTCCAGAACCTGTGCCACCCTCGGCATCATAAGAGGGAGGGGCCCACGAAGTGGGAGGGGTCGCGAAGCGACGGTGCAGGAAGAGATACCCTCTCCGGAATGACGGTTATGCTTCCGGAGCCATGGTGGTGTAGACGTTGGTCACGTCTTCGTCGTCTTCCAGGAGGCCGGTGAGCTTCTCCAGGGTGGCGCGCTGTTCCGGAGTGACTTCCTTGAGGTCCACGTTGGGAATCTGCTCAAAGCCGCCGGAGATGAGGTCGTAGCCGTGCTCTTCGATGTACTTCTGGATCTGGCCATAGGCGGTGTAGTCTCCGTAGATGGAAATCTCCACCGTCACGTTTTCGTCCTCGTCCTCCACTTCCTGCTTGAACACTTCTTCTGCACCGAAGTCGATGAGTTCGAGCTCCAGCTCGTCCGTGTCGATGGGCTTGGCCGGGTCTTCCTTGATGCGGAAGACACACTTGTGGTCGAACATGAAGGCTACGCTGCCGCTGGTCTGGAGGGAGCCGCCGCACTTGGTGAAGTAGCTGCGGACATTGGCCACCGTACGGGTGTTGTTGTCTGTGGCCGCCTCTACCAGGTAGGCGATGCCGAAAGGACCGAAGCCTTCGTAAACGATTTCCTTGAAGTCGCCGGTTTTGGCCTCGGTGGCCTTCTTGATGGCGCGTTCGATATTCTCCTTGGGCATCTGTTCGGCCTTGGCCTCTGCGATGAGGGCGCGCAGGCGCGGGTTCCCCGTTACCTCGGCGCCGCCCTGCTTGACGGCGATGGTGATTTCCTTCCCCAGTTTGGTGAAGGTCTTGGCCATGTGGCCCCAGCGCTTCATCTTGCGCTCCTTGCGGAATTCAAATGCGCGTCCCATATTACTCGGCGTTATTGATGCGGGTGATGTACTTGTCAATCTCCATGGACTCGGGAGCGTTGCCCCACTGGTCCTTGATGGTGGTGTAGAAGCCAAGGGCCTTGGCTTTGTCTCCACTAGCCTCTGCGGCGATGCCGGCCTTCAGCAGATAGGCGGCGGCCAGGGCGTTGTCCGTGGTCTTGGCGGCTTTCTCGAACCAGCTGATGGCGGTGGGATAGTCCTTCAGCTCCACGTAGGCGTCTCCGATGCAGGCCTGGGCGCGGCCCAGCATGATGGGATCTTCGCCGTTGTACTTCTTGAGATAGGAGATGGCCTCTTCAAAGGCGCCGGTCTGGAGTTTGGCGATGCCGGCATAGAGGTACACGGCCTCTCCGGCCTTGCCGCCGTACTGGCTGATGATGTCTTCCAGCCCGAGGTCGTTGTCGTCCCCGTTGAGGGCGAGTTCGTACTCGCCGGCCTGGAACCAGCGTTCCGCCTGGGCCATCTGCTTCACGGCCTCTGCCTTCTTGGGCTGGAGGATGAAGCGGTTGTAGGCGATGACGGCCAGGGCGATGACCAGGGCGGCGATGACGCAGCCATAGATGATTTTTCCGTTCTCCTTGAAGAACAATTCGGTTTTGGAAACGGCCTCTGCCACATTCTGCTGGCGGGTTTCCTCCTGAGTTTTCGTAATCTTTGCCATATTTTAATACGTTTCTAATTAGCTTTTGAGCCTGCAAATTTAGCAAAAATATTATATATTTGCAATTCAAACACGCAGCCCATGCCCACCCTCAGGAAAATCGTCGTCCAGGACTTCCGGAACATTGCCTTCCAGGAGCTGGATTTCTCGCCCAACGTAAACTGCATCAGCGGCAACAACGGGGAGGGAAAGACCAACCTGATAGACGCCATCTATTATCTTTCCATGACCCGGAGCGCCTTCCCCGCACCGGACAAATACCATTTCCGCTACGGGACGCAGGGCTTTGCCCTGGGCGGCACCTATGCCATGGAGAACGGCCTGGAAGCGCGTTTTTCCATCCAGGTGGAGGAAGGGGGCAAGCGGCTCGCACGGGACGGGAAGCCCTATTCGCGCATGGGAGAGCACATCGGCGTGCTGCCGGTGGTGATGGTCTCGCCCGGAGACGGCGCGCTGGTGAGCGACTCCGGAGAGGAGCGCCGCCGCCTTTCCAACGCCGTACTCTCGCAGATGGACCGGGAATACCTGGCGGCCATGCAGGCCTATAACCGTTTCCTCGCCCAGCGGAACCGCCTCCTCAAGGAAGACCGCGTGGACAGCGCCCTCCTGGAGGTCCTGGACAGCCGCATGGAGCAGCCTGCACAGAAGGTTTTCGGCGCACGGAAAAAACTGGCGGAAGACCTCCTTCCCATTGTGGCGGAGTACTACCGGCTCATTTCCGGCGGCAGCGAGCAGGTGGGGCTGGAGTATGTCTCGGAACTGTCTTCCGGCGTTTCCCTTACAGATCTTTTTGCGGCCGGCCGGGAAAGGGATCTCCGGCTCCGCTTCACCGGCAGCGGCGTCCAGCGGGACGATTTCCTCTTTACCATGAACGGGCACCCCATCCGGCGGGCCGGCTCCCAGGGGCAGCAGAAGAGCTTCCTCGTAGCCCTCAAGTTCGCCCAGTACGACGTGATGAAGCGGGCCTATGGCTTCCCGCCCATGCTGCTGCTGGACGACGTTTTTGACAAACTGGACCTCGGGCGCATCTCCAACCTCATTTCCATGGTGGCGGGGGCGGATTTCGGCCAGATATTCATTACCGATACGGACCGCAAGCGCCTGTCCGGCATTGTGGACGGGCTGACGGAAGACCGTGCCTATTTTGTCGCTTCCGGCGGCCGTTTCACCCGTTCGGAGGAATAAGCCATGGCAGAGCCCGTACGCATCCACCGGAAAGAAGCCGTGAGCATGGAAGAGCTTGTGCGGCAGTACATCAAGTCCATGCGCCTGGCGGCCGGCCTCAACACCCAGCGCATCTTCGCGGCGTGGGACGCCTGTTCGGGCGCCGGGCCGTTCACGCTCAAACGTTATTTCCGGGGCGGCACGCTCTTCATCACCCTCAATTCGTCGGTCATCCGTAACCAGCTGTACTTCCAGCGGGCGGAACTGGTGCGGAAAATGAATGCGTTTTTGTCTGACGATGAATTATTTACCGCCGACAACCGCTCCGTTGGGGAGATCCGGGAACTGGTCTTGCGGTAAGTCAATCGTTTCCTTTATTACAATAGCGTCGCTGAGCGTCCGGCTTTCCGCGCCCACGAATCCCAGTCCGCCTTCCACATTGGTGTAGGTGAAGTTGGCCGGGGTGAGCCCCATGTTGGAAAGGAAGTCGAAATTGCTCTGGTACAGCGCTTTGGCGTAGTAGAAGAACTCCGGCGACAGGCTCAGCATTTCAAAGCGGTAGCGGGTGACCGTCTGGTAGTAAATCTGGCTGGGGTCCCACTCGCCGAGGTCCCATTGGGAAGGGTCCCATCCCGGGCCGGCGCCGGGATTTCCGCCCACCTCGCCGCTCACAATTCCGCCGCCGGCCATGCCCGTCTCTCCGTCCGGCAGGTTGTCCCGGATGCCCTGGAGAAGGTTCGTGTCAAAGGACTGCAGGTAGAAACTGTACACCTTTCCCTGGAAGTGTTTCCGGGTGAGGAGGGTGAGCGGAATATAGGCCTGGCTGCTTCCCAGGGTGGTTCCGTCGTAATTGAGCTGCAGGAAATCCTCCAGGTCGAAGCTACCGGTATCGGCCGCCGTGAGGATGTAGCCGGGCGTGGTGTAGAGCTTCAGCGAATCCTGGTGCCCGTCCAGGTAGAAGAAGGTCTTGGTATAGGGGATGCGGATGCCAAGGAAATCTTCTTCCCCGGGTTCCCGGTCCAGGGTGAGCCGGACGCGGATGGCGTTGATGGAATCTATCTGCACCTCCTCCCATTCCATGTGCTCGATGCGGGGCCGGTGCGGGACAAAGCTGTGGCCGGTGGCCTGCAGGCCTTCGCCGCTGACCGTCACTTCCACCTCGTCCCCCTCTTTGAGGCCCAGGCCGCGGCTCACGAAAGGTGCCCGCCCTTCTTTCTGCTCCGCCTGGCGGAGCTGTCCGTTGACGCGGAGTTCCACCCGCAGCGCGGGGATATGGAACGCCGTTTCCGTGGTGATGGGGGCCGCATAGAGCGGGGAGACCACCACCGAATCTCCGCTGGCAATGCCCTGGAGATAGAGCTTGGGCATGGCTTCCTGCCGGAGCTCGAAGGGAATCTCGCAGGAGGCCGCAAGGAAGGCCAGGGCGGTAAGGACGGCGATAGGAAGGCGCTTTTTCATCAGAAGGAGAAGGTGACGGTAACGGTGGGGATGATGGGGACGAGCCCGTAGGCCATGCCCGAGAAGCGGCCGTCCGGGTCTGTCTGGAGGAACGCCATGGAGGCGTTCAGGTGGTTGTAGGCGTTGTAGACGCTCAGGTTCACCTTGAGCCGCTGGCCGCCGCGGAAAGTGGTGGCGAAGTCCAGGCCCAGGTCCAGCCGGTGGTAGTCTGGAAGGCGCGTATTATAAGGGGAGTCGTACAGGTAGCGCCGCCCGCCGTCCGCCTCTTCCACCACGTGCGAGGGGAAGGTGATGCGGTTTCCCGTATGGTAGTTCCAGTTGGCGAACAGTTCCCAGTGCCGGGCAAAGTGCCAGGAAGCCACCAGGTTGATTTTGTGCCGGTTGTCGTTGCGGTCCAGGTACCAGCCGCCGTAGACGGCGTCAAAGTTCCGCTCCGACCAGGAGAGGGTGTAGTAGGCCGACAGGGCCAGTTTTCCGTTGTCGTACGTGGCTTCCACCTCCATGCCGTAGGAACGGCCCCGTCCTTCGGTGAAGGCTTTTTCCCAGGCGGTGAGCGGCGGGACGAAGGTGTTGCTGCCGCTATAGACCAGGATATGGTCCATGGTCTTGTACCAGCCTTCCAGGTTGAACTTGAAGTGCTGGAATGGGGTGGTGTAGAGCCCGCCGGAGAACTGGTCCGACAGCATGGGGCGCACCAGCTCCGTGGAGGGCATCCAGGCATTGGAGGGAAGGTCCATGTAGGTGGCCGCCACCAGGTGGGCGGGCTGGCTCATGCGCGTATAGGAAAACTTGGCCGACAAGCGGTTGTTGACGAGCCATTTGAAGGCGATGCGCGGCTCGGGGGAGTGCCAGACCTTCTTCCCGGTCTTGAAAAGGGCGTAGCGGAAGCCCGCGTTGACGGTGAGGTTGTAGCGGAGGAAAATCTCGTCCTCTATGTAGATGGCCGGTTCCAGCGCCCGGTAGCCCTGCGACTCTTCCTTCGTGTTCTCGCTGGCGGTTTCCCCGCTCCGCACCGTGGAGGAGGCGAAGTTCCGGCCGGAATAGTACCAGTGGTACTGGCCGGAAAGGCCGAAGCGCACGTGGTTGTAGTTGTCCGGAATCCAGTCCCAGTTGGACAGCAGGCCCGCTTCCCGCACATAGCAGTCGTCCTGGTCTGTCATGGAGGTGAGGTTTTCCCCGTCCGACCAGCCCCAGAAACGGAACTCGTACCCCGTGTCCGACATGCTCCGCGAATAGTAGAGCGTATGCTTGGCGCGCAGCTTTTTAGAGAACTCGTACTGATGTGAGGCAGAGCCGGTTAAGCTACCCCACTTGACGCCTATCTTTAAGAGGTTTTCCCCGCTGTGATCCTCTTCCCACAGCTTTTCCGTCTGGCTGGCGCGGAGATAGTCCCGCCCCGTGTAGAAGCAGAAGTTGAGAACGTTCCCGGGACGGAAGCGGTGGGTGAGCCGGGCGTTGACATCGCTCATGGAATAGCCGCCGCCCACCTTTTCGTTCTCTCCGTTCTGCCGGTTGGCATACCAGATGGCGGGGAGGGTGACGACGTCCATCCAGGAGCGCCTCAGACCAACGTTGAACGACGTTTTTCCCTTGACAATGGGCCCTTCCAGCTGGAGCCGGCCGTCAATGAGGCCGAGCGACACCGAGCCGTGGAACCGCTCCATGTCTCCTTCCCGCGTCTCTACGTCCACTACGGAAGAGAGGCGGCCGCCGTAGCGGGCCGGAAAGCCGCTCTTGTAGAAGTCCAGGTTGTCTATGACATCCGTGTTGAAACTGGAGAAGAACCCGCCGAAGTGGCTGATGTTGTAGAGCGGGACCCCGTCCAGGAGGAACAGGTTGTCGTTGCCGTCCCCGCCGTGCACATAGAGTCCGTTCATGAGCTCGTTCCCGGCCGCCACGCCGGGCAGCAGCTGGAGCTTCTTGATGATGTCCGGCGTGCCGAAAACCGCCACACCGTTCCGTAACTGCTTGGCATCCAGTCGCATGAGCCCGGTCTGGGTGGTGTTGCGCATCTTCTCCCTCGCCGCGGTGATGCGGGAGGCTTCGAGCGAGTCTTTGAGGCTTTCCGTCTGGGCCAGCGCCGGAAGGCAGCCGGCCAGCAGGAGAACCGCAGCCAGGAGGGTCCTTTTCATTTCGCTGCAAAGATAGGCAATTTTATTCCCATGGAAGTAAAAATATGAATTATTCTTTTTATCTTTGCTTACTATGAGTAAGACAGAGAATATCCGCCTGGACGCCCACTGCGAGTCCATCCTGGACGAGTACAGGGAGCATCTTCCCCAGTTCCGGGAGATGGAAAAGAAGGCCCACAAGCTCCTGGTGAACACTTTTGCAGAGGCGGGGCTTCTGGTGGCCGCCGTGGAGTCAAGGGTCAAGACGGAGCCGTCCCTGGCCGGAAAGTTGGAGCTCAAGGGCTCCAAGTACCACAGCCTCCGGGACATTACGGACATCCTGGGCCTCCGCATCATCACTTTCTATAACGAAGACGTGGACAAGGTGGCCTCGGCCGTGGAGCGCCTTTTCACCATCGACTGGGAGAATTCCGTAGACAAGCGGAAACTCCTCCAGATAGACAGTTTCGGGTACCAGTCGCTCCATTACATCTGCTCGGTCCCGGACTTCCCGTACCGCTTCGAAGTGCAGATGCGGACGCTCCTCCAGCACGCCTGGTCCAACATGAACCACGACACGGGGTACAAGAGCGGCGTGGAGATTCCCCGCCGGTACCTCCGTTCCATGAGCCGCCTGGCCGGCATCCTGGAAATGGTGGACGACGAGTTCAGCAAGATCCGCAGCGAACTGGCGGAATACCGCCGCCAGGTGCAGGCGCTGGTGGCCTCCGGCAACCTGGACGAGGTTCCGCTGGACGGAGACTCCTACCGCAGTTTCCTGGAGCTCAAGCCTTTCGACCGTCTCAATACCCGCATCGCCTCGGTGAACCAGGCGGAAATCATGCCGGTTTCGCTCATGCCGTACCTCGCCGTCTTCAAGGCCCTGGGCTGCCAGACCCTCGGGGACGTGAGCCGGCTCATCAAGGAGTACTCGGAGGCCGCTTTCCAGATTGCCACCTACCAGATCGGTCTCACGGACCTGGACATCATCGCCTCGTCCCTGGGCCCGCAGGACCTCTGCATCGCCTGGATCCTCAAGGCAGGCGGCGGCAAGGTGGGCATCCAGCGGCTCCTGGACGAACTCAACGGCCCTTCGCCGGCCAACGAAGCCCTGGCGGAGTTCCTGCTGGAACAGGCGCAGAACCTTCCTTTCATGAATCAGTCTTAACCCCATCGGCCCATGAACGCCATTCCCATCAACCTCAACGAATACGAACTCGCCGGCGGCGGATTCAACGGAGAAAGCTATAACCACAAGCAGGACAGGGATGTCATGCTCAAACTCTATTTCCCGGGAAAGATCCAGCAGCCCCTGGACGAGATGACCCTGGCCCGGAAGGTCTATGACATGGGCATCCCCACGCCGGAGCCCGGAGATTACGTGGTCACGGAAGACGGCCGGTACGGCATCCGTTTCCGCCGCATCCCCGGGAAGGTGTCCTACTCGCGCGCCACGGGAGACCACCCGGAAAAGGTGGCCCAGTATGCCGGTGAATTCGCCCAGATGTGCCTTCAGCTGCATTCCACGCATGTAGACACCTCCCAGTTCGAGAATGTGAAAGACCGTTACCTCCGCCTCCTGGGGCAGAATCCTTTCTTCTCCCCGGAGCAGAAGGGCCGGCTGGAGCGCTTCATCATGGATACGCCGGACGAAGACACCGCCGTGCACGGAGACCTCCAGTACAGCAATGCCATCTTCGTGGGGAAGGACCGCTATTTCATTGACCTCGGAGACTTCTGCTACGGGAACCACCTGTTCGACGTAGGCATGGTGTACCTCTGCTGCTACCTCAGCGGGGAAGACTTCATCCAGGAGACCTTCCACATGCCCAAGGAGCTGGCCAAACGCTTCTGGGACCATTTCGTACCGGTCTATTTCGGCCCGGACATGCCGCTCAGGGAAGCGGAAGAACTGGTGATGCCGTACGCCGGGCTCAAGACCCTTATCATCGAACGGGATACCGGCCAGCCCATGCCGGAATTCCGCGCCGCCCTCCGTTCCATCATCGGCTAAACCGGAATGCTTCCGCTGGCGGTCATACCCCTTTTCTCCCTTGCCGGATTCTCGCAGGAAGGCCAGCTTCTCCTGCTGGCGTCGGTGCTGGTGTTCCTGGCCGTGCTGTCCACCAAGCTGGGCGCCCGCGTCGGCGTTCCTTCCATGTTCCTTTTCCTCATCCTGGGCATGGTGGCGGGGCCGGACGGACTGGGCTTCACCATTACGCGGCTCGGGTCCGCGGAATTCATCGGCCACCTGGCCATGACCATCATCCTCCTTACCGGCGGCCTGGAAACGGACTGGAAAGAGTCGCGCCCGGTGCTGCGGCAAGGCATCCTGCTCTCCACCCTGGGCATGTTCATCACCATCTTTCTCACCGGCATGTTCATCTACTTCGGGGTGGGCCGGTCGGTGGGCGGCATCTGCGCCACGCTGGTGGGGGCACTGCTCCTGGCGGCGGTCATGTCCTCCACGGATTCTGCGGCGGTCTTCTCCGTTCTTCGCAGCAAACGCCTGAATCTCAGGGAGAACCTGGGTCCGCTGCTGGAACTGGAATCAGGCAGCAACGACCCTACCGCATACCTCATGACCATCCTCCTGGTGGGGCTCATCGAAAGCGGCACTGTCACCGCGGGCTCGGGTCTCATGACCGTGGTCTCGCTCTTTGTGCAGCTGGCCGTTGGTTTCGGAATAGGCATCGGAGTAGGTTACGGAGGCCGCTGGATCCTCCGGCGCTTCAAGTTCAATTCCAGCCCGCTCTATTCCATCCTGGTGCTCAGCCTGGCCTTCTTCTCCAACGGCCTGGCATCGACCCTCTACGGCAACGGCCTCCTGGCCCTCTATGTCACGGCCATCATCCTGGGGAGCATGGAGGACTTCCCGGAAAAGCGGGAGGTGCTCAAGTTCTTCGACAGCATCACCTGGCTCTCGCAGCTGGCCATGTTCCTCCTCCTGGGCCTCCTGGCCCGTCCCACCACCATGCTTCCGGTTTTGGTGCCGGCCATTCTCATCGGCCTTTTCCTCATGCTGGTGGCACGGCCGGCGGGCGTTTTCCTGGCCCTGCTGCCTTTCCGCAAGCTGCCGGCGCGGGCCAAGGTCTTCATCTCCTGGGTGGGCATTAAAGGTGCGGGCCCCATCCTTTTCGCCCTGTATACCGTGGTGGAGAGGGTAGATGGGTCCGCAGAGATTTTCAATATCGTTTTCGTCATCGCGCTCATGTCGCTGCTCGTGCAGGGAATGACCCTCACCCCGGCCGCCCGGCTGCTCAAGTTGGGCATGGAGGAAGACCCGGAGGTGGAATCTTTCGGCCTGGACCTTCCGCCGGAGATGGGCATGCTGCGGGACCATGTGGTGTCGGAAGAAGACCTCACGCGCGGAGCCACCCTCCGGGATATGCACCTTCCCCACGGCATCCGCGTCATCATGGTGCGGCGGAACGGCCGTTTTATTGTCCCGCACGGGAGCCTCAAACTGGAGCCTGAGGATCATTTGCTCCTGGTACTCGGAGATACGGAGGAAGACCTGTGAACGGAACGGAAACCATAACCATCTCATCCCGGGACATCCGGCTGTCCATGATTCCCAAGACCTCCTTGCTGGAACGGGAAAACATAGACATGTCCGGCGCCGTGCCCGGGACTACCTGCAGGCCGCCTGCAAATCATTGGATTCTATTATAGGGGATGCTCCCCAAAGCGACGATATGACCATGTTGTTCCTTCATTTCCTGAACACGGACGTCTCCCCCGATGCTGGAGGAGGCGGACATCACCTTCTGCTGCACAACGACATCCGGCAGATCTCCCGGCTGGCACCGTTTATGGAAACCATCGCCGGGGAATTGAAACTGGAATCCTCCCTGGAGGTCAGCCTGAACCTGGCCCTGGAAGAAGCCGTCACCAATGTGGTGATGTATGCGTACCCGGAAGGAACCGACGGCCTGGTGGACATAGAAGCCCGCCCGCGGGACGGTGCCGTAGATTTCATCATCCGGGACGACGGAAAACCCTTCGACCCCACGGCGGCGCCCGAGGCGGATGTGAGCCTGGGGGTGAATGACCGTCCCATCGGCGGTCTGGGCATCTACCTGGTACGCCACATCATGGACAGCGTGCGCTACGAGCGCATCTCCGGGAAAAATATATTGACAATGACTAAAATACTCAAATAATGGAACTGACAATTGAAAAAGTAAAGGACACTACCACCGTCCAGTTCATCGGCCGGCTGGATACGCCTGCCTCGCAGGATGTGTCCAAGCAGCTGGAACCTTTGCAGGCAGATGCTTCCGGCACCATCATCCTGGACTGCAAGCAACTGGACTATATCTCCAGCTCGGGCCTCCGGATTTTCCTGACGCTCCGCAAGGCGGCCGCCTCCAAGGGCGGAAAGATCATTGTCCAGGATATCAATGACGACATCCGTCAGGTGTTCATGATGACGGGGTTCCTGAACCTGTTCGAGGTCCGTTAAGCGCGGCGGCCTCTTGCAAGGCCCATGAAACTGCGCCGTGAAATACTCCGGCTTGCGGTTCCCAGTATCCTGGCCAATATCACCGTTCCCCTGGTGGGGATGGTGGATATGGCCGTTGTAGGGCATCTGGAAGACGTTTTTTCCAGTGCGGCGCTCATCGGGGGCATCACCGTGGGGTCCATGCTCTTCGACCTGCTGTACTGGAATTTCAGTTTCCTCAGGGCGGGGACGGGCGGACTCACCGCCCAGGCTTTCGGCCGCGGGGATGCGGCGGCTCAGGCGCATTATCTCCGGCGGGCGCTCCGGATTGCCCTCCTTTCCGGGGCGGCCCTCATCGCCCTTCAGTGGCTGGTGGTCCGGGCGGCTTTCCTGGTGGTGGAGTGCAGCCCGGAGGTGCGGCAGCTGGCTTCGCAGTATTTCCATATCCGTATCTGGGCAGCCCCGGCCGCCCTTTCGCTCTTTGCCTTCAAGGGCTGGTTCATCGGCATGCAAGACAGTGTGCGTCCCATGGCGGCGGACCTCATAGTGAATGGGGTGAACATTGTGCTCAGCGTAGTCCTCGGCCATTATATGGGCTTTGCAGGGGTGGCTGTGGGGACAGTGGCGGCCCAGTGGAGCGGCTGGGTCTATGCGGCGCTGGCCGTCCGCCGGCGGTATCGCTTTGTCTTCCGGAAGGAACCGGTCCAGGGGCAGGAGGACGGGCGTTTCTTCCGCCTCAACCGGGACCTTTTCATCCGTTCGCTGGGGCTCCTGGCGGTCTATATCGGCTTTACGGTCATATCGGCCCGGCACGGGGATGTGCTGCTCTCTTCGGCGGCCATCATGATGAAACTGCTCATGCTGTTCAGCTATTTCTCCGATGGTTTTGCCTATGCAGGGGAAGCGCTCACGGGGCGTTTCCTGGGGGAGGGGTCGGCCGATGGGGTGCGCTCCACCATCCGGGGCTGCTTCCGCTGGGGCGGGGGATTTGCCCTGGGCTTTTTTGCCCTGTACGGCCTCGGGGGCATGCTTCTTCTCCGCCTGTTTACGGACGATCCGGAGGTGCTCACGGCCTCGCGGCAGTTCCTTCCATGGCTCATGCTCATGCCGGTGGTGGGCGTTCCTGCGTTTCTCTGGGACGGCATCTTTACCGGCGCCACGCGGACGGGGGACATGCGCACCTCGGTGGTGCTCTGCGCCATCGGCTTTTTCCTTACTTATCTGGGCCTGTACTGGGGACTCCGGCCCGGTGACACGGGCGCCATCCATCTGCTCATGGCCGCTTACTTCGTGCATCTGGTCATCCGCTCGCTCTGGCTCACCGTGCGCTGGAAAGTGGCCCCGGCACTGCCTGCCTGAGCTTCCGGAGGATCTCTTCTCCGCGCAGAGGGGCCTGCATTATCTCTGCAAAGGGCGGCACTTTTCAGAGATTTTTGCTATTTTTGTCCAATGGTTACACCTGAACGTACACACATGAAAACCAAGAGCGTCTTAGGCATCGCAGGGGCGGTGCTCGCGGCGGTGGTCATCGGCGGCTGCCTTTATCTGAATACCCTCATGCCCATCATTACGGGCTATGCGGCCAAGAACCTGGCTTCGGCCGTTTTTGTCTCGGGCCGCAGCCAGGCGGAAGTGGAGGCGCTGGACCTTCATTTCTCGTTCATCAAGTTCGACAGGAACACGGTGGACTATGAGCACAAAACGGTCACGAGCCGTTTCCTGTGGGCCAAGGCAACTGCCGTCTACAGAGAGGGTTACGGGGTGACGCTCCTTCGCGGAAGCAAAGCGGAGAAGGAGGCCTTCAAGGCGGGGAAATACCCTCTTCCCAAAGACAGCTATGAAGACTACTTGCAGGAGGGAGACTCGGCGCTCGCCGTCCGTCTGGAGCCTATCGCCCGGGCGCTGGTGGACGGGCATGCCTACAACGGGCATCCCTTCGCCTTCGTGGTCCTGCATGAAGGGGGCGTGGTGGCGGAGCGCTACGGGGAGGGCATCGGCCCGGAAACGCAGCTGCTGAGCTGGAGCATGGGAAAGAGTTTCACCAATGCCCTCACCGGCATCATGGCCGGAGACGGCCTGGTGGACATCCATGCGCCCATGGACATTCCCCAGTGGCAGGCAGACGGCCGCAAGGCCATCACCCTCAGCCACCTCCTGCAGATGCAGAGCGGCCTTCAGTGGAACGAGAACTACGGCAACCGCTCCGACGTGAACCTCATGCTGCACCGGGAGACGGATATGGGCCTTTTCGCCCTTTCCAAGCCCCTGGAGCATGAGCCGGGCAGTTTCTGGTACTATTCCAGCGGCAGCACCAACATTGTCATGCGTTACCTTCGCGGGAAGTTTCCCTCGGACGATGCTTTCCTCCAGTATCTTCGCAATCGGCTTTTTGCGCCCCTCGCCATTGCCAATCCCCGTTTTGAACCGGACATGAGCGGGACGCCGGTGGGCTCGTCCTACCTCTATGTCACGGCGCGGGATTTCGCCCGTTTCGGCCAGCTTTTCCTGGACGATGGTTGTATCGGCGAGCGGCGCATCCTCCCGGAAGGGTGGGTGGACTATACCGTCACGCCCGCATCGGCCAGTGAAAACCGCTACGGCGCCTTCTTCTGGCTCAACCGGGACCACCACTACCCGGATGCGCCGGAAGACATGTTCTCCTGCCAGGGGCACGACGGGCAGCAGATTTTCATCGTGCCGTCAGAGAAACTCGTCGTCGTCATCCTGGGCTATTCTCCCAAGCCGGACCGCGTGATAGATTTCAACGGCGTCCTCCGGGATGTTATTCATGAAATAAATAACTGAAGATGAAATTTTTAGGTAATATCCTCTGGCTCCTGCTGGGCGGTATCCTCATCGCCCTAATTTACTACCTTGTGGGCCTGGTCCTGTGCATCACGGTCATTGGCATTCCCTTTGGCGTACAGCTGTTCAAACTGGGCACTTACGCCCTCTGGCCTTTCGGGCATGAACTGGTGGACGGCCCCCGCGAGCCGGGCTGTGTGTCCGTGGTCATGAATCTTATCTGGATTCTCCTGGGCTGGTGGGAGATTGCCCTTCTGCATTTCTTCTTCGCCCTTGTGTGCTGTCTCACCGTGGTGGGCATTCCCTGGGGCATGCAGCACTTCAAGATGGCCATCGGCTCCATTTTCCCCTTCGGCAAGCAAATCCAATGAGCGCCCCCTGTATCAGAGGCGCCTGCAGGCGCCCGGCGGAGGGCGTGTCTTTGCGAATGGGCGTCCAGTAGCGGGCAAAGACAAACTAGCCCGGGAGCCGCGGGGGTGTATGAGGGGGCAGAGCCCCCTGTATCAGAGGCGCCTGCAGGCGCCCGGCGGAGGGCGTGTCTTTGCGATTGGGCG
>JAEEGL013231339.1_pt1 | contig 61388 bp, 18 predicted proteins | sample 9134231 | NCBI WGS metagenome assembly JAEEGL01 (sample SAMN16246548, study PRJNA631951) | gut metagenome | biome: gut microbiome; feature: rumen; material: fiber-attached | host: Bos | place: Iran: Karaj | collected 2018-10
ACTGTAACTGAGGACAGCATCTGTATCGGTGGTCAGATTACCCTTACCGCTAATCTTGATGACTACAATGCTGACATGCTTGAGTTCCATTGGTATGACAATGGCCAGTTGATTGGTACAGCTACCGAACTGACCTACACGACTGTTCCTACTCTTGGCGAGCACAGATACAACATGACCGCTCTTCAGAGAAATTCTCTCTGTATCGCTTCCACCGACACGATGGTTGTGAATGTTCTTGCTGATCCTGTTATCGACAGCGTTACTTCTGATCTTGCAGAGGGCAATGACACCATCTGCGAAGGCCGCTTCGTAACCTTGACCGCTCACATCAGCGGTGGTGTTACCGGTGGTGAGATCTTCACATGGTACCGCAACGGTGAAATCATCCCTGGCGCAGTTGACTCTGTATATCAAGAGACACCTCAAGCCGAGAATGGCGATCCTACCACATACGACTACACTGTTACCGTTCGTCAAACCGCTTCTGGTTGTGAATCTGATGTGAACGGATACAATACTATTACCGTACTTCCGAACCCTGTTCTCGAACTGGTTACCGATCCTATCGTATGCGACACGCTTGAGAACAATATCGTGATGTACGCTAATGTTACTCCTGCTCCTACCAGCAGCTACAGCTTCACCTGGTATGAGGACAACCAAGTATTGGCCGACGGCACCATGATGGGTGAGCACAATGACTCCATCAAGCTGACGAGACCTTACAGAGATTATCCTTACAGCTTCTCAGTTGAATTGGTTAACGCTTACGGTTGTACTGTTCGTGACGATGCTACCATCTATGTTAACGATAATCCTATCGTTCACGCTACTGTGACGGATGATACACTTTGTATCGGTGGTGAGATTACCCTTACCGCAAATCTTGATGACTACAATGCTGATATGCTCGAGTTCCATTGGTATGACAATGGTGTGTTGATTGGTACTGCTACTGAACTGACCTACACAACTGTTCCTACTCTTGGTGAGCACAGATATAACATGACCGCACTTCAGAGAAATTCACTCTGTATCGCATCCAGCGACACTGTGGTGGTTCTCGTGAAACCGGATCCTGTCATCAGCCAAGTTGTTCTTTCTGACTACATCGCTTGCGAAGGCGCTCAGGTTCGCGTTGAGGCTATCGCTGATTCTACGACCTATACTCCTTCCGCTACTGATGTTTACACATGGTACAGAAATGGTATCAGAATTCCTGGCGCTACCAACCGCGTGCTGTTTGATACTCCTGTAACTGTTGATCAGAATACACAACAATTCGTTTACACTGCAGTTGTAACCCTCGAAGAACCGGGTTGTACTTCACTTCCTGTTTCCGCTTCTGCTCTGACAATCTATCGTAACCCTGTTGTTGCTATCTCTGGTGATCAGCATGTTTGCGAAACCGATTATACCTTCTTGATTGCTAATGTTGACACTGTTGGTATGAATGTTGGCAACCTCCACTATACTTGGTTCATCAATGGCGACATCCGCGACAACAACGCTTACAACTTGGGCGACAATAGATTCTTCGCTGAGTATCTCTATCCTCGCGACGAACCGTACATCTTCACCGTGACTGTTGAAAGAGGCGACATCGCTAACGCTTGCGCTTCTACTTCCGCTCCGTACGAAGTTTATGTTTATCCGAAGCCTGAGGTTAACATCACTGGCAATGTCACTGACATCTGCGAAAACGGTGCTGTTACTCTGCAAGCTAATTTGAATGACTATAATGCTGACAACATGACCTTCCAATGGTATGAAGTGAGAAACGTGACCAGCGTTATTGCTATCGACTACTTGCCTGGTGGTGGTTATGTGTATGACACCATTGTTACTCAATACAACTATAACATTCCTGGTGCTACTGGATTCCGTTACACCACAACTCTGACTGAGACCACAACTCTCGGTGTGATTGTTACTCAAACGACTTCACAATGTTATGACATTGACGAGTTCACCGTAACTGTACATCCTACACCTCCTGCTCCTATCATTGCTGTTAATCATGAAATGATCTGCTCCAATGGTGATGTTGATCTTACCATCACGAATGATTATAGCGAATATGGTACTCCTATCTACGCATGGATGATGGATGGTCAGATTATTCCTGGCGCATTTGGCCCTGCTTATCACCAAGAGCCTGGTTTGACCAATGGTACAGTTCATTCTTACAATGCTATCGTTGCATTTGAAATGCCTGGATGTATTTCCGTGGCTTCCGATACTGCTGAAGTACATGTGATTCCTGATCCTGTTGTTACAGTGACTGTTGATGGTCCTACTACCATCTGCGAAGGCGGTTCTGTCACATTCAGCGCTAATGCTCAGCCGACTACACTTGATTACACCTATGATTGGTATGACTATAACAATCAACTGATTGCTGATGCTCATGACTCTACGCTGACTGTTTCCCCGAGTGCAAATCAACAAGATTATCAATATGTGGTAGTTGTTAATTCTCTGCCTGGTTGTCAAATTGTTGTTAACGCTCCTGTTGTGACAGTTGTGACTGATCCTGTTGTGACCTTGTCTATCGACAACCCGATCATTTGCCAAGGCGGTCAATCTACTTTGACTGTTGATGTTCAGGGTGGTATTGCCGGTCAGAATGGCATTGATCCTTACTCATACGCTTGGTACAGCAATAACAATACTGAGACTCCGTTCGCAGTTACGAGCACACCTATCTATGTTCTTCCTACGAACTTAGAGACGGATTCCTTCGCTTACTGGGTTGAAGTTTCTGCTAACACCTATGGTTGCGCTACAACTTCTGCACATGTTAACCAGTTGGTTGTTGCCGATCCTATTGTTAACATTATTGTTGCTCCTACATATCCTGAGACAGTTTGCGACGGTGGTAACACAATGCTTGTTGCTACAGTACAAGGTGGTTTCGGTGAGAACAGCTATCAATGGTACAGAAATGAGACCATCTTGGTTGGCGAAACCAATCCTACCTTGAACACTGGTATCCTCTCCGTCAATGACATCAACTCCTATAGAGTGATTGTTACTCAAACTGGTTCTGGTTGTGAGACTGTTTCTGATACCTTCCAAGTTCCTGTTATCCCGACATACGATGTTGTGGTCAGCGCACTTAACAATGCTACTGTCTGCGAAGGCGGTACAACTACAATGGAAGCTACTATCACAAACACTATCCTCCCGAACGACAATCCTACCTTCCAATGGTATGAAATTATCGATGGTGCTAATGTGGCAATTGCCGGTGCTAACTCCACACGTTATACAACATCTCCGTTGTTGACCGATGGTAACCACACCTACTTTGTTGCTGTTACCAGCCAAATCACGGGTTCTGGTTGTTCATCACACTCCAACTCCTTCTACACTTCTATTGTTGACGATCCTGTTGTAACAGTTACAACAACTGCTATCAACAATGTGGTTTGCGAAGGCGATGTTGTTCATGTGAACGCTACAGTTGCTCCTGCCGGTGGTAACTACACTTACAACTGGACTTGGACTAACGGTACGAACACCTACACCTATACCAACAATGAGCCTACATTCGCTCCTACGGATCTGCCTGCAAGCATCAATGGTTACCTGTTCAATGTTTCCATTGTTTCTACAGACGCTAACTCTGGTTGTAACGCAACCTCTAACAATAACGCTTATGTTACTGTGATGCCGAGACCTGTTGTTACAATTACTGCTGACAATGAAGTAGTTTGCGCTGGTGGTCATGTTGTCTTGACAGCTAACCACAATGCAAGCGATTATACTGGATTCAACTATGCATGGACAATCAATGGTACGAGCATGGCTTCTACATTGCAAACCATCACGGTTCCTGCAAGCATGGTGACCGCAGGTACAATTAACGCTTCTGTGGTTGTTACCTCTTCACAACTTACCTTGAACTGCTCCAGCTCTGCATCCTTGTCACAACCTGTTCAAGTTCTCGCTCAACCTACAGTTGCTTTGAGTGCTGACCACTTGACCATGTGTGCTGGTGCTGCTCCTACTTTGACCGCTACTGTTAATGGTAACTCCATCAACACTCCGATGACCTTCGTTTGGAAACGTAATGGTTCTATCATCAATGGTGCTACGGGTAGTGTATATCAATCCGAACCTCTCAATGCAGGTACTTATAACTTCCAGGTGATGGCTCTCTCTGAGAACACTGACCTGAACTGCAACTCTGACTGGTCCGCTGATAATGCAGTAGTTGTCCGCGTTGCTGAAACTCCTGTTGTTTCCATCGCTTCTGCTGACGGCACATTAGATCTTTGCGAGGGTGGTAATATTACTCTGACTGCCACTGTGATCAACGCTAATAACACTATTGGCGACTTCACCAACGGTTCTATCTATGGTGCATACAACTATGTATGGAACAGAGATAACAATGTTGTGGCAACCAACAACAATATTACCTTACCGCAAAATCAAATTACTGAGACTCTGAATACTTACGGTTACTACACCTACAATGTCAACCTCACTCCTGTTGGAGCACTGGCATTCGGTTGCGGTACTGTAATGGCTGAGAACCCTGTAGTGGTTAATGTACATCTTAGACCTAATTGGGATGCTGCTGTGGTTTCCGCACATGATGGCAATATCTGCCTCGGTGAGGAAGTTCAACTCCACGCTCATATCACCGGTGGTGTTGCTGATATGAATGGCAATACAAACGGTCATATCCAATGGGTTGTTGAGTTCAACGGTGTTGCTTCCAATGTAAGCAACTACGGTGGCGATGCTACTCATACTCCTACAGTTCCTGGTGTTTATACTTACTATCCTACCTATGTGGCTTATGAGGGCTCTATCATTGGTAGCGGTTGCGCATTCACAAGCAGCAACGATCAGGTATCTACCTTCGTGACTGTTCACGCTCTGCCTACTGCAGCATTTGTAAGCGGTGATGGTTCTATCATCTGTGCAAATGTTTCTGACGACAATGCCGCTCTCACCATCCACTTCACCGGTACACCTCCGTTCCACTTCACAGTTGACGATCTCTCCAACGGTACTTCTGTAATGTATGATTCCTACACGAATGACTATGTCATCTATGTTAACCCGAACCATACGACTCAATACAGAATCACCTACCTGTCTGACAACTATTGCAGCAACGGCGAACTTGGCTTAGACGCTATTGCCACCATCTTTGTCAATGACATCCAATTCGAAGAGACCTTCTTCCAGGCTGAGTGCGGTGAGGATGTTGTAACTATCAGCTTCAACATGCTGTCCGGTACTCCGAACTCTGACTTCACCGTAACATATGACAACGGTATGGTTGTTAACGGTACAATTTCTAACAATACCGCTACCTTCGCTACTCCTAGCATACCTGGTGATTATCACGCAGTGTTCACAGTAGGTGGATGTGACTATGACATCATCGTGAGAAGACCTGTTGGTGTTGATGACTTCTCTGACGGTTCTACTCCGTTCATGATGCAAAGATGGGATGATGTTGTGATTATCAACAACAATCCTGCTACCAACGGTGGTCACACCTTCGTAAGTTATCAATGGTACAGAAATGGCGTTGCTATTCCTGGCGCTATCTACAAGAACTACCAAGAGATCGGTGGCCTGAACGGTTACTATTCTATCGAGGTTGTTTCCCAGGATGCTGATGGCCGCACCGTTACCTATCGTACTTGCGATCAGTTCTTCTCCTCCAGCTCTGCAATCAGAGTTTACCCTGTTCCTGCTAACGTACAACAAGTTGTTACCGTCGAAATTGATATGACTGCTGAAGAACTTGAGGGTGCTACTCTCGACATCTATGATGTAACTGGTTCCTTGGTTGAGCATGTCACGACTGTTGATCCTGTTACCTACCTCTCCGGATTCAAGGCATCAGGTACCTACTTCGGTCGTCTCATGATGGCTAACGGCGAAACAAAGACTGTTAAATTCGTTATCGTAAAATAATTTGAAACCCAGGGTTAGTGGTTTCGGCCACTAACCCCACGGTTTTATACTATAAATCAGAAAAAAGAAAAAAAGAATATATTATGAAAAAGAATTTATTAGTAATCAGTCTTATTTTCGCGATGTGTTGCTCTGCTTTTGCGCAGGAAGCACAGACAGAAAATACCAATGAGAATGCAGACGTTAAAAACGTCGCTACTTCTACCTTCTGCCCTCACCGTATTAACATTTACGGCGGTGTAGGTTACACCAATAATATTTATCGCAGAATCAATCTCAAACAATACTATTCCATCAGCGAACTGCTTTCTCTCCATTATGCTTATTTCTTCAATGAGCACTGGGGACTCAGCATCGGCGCTGAACTCAACCATGTGGGTGCCAAGGCTCTCTTCGCTGGCGAAGGTGTCCTGCCTCAATATGCTGATCATCTTTTCAATAATGATGTTACTTTTTATGACCTCTATTGGAAAGCTGACGGACTTAAGGAAAGACAATCCATCTGGGCAATTGAAGTTCCTTTGATGGCTCAATTTGAATGGATTTTCGACGGTCGTAGCGGTATTTATGCCGGTTTGGGTATTTACGGTTACTTCCCGTTCCTGAAAGGCAAGAATGTGTTCTGGGGCGAGGGTGCTATCAACACTTGGGGTGTTGAAGATCCTCTCTGGCAAGACTACAATGTTGATTACCCTATGGACAACCACTTCAATGGCGGTATCTATGATGGTAAGGATGTTCGTTCCAAACTCAAATGTTCTTTCGGCGCCGAAGCTGATTTCGGTGGCGTGTTCAGAATCAGCCGCGTGGCCGATGGTTATGTTGGCGCTTTCTGCAAAGTGAACTTCCTTGACATTCTTCCGAAAAACAAATTGGATGTCTTCACCGACAACAATGGCGAACCCACATTCAATGGTACTTTGGCTTCCAATATCCTCGAAACTTATAAGAACACTTATCCTGAGTACAGCAAAATCCGTACAAAATGGGATCAAGTTCAAGTTGGTTTGAAACTTGGTGTTCATATCAAGTGCTGCGCTAATCCTGTTGAGATGACGAAACGTCAAATCCAAAAGGAAATGCTTGAGGAAATGAAGAAGAAGAAAAATGAACCTATCATCATCAAACAAGATCCTCAATACATTTACATTGTTCCTCAATGTGATCTGTTGGATAATGATGATGAGGATTTGAGTCCAAGAGATAAGAAAGCAATTCGTGAATTGCAAGACGAATTGTCCAGAACCAAGATTCTTTTCGACCTTGACAAAGATATCCCTAAGATTCAAGATGTGAATGACAACATTAACAGATGTGTTGCCATCTTGAAGGACAACCCGAAACTCGCTCTCGAAGTTGAAGGTTATACTTGCGACCTCGGTTCAGAGGAGCACAACCGTGACCTTGCTCAGAGAAGAGCTAATAAGGTTAGAGATTTGTTCATCCAAAAGGGTGTTCACCCTGAGCAAATCCGCACCGTTTCCTACACTGTTAACGATCCTGAGAACAGACAGAACATCCAAGATCCGAGACGTGAGGAGCATAGAGCAGCTATCTTTAGAATCGTCAAAAGATAATTATTACTATTCTCGTTCAGAAAGAGACCGCCCATAGGGTGGTCTCTTTTTTTATGCGAACTTTTATTATCTTTGTGCACTCTTTAGAGTTATGAGAAGAACTTTTCTTTTGTTGGCTATGATTGTCGGCTTTGCTTGTGCCCATGCAAGGCCTGTCGATACATTGTCGTGGCATTCGCTGGAATTTGTGCCAAACGCAGGCCAATGGAATTCTAAAGTCCTTTATTCCGCCCGGATGCACGGGGGATGTTTCTTCGTTGAAAAGAACTCATTTACGGTTGCGCTCATTTCCCCTGAACAATTGCATCAGTTTTATGAGAATAAATTCAAATCCGTTCCTCAAAAACCTCTTGATGCCTTTGCCTATTCGATGACCTTTTTGGACGCATCCTCTGAATCGTTTATCCTCCCGCAAAATTCTTTGCCGCATTATTATAACTACTTTATTGGAAAAGATCCGTCCCAATGGGCGAGTCGCGTGCCGGTTTATCAGGATCTTGTTTACAAGGATTTGTATCCGGGTATTGATTTGCATCTGACTCAAAGCCATCATAGTTTGAAATATGAGTATGTGGTTTCACCTCATACTGACATCTCCCAGATTCGCGTTGCATATAGTGATGGTTCTTCTTTGAAGTTGTCAGATGGCCATCTCATTGTCAATACACCCATTTCCCGTATCGTTGAACTTCCCCCTTTTGCTTATCAGATTATTACTGGCGACACTCTTCCTGTGGAGTGCCATTATAAATTGGAAAAGAATAATGTTTCATTCCAAGTAGGTGCTTTTAATGCTGATTTTCCGTTGGTTATAGATCCGGTGGTGGTGTTTTCGTCTTATTCCGGTTCTGAGTCAGACAATTGGGGATATACCGCCACCTATGATGCTGATGGGAATTTGTATGGCGGTGGTATCTGTTTTGGAGCGAACTATCCGACCACGCTGGGCGCTTATCAGATTGATTTTGCAGGAGGACGCACGGATATTTCTATTTCGAAGTTCAACGCACAAGGTACGAACTTGGTCTATTCCACCTATTTGGGAGGCTCTAATACGGATATTCCACACAGCTTGTATGTGAACGATAATGATGAACTTTATGTTTTTGGTACGACAGGTTCCTCTGATTTTCCAGTTACAGCCAATGCTTTTGACACCACATTCAATGGTGGTCCGCAAACAACATTGTCCACATCGTTGAATTTCAATTTCGGTTCTGATATTATCGTTTCCAAATTCAGCGCTTCCGGGAATGCGCTTTTGGCCTCCACCTATGTGGGTGGCACAGGCAATGACGGACTTAATACCTCAATTGTCCTTCGCAAGAACTATGCGGATGATAATCGCGGTGAAATCCTAATTGATGATAACAGCAATGTGTATGTTGTGTCTTCCACTGTTTCATCGGATTTTCCAACCACCTCGGGCGCGTATGATACGGTGGCACATGGTGCGCAGGATGTTTGTGTTTTCAAAATGAACCAGGACCTGTCACAGATGATTTGGAGCACATTGATAGGCGGTTCCTCCAATGATGCTGGATATAGTATGGCTTTGGCTTCCGACAACAGTGTTTATGTGTGTGGAGGCACAGCGTCTTCCGATTATCCGGTCACTTCTGATGCTTATCAGCCGACGCAACCTGGAAATGTTGATGGTTTTGTTGCGCATATTTCGGAAAATGGTCACAGTTTATTGCATAGCACCTTCTTGGGACAGCCGGGGTATGACCAATGTTATTTGGTGAAAACCGACCATCAGGATCATCCCCATTTGTACGGGCAAACCAGTGCCGCTGACAGTTCTTGGATATATAATGCGCAATATTCCGTGGTAGGCGGCGGTCAATTTCTCACCAAGCTTTCCTCTGATTTGGATACGGTGATATGGTCAACCGCTTTTGGTTCGGGCAATGGGGGACCAGATATTTCTCCCACTGCGCTGATGGTGGACTATTGCAGCAATATCTACATGTCAGGGTGGGGTGGACATCAGTTGAACGGATTTGGAGGCACCACGGGATTACCTGTTACTGCGGATGCCTTCCAACCCTATACCGACGGCAGTGATTTTTATTTTATCTGTATCAGTGATGATGCCTCTCAGTTGAAATATGCCAGTTTTTTCGGCGGTACGAACGAATCAGACGCGCGCGAGCATGTGGATGGCGGTACGAGCCGTTTCGACCGTAAAGGGCGTATTTACCAAGCGGTATGCGCGGGTTGCGGTGGTCATAGCGATTTTCCTACAACAAGCGGTGCTTGGAGCACCCAGAACGGCAGCACAAACTGTAATCTTGGCGTTATCAAGATGGACTTCGGATTACCGGAAGTGGTGGCGGATTTCTCTATGCCTCGCACCGTCTGCAATCCCGACACCGTGCGCTTCAATGACCACTCGCAAACCATCGGAAACAGCACTTCGTATTTCTGGGATTTTGGCGATGGCACCACATCCTCGTTACCTTCCCCGTCACACCTCTATCAGCACTCGGGCATCTATGCCGTTACCCTTGTCGTTCAGGATATCGGCAGTTGCAATTTTTCGGATACGCTGACTAAAAACATACTCATTCTGACCAATGAACTTGACACACTGCCTGATTTGACGGTCTGTGAGGGCGATTTCGTGCAAATCGGTTTGCAACCCTTTGCCAACACCCACTATCATTGGCAGTCCAATCCCGATATCCAGAACCCGCATATTTCCAATCCGGTTATCGTGCCCTCGCAATCCTCCGTTTATGCGCTGGAGGTATCCTTCGGCGCGTGCGTTGATACCCTGCAGCAGCGTGTGCAGGTGCACCCGTATCCCGCCTCGCTGATGCCGGATACCACCATTTGCAACGGTGATGAGGCCGTGCTTTATGTTACCCTGCAAGATCCCGGACAGTCGGTGTCCATTGTCTGGTCTTATACCCCGAATTTCTCTTCCACATTTGGTGTCGGACAGCTGCAAGTGCCGGTATCTCCGCAGGAGTCCACCACTTACTATGTGCGTGTTTCTGACGGAATATGCACTTTTGAGGGCTCCGTGCTCGTTGCAGTGTCGGATATCCATATTCAGGAGGCACCGGATGTACGGCTGTGCTTCGAGGATGGTGTTGCCCTTACTGTTATACACGATGGTGGCGCTGGCTGCCAATACCACTGGGTGCTGGGTGATGGCACGGAATATTCGGGAGAACAGCCCTATATAACGCCTACGAGTTCTACTTCTTACTCAGTAACCGTTACCAGTCCTTACGGCTGTACGGCCACCGCTTCAGGATTTATCACCAAGCGAACGGGCACTTTCCCCAATGATTTGGAGGCATGGTGCCAATATTGCGATATCAAACAGTTGGACACAACGACCATTTTCTCTACACCGTATGGTTCCGACTATCAGTACCAATGGATTCCGACTGATTATCTTCTCAATCCAAATGCCCCTCAAACGCTGGTTTGGCCGTTGCATACCACTACCTATACAGTTGCGGTTACGGATACCTTCAACTGCACCAAAACGGCAAATGTGACCATCTTTGTGGCGGAACTTTCCTGCAACGACACCTTTGTCTATATTCCCAACAGTTTCTCGCCCAATGGCGATGGTCATAACGATGTGCTCTATGTCCGAAGTGCCATTTTGGTGGATTTTTATTTTGTGGTTTATAACCATTGGGGACAGAAGATTTTTGAGACCCAAGACCTCCATTCCGGTTGGGATGGAACATTCAAAGGCAAGGAATGTCCCAACGGGATTTATGATTTCTATTTCAAAGGCACCTGTCTGGATGCGGAAGTGTTTGAGAAAAAAGGAAATGTGATGCTGGTACGATAAAAAATGTACCTTTGCCGCGTTTTTCACGATAGGTAAAATGGAAACGCAAGTAGTTGATAATCAAAAGAAAAAATCGTTAAAAGGGGCTTGGAAGACCCTGAAAGTGCGGACTAAAATCTTCCAAATTTTCCTTCATTTGTTGGCATTGGCGGGTTGTGCTGTCTTTGGCGCATGGGCGTTTTATGAACTTGGTTTTACCAAAAACAAGGGTGGGGTGGACAATAACAACCGTTATTTGGCTGATTACAAGACACAAACGAATCTCACGGACTCTTCCAAAATTTTTGAGGACAACATGGTGAACTACCTGAATCTGGTAGCGTTGAGCCGTTTTTATCCTATCAATGCCCATTTGATTACAGATGCGGAGCATTATAATGAGCGTGCCGGCAGCATTCGTCAGATGATATATGCCGCTGACATGTACTTGCAAGAAGGGGATACGGCGCGTCAATACCAGCAGATGGTGCGTGAATTGAAAGCTGTCCTGGACAAATATCCGGCAAAAGCATCCGATGCTCATTTGATACCTTGGATGAACGAACCGGCCTGGCCAGCGCTTAAGGCCGCCATTTTGAAAGACAAAGATGTGATTTTGGAGGCAGCCCGCCTGACGGGCGTGGAACCGCGCCTTATTGTGAGTTGTCTGGTGGGTGAGCAGATCCGCCTGTTCAATTCCAAACGCGAGATGTACAAGCAGTATCTGGGCCCTGTGAAGGTGCTTTCGGTGCAGTCGCAATTCTCGTTTGGCGTGAACGGCATCAAAGATTTTACGGCCCGCAAGGTGGAGGATAATCTAATTGATTCATCCAGCGTGTTTTATATGGGGCGGAAATATGAGCATATTCTTGATTTTGAGACCGAAAATCATGCTGCGGAGCGTACCCGCAGACTGACGGATTATCACAATCATCTCTATTCGTATATTTACACAGGTTGCATTCTGCATCAAACCATGTTGCAGTGGAAACGCGCCGGATACGATATATCCAACCGTCCGGATATCCTGTGTACGCTCTTCAACTTGGGATTTGAGGCCTCAAAACCGAGTGACCATCCCCAGTGCGGCGGCTCCCACATTACGGTAAACAACCAGATATACACTTTCGGTGTGATTGGCAACGACTTCTATTACTCAGGAGAATTGGCCAAAGATTTCCCGATATTGGCAAAATCTTTTGCGGATGAATAGGATTGAATTGCTTATACCCGCCAAAGACCTTCACAGCGGTCAGGTGGCCATCCAGCATGGCGCGGATGCGCTCTATATTGGCGCTCCCCGCTTCGGCGCGCGCCAGGCCGCTGGAAACTCGCTCCAAGACCTTGATCAACTGATCCAATACGCTCATCTTTATGGATCCAAGGTGCATGTCACCGTCAATACATTGTTGTTTGACAATGAGTTGGAAGATGCGCGCAAACTGATCTGGCAGTTGTATGAAATGGGCACCGATGCGCTGATTATTCAGGATTTGGGTATCTTGAAGATGGATCTCCCGCCTATTGCACTTCATGCCAGTACCCAATGCCATAACCATTCATTGGAGAGAATCCGGATGTTGAAACAGGCGGGTTTCAAACGAGCGATTCTGGCCCGCGAAATGGATTTGGAAACCATTCAAGATATTCATAACCAATGCGATATTGAGTTGGAAACTTTCGTGCATGGCGCCTTGTGCGTGTGTTACAGCGGACAATGCTACATCAGCAAGATGATGACTGGCCGCAGTGGCAATAGGGGAGAGTGCGCCCAGATTTGCCGCACACCATTCGATTTGCAGGATGCCAACGGCAAAATATTGCTGAAAAATAAGCATTTGCTCTCGTTGCGCGACATGAACCGCTCCGCATATTTGGCTGACTTAATGGATGCTGGCGTGGTTTCCTTCAAGGTCGAGGGGCGGTTGAAAGACGAGAATTATGTGAAAAATATCACGGCGTACTATCGCCAGATTTTGGATAATATTCTGGTTGGAAAACCCGATCTTCGAAAAACAGGCAGCGGCACTACCGTGTTTTTCTTTGAACCAGACCCGAAAAAGACCTTCAATCGTGGTTTTACGCCCTATTTTGTGGATGGGAAATACGAGAAGATGGCCTCGTTTGACACACCTAAAGCCATGGGCCAGTATATCGGCACATTACGGCAGGATGTGCGTGGAAATCTTCTCTATGATGGTTCTGAAACCCTTTCCAATGGGGACGGTCTTTGTTTTATCAATTTGGAGGGCAACTTGGAGGGTTTCTTTGTGAATGGTTTTGACGGCAGGCGTATTATTCCTCACAAGTCCGTGTCTGTTATCAAGCAGGTGGATCTGTATCGGAATGTGGATAAGGATTTTGAGAAGAAAATGGAGGGAAAGAGTGCCGAGCGCAAGATGACGGTGGATATGGTTTTTGAAGAAGTGCAGAACGGTTTCCGGTTGCGTGTGTGCGATGAGGATGGAGTGGAGGCGAATGCTGTTTTGGAAACGGAAAAGGCACTGGCCAACAAGCCGGAGATGGCGGGGTCGCAGTTGCGCGCATCGCTTTCCAAGTTGGGCAACACGCCGTTTGTGCTGCGCAATCTGACGCTTCCCGAGCAGGCGTTTTTTATTCCGACATCCAAAGTTAACCAGTTGAAAAACAATGTTATAGAGTATCTTATAGAGCAGCGGGAAACTCATTTCAAGCCAGAAGATTCCCCGTTGCATTATGCGCCGGAGCAAATGCTGGAGTCGGCCTCATACAAGCGCAACATCACCAACGAACTGCACCGTGCCGTATATGCGGATTTTGGCGTGAAGGAATTTGAGGATGGATTAGACAAAACCTTGGATTTCAAGGGGAAGGAAGTGATGGTGTGCAAATACTGTTTGCGCTACGAATTGGGATTATGCAGCAAGAACAAAGATGCCCGAAAAGTGGCCTATCCACTTTATATCACCAACGGTAAGCACAAATTCCAGTTGCAATTCGATTGTCGGGTGTGCGAAATGAAAATCATTGCCCCCTAAACTCTGAACTTTCAACTATTTCCCCTACCACATCCCGTCAAACACGGTCCAGATGTAGTCTCCTAACTTCCATGCTTCATTCACGGCTTTGTTGCCGCAATAGTTGGTGAAGTCGGTGAGCGTTTGTATGGCTTCGTCGCGCTTGCCTTCCCGAAGGAGTTTCAGCGCCTCTTTTTCCGTATTGTAGTGTTCGTCAATGAACCGGCGTTGCAACGGGCGCCACACATTGTCGATAACAACATGCATGTCGCCCCAGCGCTGGCACGCGATGGTGCCCACGCGGTTGAATCCCCACCAGGCGGCATCCTTGCTGAATCCTGTGATGCGCCCGTCGGTCTTGTAGGTTTCCGGCAGGTCGGTGACATTGGCGTAGATAGGCACATAGATGGAGGAGGCCACATTGTCCAAGGCAAACCAGCACAAGGCACCCACCTCGTCGGGCAGGTCGGCGCGGCATTGGATAATGGTGCCATACACGGTGAAGTGCACGGCTATATTGCGCTCGCCCAGCTCATTCCATCCGCCGTTGATGCGGAAGAGGTTCAGTTCGTCGCGTTTCATAAACGGATTGGCCATGGGTGAGATCACCTGTTTGGCGTCTTTATCAGCTACGGTCAGCGTCTTGCGCATGTCGTAGGGTGTGCCTTCGTAGTAGTCTTTGAACACGGACATCATCTTCTCAATGGTTACCAGCGTGTCGGGTTTCACGGAGAAGGGGTAGTTTTCGGAGTTGGGGTCAAGGTGCAGCGACGGAGCCAGCAGATCGAATACGCGCCACTCGCGGCGACGGCAGGCAATCATGGTGCGGGTGCTGGGCGCGTAGGCGTAGGCGAACTGGAAGGTTGATTTGCCGTCCCACCAGCCGTTCTCCTTGGCGAGTGAATAGACATTGTCGGAGGCCATGAAGTAGTCTTTGTCCTTGAGGTTGATTTCGCGGATGGTGGAGGCGTTGGCGTTCACGGCCACATGGTCGTCGGGCACACGCTGCGCGGCCCACACGGCACCCACTTTGCCCTTGCCGGGACCGAGGATCTCGAGGTGCCACACCTCATTCTTGTCGGCGATGGTGAGGCATTCGCCGGCGTCGTTCCATCCGTAGCGTTTCAGCAGGTCGCCGGCCATGCGGATGGCCTCGCGCGCGGTGGCGCAACGCTGCATCATCAGCATACAGAGGCATTGGCAGTCAATGAGCCCGCTGTCGGACTTCAACTCAGCCCGTCCGCCGAAGGTCGATTCGCCGATGGCGAGTTGCTTTTCGTTCACGCAAGGGTAGGCGGTGTTCAGAAAATGGTAAGTGTGTGCTATTTGGTCAATTTCGCCCACGGGAACATTCTCGTAGCGGGCCATCTTGCCCGGTTCCTGCTTGGCCCACTGGCGTTTGACCAGTGTTTGCTTTTCGCCTGCACTGTGGTCGCGGGCGGGTTCCACCAGGATGTTGGTGCGCGAGCGGTGACTGTCGTCGGTGTGCGAGGTCATAACGGAACCGTCCGCCGAAGCGCGCTTGCCCACGGTGATGGAGGTGCACTCCATACCCTCTGTGATGGGGTCGATTTCATTCTGCGCGAAGCAGGAAAATGCTACAAATAGAAGGGATAAGGTAAAGAAAATGTGTTTTTTCATATAAAAGATCTGAGACTTAAAGTGTTTGCAAAAGTACGACAAATTTTCATATCTTTGCCCCACTTAACTCATTACTCCCATTTACCTCTTTTACCTCCTTTACCAACTTCACCTCATGTACCCAATTCACCCCATTTACCCATTAATCCTATCATGAACGGAGATCCTCGCTTATACGACCTTTTAAAAGAACTGAACATAGAATTCGAATATCTGGAGCATCCGGCAGCCCCGACCATTGAGATTGCCAAGCAATATTGGGCGGGCCACGATGCCAAGCATTGCAAGAACCTCTTCTTCCGCAATCACAAAGGCAACCGCCATTATCTGGTGCTGCTCGACTGCGACCAGAACATGAACATCCACGACATTGAGCACCAACTGCACCAGGGCAAGCTCAGTTTTGCTTCAGAACCCCGCCTGATGAAATATTTGGGCGTGCAGCCGGGTTCGGTCACGCCGTTCGGACTGATCAATGATACGGAGCATCATGTGCATGTTTTCATCGACAAAAAGCTCCAGGAGGCCGAAAAGGTGAGTTTTCATCCTTGTGTCAATACCGCATCCTTGATTATCAAGCGTGAGGATTTGATTAAATTTCTTGATTATCAAACCAATACATACGAGTGGATTGATTTGTATTAGGGTTTAAACCATTTGCCGGATGGGGAATCTATCTTTTCTGTTCTAAAATAATTAAACCCATGATAACCTTAACCCTGATTTTGATTTTCGCCTATGTGGTGGCGGGCAAAGACCCAAAAGAATTGATGGAGAAGCTGAAAAATGTGAATCTGCGTGAAAAGTATGCGGATCTCTCGCAGCGGATCAAGGTCTATGCCAAAAAGGCCGGGCGTGTTGCCGCCAAGCCGTTGCTGATTTTCTATTATGTCTTGAAAGATGAATCGCTGACCTCAAAAGACAAGATGATCATATACGGGTGCATCCTGTATGTCATCTCCCCAGTGAGCATCATTCCGCAGCATGTTTTCCGATTGTTGGGTGTGATGGACGAGGCCACGGCCATTTTGGTGGTCATCCGCCGCGTGCGCGATAGAGTCACCCCTGAAATCGTCCAGAAAGCGGAAGCCACCCTGGCGGAGTGGTTTGATGAACCTGAGGGCGTCCGTACAGCATAGTGGTAAAAGATATTGTTGGTGTTGGAGATTCCGCTCAACGCTTATGCGTTTCGCGGAATGGTGGGGTTGAAGATAACAAAAAACGAGGGAAAACATCCCTCGTTTGTCGCCTTGTGCGGATGGGGGGACTCGAACCCCCACGGCTTTCACCACTAGATCCTAAGTCTAGCGCGGCTACCGATTACGCCACATCCGCATTTTTTGAGGGCGCAAAAGTACAAAAAAAGTTGACATAAACTAGTCCTTTGACTCTTGTGTCCACAGGCTATTTCTTCACAAACCTCTTTGACCAGGTTCCGGAACCGTCCATCGCCCTTATGATGTAGGTTCCCGATGGCAAGTTGTGGATGTTGATACTGTTTTCTCCCGATTTCAACTTGATGCTTTTCACAATTTTACCGGTAGAGTCCATGATGGAGGCCTTCATGTTCTTTGAAGGTTCGTTAATCAGAATGTTCAGCATATCATCTGCCGGGTTGGGATAGATATGCAGTTCTTTTTCAGAAAGATATTCGGAGATGGAAGCGGAAGGATCGCCGACAGCCAGACAATATTGGCCCGGCGCGAGAAAATCGGTGGTCAGATAACCGCTGTAGGGGCTTCCGGAACGGGTGGCGTGCACCACTTGCCATGGATGGCTTGCGGACGGGCGGTGCAGCAGTTTGATGTTTTCCGCATTATACCCTTGCATGAGGTCATAATCCAATGTGTAGTTGGATCCCCGTTGGTATTGAAACCGCAATGTTCCTGTTGGAATGGTGTTTACGCTGTTGTCGTAGGCCATGTTGATGGTCCAGTAGTGGGAACCTGAAACTCGGTAGATGTTTTCCGGAAGCGTTTCGGGCTGGTCAGGGGCGACATAGTTGTGCTCCAGGCGAACCAAAACAGTATCGGGAAAGTGCTCCAGGTGCACGGTGCAGCCCGCATCTGCAGGCGACCAGGTGGCTCCGGAGGTCAACGATTTCGTATAGTCTATGGTGGCATCGGCCAATTTCTCATAGTAATCTACCATGCCAAATACCGGTACGAAAGGAATGGTCACTTCCACGGTGCCGAACTCGCCAGAGAACATCACATCGGGTACGGTGTGCAGCTCTCGTTGCGCCGACACAAAGGTGAGGTCCACTTTGTTGCTGTTCGCGAATTGGGTGCCGCCGAAGAGTTTCTGGTGCAGATACACACGGTATTGGTTGCCTTGCAGCGGCACGATGGAATCGATGGAGAAATGCAGGAATCCGGGCTGGTGCACCCAACCCTCGTAGAAATCCTGCAGGTTCATGCCGGTGTTTTGCGACAGATAGTTGAAAAACTGCTCGGAACTGACATTTTGGTAGGCATAGTGGGTTAGCAGGTTTCGCAAACCGCCGAAGAATAGCGAATCACCCATGTAACTGCGCAGTGAGTGGATGACCACTGCGCCTTTCTTGTAGGAATGTGTGCCATAGGTGTAGGTCTGTGGCACATTGTCAAGCGCATACAGTCCACCGTCATCCTTCTTCAGGTTTTTCAGCACATTGTGATGATAATCACGGATATAGTCGATGTAGGCGTTCGGATTGGTGGCGCTGTGCAAATGCCCTTCGCACAGTGCTTCGGCGTACGAGGCAAAGCCCTCGTTGATCCACATTTCTTCGGCGCGGTTGCAGGTGATGAGGTCACCGAACCACAAATGGAACAGCTCGTGCGCATAAAGCGACTCGTAAGCCGTGGTTCCTGTGAAGGCGGAATGCGGATAGGCAATGTTGGTGGCGTGTTCCATAGCGCCTCCGTTGTAAATCACATCCACATAACCCACTCTGGGCCAGCGGTATGGGCCAAAGTTCTGCTCATACATCTGCAGCACATCCTTCAGATGAAGGAAGGAACCGGCCACTTTGTCAATAGTGCTGGGTTGGGCATAGATTTGAATGGGGATGTCCGCTTCGATGCCATGGTAGAGGTCTTCATACAACCTGTAGTCGCCGACGGCTACAGAGGCCAGATAGATGGGGATGGGCTGTTCCAGTTCCCAAGTCCAAATGCGTGTGCTGTCGGCCAATATCACCGTGTCGGTCAGCATGCCGCCGCAGACGGCCATTTTCCCCGGCTCTGTGCGGATGTGCATGGTGTATGTGGATTTGTCGGTGAAAAAGTCCAGACAAGGGATCCAGCATCTGCCGAAGGTGTGCGGCTGGTAATCGAAAGCCACCCCGATGTTGTAGCAGTATTGGCCGGTATAGTAGAATCCGCCGATGTAGGAGTCGTGAACGGGTGCCCCGTGGTAATAGACTCGAATGATGGCGGTGTCGCCCTGCTGAGAAGTGTGAGGGATGTAGATTTTGAGGTTCTGATGCGTGAAACTGGCGTTTTGGCCGTCAATGAAGACGGAGTCCACCGTGAGTCCTTGCAGGTCGAGCACATATTGTGACAGGTTGTTCACTTTGCTGACCATGGTCAGATCCACATAACCGTTGATGGTTTTGGCAGTGAAATCCAGGATGTCCAGATGGAGGTCGTAGTGGGCCACATGCATGGAGTCGGCGCGGTCTTGTGCGCCGGCGAACCAGGCGCAGCATATCAACAGAAGGGCGGTTATTGTTTTTTTCATAATCGTAGATTAAATAAATGGGCGTGAATGAGTCACGCCCGTAAATATGTGATTATTAAGGATTTCGTTTTATTATTTAGCGTTGCGGGCGCGAATCATGGCACCGGTTTTGGCCTTGCCCACGCGGATGAAGTCCACCAGCGGGCGGTTGGACGGGCAGGAGTAGGAGCAGCTGCCGCATTCGATGCAGTTCATGATGCCAAGTTTTTCGCAGTCCTCGTAGCGTTTGAGTTCAGCATAGGCGTGCAGCATGAAGGGTTGGAGACCCATCGGGCAGCCCGACACGCACTTGCCGCAGCGCAGGCAGGGGTGCACTTCCCCGCGTTTGCTCTCTTTTTCGTTCATGAAGAGCAAACTGCCCATGCCCTTGGCAATATAAGCGTCGAGGTTGGCGATGGCTTTGCCCATCATAGGACCGCCGGAGATGATCTTGCCGGTGTCCTCCGGAATGCCAACGGCGTTGAGCACATCACGGATGGGGGTTCCCAGGCGCAGACGGAAAATCTTGCATTGCTCAGCGGGCAGCGATTTGCCGGATACTGTGGTGTAAGCTTGGATGATGGGCTTGTTTTTCTGCACTGCCTGATACAGCACATACATGGTCGTGATGTTGTTCACAATGCAACCCACGGAGATGGGCAGGGCGCCATTGGGCACGCTGCGTCCGGTGATGGCTTTAATCAACTGTTTTTCAGCACCTTGCGGATATTTCATCTTCAGGGGCTGAACCTCGATATTCGTGAATTTCTTGCACATCTCAATTAAAGCGGCGATGGCTCTGGGTTTGTTGGCCTCGATGCCGATGATGGCTTTTTCTGCGCCGGAGGCGATGAGGGCAATCTCAATGCCGATGAGGCACTGTTCGGTGCGTTCCAGAATCACGCGGTTGTCGGTGGAGATGTAGGGTTCGCACTCGGCGGCGTTAATGATGAGGTATTCGCATTTTTGCTCCGGTTTGAGCATGTATTTGATGTGGGTGGGGAAGCAGGCGCCGCCCAGTCCCACGATGCCGCGGTCTTTCATGCGGGCAATGATTTCCTCTTTGTTGAGTTTGATTTCGCGGATGATGTCCGGCGTGGTGTCAATGCTCTCGTCCCATTCGTCGCCTTCGCGGTCGATGACGATAGCGGGTTTCTTGTAACCGGAGATGTCGGCTATCATGTCAATGCGGTTCACCGTGCCGGAGATGGGTGCGTGCACATTGGCGCACATGAAAGTCTGCGCCTCGCCGATGAGTTGTCCGACCTTCACCTTGTCGCCCTTTTGCACGATAGGAGTGGCGGGTGCGCCGAGGTGCTGGGTCATATAGACCACGGCCTGATCGGGCAGGGGGAAAGTATAAACTTCAGCGGAGTGCGCAAATTTGTTGGCTTCGGGGTGTACACCGCCCAAGTGGAAGGTTCTCTTGCCGAGTTTCTTGATTTCGCGTTTTATTTCTTTGGTGATGGTAATGGGATCCATGATGTTAAGGTTCTGGTTTTATTGTTGTACGGTTTCAGCGGGTTGAGTTTCGGCAGGGGCGGCCACGGGTGCTTTCTTCTCAGGGAAGTTCACGGCATGGATGGCGCCGGTTGGGCACTCGGCCACGCACTTGCGGCAGGCCTTGCACTTGGTATAATCAATGTAGGCGAGGTTGTCGGTGACGGTGATGGCCTCGAAGGGGCAGGTCTTGGCGCACTTGCCGCAGCCGATACAGGCGGCTTTGCAGTTCTTGCGTGCCACAGCACCTTTTTCCTTGTTGTTGCAGGCCACGAACACACGGCGGTTGTTCTTGCCCTTGTCGCGGATCTCGAGCACGCCGCGCGGACAGGCCCTGGCGCAGGCCTTGCAACCTACGCAGAGGTCTTCGTTCACCTCGGGCAGGTGGGTCTCTGGGTTGATGTGGATGGCGTCGAACTGGCAGGCGTCCACGCAGTCGCCGCAGCCCAGGCACCCGAAGGGGCAGGCGCTCTCACCAGCGTACAATGAGTTGGCGAAGGCACAGGTGAGGGCAGAGTCGTAGTTCACCTTGGCGGGGGCGTTCTCGCAGGTGCCGTTGCAGCGTACCACGCATACCTGCGGTTCGCGGGCCTCGGCCTTGATGCCCAGGATCTCGCCGATTTTGTCGTAGTCGCCGCCGGGACAATACGCGATGTTGAGGTCCATGGTCTTCACCATCGCCTCGGCCATGGCACGGCAGCCGGCAAAGCCGCAACCGCCGCAGTTGGCACCGGGCAGGCAGGCCTGCACCTCGTCAATGCGCGGGTCCTCTTCCACATGGAATATTTTTGATACAAAATGCAAAATTACAGCCGCTATCAATCCGATTAGACCTATAGTCAGTGCGGCATAAAGGATAGTTGATGTTGCCACTTTTTTGTTGTTTTAATTTTGACCGCAAAAATAATAAAAAATGAGCGAAATTCACATAATTATATGTATTTTTGCAAATTCAATTTTGTGGATGGTTCACAACCTTCTGACCTTGAAAACAAGACAATTTTATAATAATTTTATCCGTATGAAAACATTTAAAGAAACTATTTATGCCCAAGGAATGAAAATCAGTGTCTATACTTCTGATTTTGAAAACGAGTTTATCTCTTTAACAGACATTGCTCGATATAGGAGCGCCGATCCGAGGATAACCATTCATAGCTGGCTCCGGGGACGGGATGTTGTTGATTTTTTAGGATTATGGGAATGTTTGCATAATCAGGATTTTAAACGCATCGAATTCGATACGTTTAAAAAATATGCAGGAAGTAATGCATTCACTTTTTCAATAAAAAAATGGAATGATCAATTGTTGGGAAGAGGTATAATCACGAAGTCTGGACGCTATGGAGGTGGCATTTTTGCTCATGTCGACATTGCCTTGGAATTTGCCTCATGGCTGTCGCCGGAATTGAAACTTTATATCATTAAAGATTACAAAAGATTGAAAACAGATGAGAATAGCCGTCTGTCATTAAACTGGAATTTGAATCGTGAATTATCAAAACTCAATTACAAAATCCATACCGATGCGATAAAAGACAACCTGATTCCACCTGAGCTGACGATTGCCCAAAAATCATTTGTATATGCAGATGAGGCAGATTTGTTAAATGTGGCTTTGTTTGGGAAAACAGCAAAAGAATGGCGTATTGAAAATCCACGAAATACGGGGAATCTTCGCGATAATGCAAGTATTAGCCAGCTTTTAATTCTTGCCAATATTGAAAGTTATAATGCGATTTTGATAGAACAGGGCGTCGAGCAAGGTGTTAGATTGGAGCTTTTGCGCCAGATGGTAGTTAAACAACTAAACACATTATCTGGTTTTAATGCACCTTTGGCTAGTTTACCGCAATAATAAAATTCATTATTTTTGCACCTCGGAAATCAATAGTACAGACACACGGCCGTGTGTCTCAACAATTAATAAATAATATCATGCAAAATTTTGATCTTATCGTTATCGGAAGCGGCCCTGGCGGCTATGTGGCAGCCATCCGCGCAAGTCAACTCAACATGAAAGTGGCCGTTGTGGAACGCGCCGAACTGGGCGGTATCTGCCTGAACTGGGGTTGTATTCCCACCAAAGCGCTGCTGAAATCGGCGCAAGTGTTCAAATATATGTCGCACGCCGCCGAGTACGGCCTGCAGGTGGAAGGCGCGGTAAAACCCGATTTCGAGGCCGTGGTGAAACGCAGTCGCGGCGTGGCCGAGCAGATGAGCAAGGGCGTGCAGTACTTGCTGAAGAAGAACAATGTGGAGGTGATTGCCGGTTTTGGCAAACTGCTTCCCGGACACAAGGTTGAGGTCACCGCTGCCGATGGTACGGTAACGGTATATGAGGCCAACCATGTGGTTTTGGCCACAGGCGCCCGCTCGCGCAGTCTGCCCAATGTGCCGCAGGACGGCAAGAAGATCATCGGTTACCGCGAGGCACTGACATTGCCGCAGTTGCCTGAAACTATGGTGGTTATGGGCTCCGGAGCCATAGGCAGCGAGCTGGCTTATTTCTATTCCACCATGGGCACGAAAGTGACCATCGTGGAGTATATGCCGCGTCTGGTGCCTGTCGAAGATGACGACATTGCCGCCACCCTGGCCCGCTGTTTCCGCAAGGCCGGCATCAAGACGATGACCGCCGCCGCAGTGGAGAAAGTGGATGTGGTGGGCGACAAGTGCGTGGTCACCGTGAAAGACGCAAAAGAGAAAATAACAGAAATCGAGTGTGATATCGTGTTGTCGGCCGTGGGCGTCGCCACCAACATCGAAGGCATTGGCCTTGAGGAGTGCGGTGTGCAGACCGAGCGCGGCAAGGTGGTGGTGGACGACTTCTACCGCACCAATGTGGAGGGCGTGTATGCCATCGGTGACATTGTGCATGGTCCCGCTCTGGCGCATGTGGCGTCGCACGAGGCGGAGGTCTGCGTGGAGAAAATCGCGGGCCTCAATCCCGAACCGGTTGATTACGGCAATATTCCGGGTTGTACCTACACCACGCCCGAAATCGCTTCCGTAGGTCTCACGGAGCGCGCTTGCGTGGAGCAGGACAGGGAAGTGCTCATCGGCAAGTTCCCGTTCACCGCTTCCGGAAAGGCCACGGCCGCTGGCAGCCGTGACGGTCTGGTGAAGGTGATCTTCGACAAGAACACCGGCGAGTGGCTCGGTTGCCATCTCATCGGCGACAATGTCACGGAGATGATTGCCGGAGCTGTGATGGCCCGCCGCAAGAAGATGACCGGCGAGGATGTCATCCGTTCCGTATTCCCGCACCCCACCATGTCGGAGGCCATCATGGAGGCCGCCGCCGACGCGTACAAAGAGTGCGTGCATCTGTAGAAACGAGAAATGATGAAAAGAATATCCTTAACACTGCTGTTGTTTTGCGCGATGGCGATGTCCTTCGCGCAAAACAATACCCAACCCCAGGAAACCCAGGTCAAAATCACCGATAAGACCTGGTGTGATCGCGGTTTTGACTTTTATATAGGTGGTGGTATGCTCTTCGGCAGTCCGTTCAACGCCAATTACTACAACGGCAGCAACCTCAATGAGAATAGTTTGAACTATGTTTTCAGCAACCAGTATTGGTACGAGGAGTGGCAACGAACCGTATCTGAAGCGTATCCCCACATCAGCATGAGTGATCATATTTATGTGAATGATCCGAAGGATTTTGATTGGAATCTGAACTACAAATTGAGTATGATGGTCAGTTTGGGGGCGCGCTATAAATTGGGGAAAGGATGGGCTATTGCCCTCTCGTACCAGTTCAGCCGGCTCACAACCTCCACACAAGTGCTGTTGAGTTCCAATGCGGTGACAGGCAATATGTATAAGCAACCCGTGGTGGCCATAGTGGGCAAGGAATACCGCTCCATGATTGATTTGTCGGCTTCATACCTGTTCAGTCAGGTGCATAAGGTGGTGAAACCCTTTGTGGAATTGGGTCTGCAGTTCAACTATGCCAAGGCCAAGTCCTTTGATGCGGTATTGCTGGACAAGGAGAACCACCTGGTGGGTAACACATACTCGCTGTTGAACATATACGACAATCAGGGCTATTATCCTGGAGCGCAAACCTTTGATTATGTGTTTGGCGGACCCGGTTTCGGGTTCTCCGGAGCGGCAGGCCTTAAGATTGTATGCGGCAAGTATGTGTCCATCGACCCCACCTTCTATTGCTATATGGGGCGGCTCGGCATCTATCAGGGGAAATCCGCTTCCGGACAGGGGGAAAACAAGTTCACCTTTAACTATGGGGCCATGCTCCGGATTGTCATGAATGACTTTTTCTTCAGTAATAAATAAGCGTCTTTGACGCTTTTTTTATTAAAAATCACCTGTTTACATTTCTATAAGCGAAAGAAAAATCACCGTATAATTTTTTCCTACATTTGCCCGTTTATAATAGTCATTGAATAAATAGGCATCTGTATGAGAATATTAAAAGGAAATTTGTTGGCCATCTTGTTCGTGGCAGGTCTTTTCTGCACTGGAATGGCCCAGCGTACGGAGAACTTCAGTTCCCCGCAATACGAGTTCAAAACGGCCATGGATCTTTTCAACAAGGAGAAATATGGTTCCGCGCAGCAATATTTCAAATATGTTTTTGAGAACACAGAGGATGTCCAGCAGGACCTGAAAACCAATTCCTTCTTTTACATGGGTGTGTGTGCCGCCAAGTTGGACAACCAGGACGCGGCGTATCTTCTGCAGTCGTTCATCGACCGCTATCCTGTGCATTCTTCCGTGAGCGAAGCCCGCTTTTACCTCGGCCGCTACTATTTCAGCCGTAAGCAGTGGAAGAAAGCCCTTGCCCAGTTTGATGAGATTATGGAAAACGAAATCCAGCCCGAAAGCGCGGTTGAATACCAGTTCAAGAAGGGTTATTGCTATTTCATGACGGGTGAGTACGACAAGGCGAAGGCGTTGTTCAAATCGGCGCGCAACGAAAATGGCCCCTACCAGAAACGCTCCATCTATTATTTGGCCTATATGGCATACCAGGATGGCCAATACGAGGCGGCCCTGGAAGACTTTCTGTTGCTGAAAGATGATCCGGAATACAAAAATGAGGTGGATAACTTCCTCACACAGATCTATTTCAAGCAAGGGAAATATGAAGAAGTGCTGGCTATGGCACCCAAGACGGTCAACAACAAAGATGTGTCGCAGATGCAGGTGCTCCGTTGTGTGGCGCTCTCCCAATACAACCTCAATGACTATGAGGGCGCGGCCGCCAATTTCGACAAGTTGCTTACCTCCGACAAGGTGGAGATGGAGCGCAATGACTATTTCGCCGCCGGTTTCACCTATTACCGCGAGCAGAATTACGAAAAGGCCATTGAATACCTCACCAAGGCAGTGAATGATAAGAATCCCGACCTGATGACGCAGAACTGCTACTATCTGCTGGCCGACTGCTATGTGAAGACGAAGCAGTTCACGATGGCATCGCAGAGCTTTAAAGAGGCGGCCAAGTATGACTTTGACAAAGAGGTGAAGGAAGATGCGTTATACAACTACGCCAAACTGCAGTATGAAACCTCCAAGAGCCCGTTCAACAATGCCATCCAGGCGCTGGAGGACTACATCAACACCTATCCGCACTCCACCCGTAGCGAAGAGGCGTCATCGTTCCTGTCCAGGATTTATCTTTCCACTCAGAACTATCAGGCGGCCATCAACTCTATTGAGCAGCTCAGAACCCGCAACCATGACATACTTAGGGCTTATCAGCGATGCACCTATTTCAGGGCGCTGGAGCAGATCAACAACAAAAACTACAAAGACGCGCTGTCACTGCTGGGCAAGACATTAGGTTCACCGGTCAATAAACAGATCAATACTGACGCTCTTTATTGGAAGGGTGAGACGCAATACCGTAATGAGCAATACCAAGAGGCGTACTATTCGCTGCAGACCTTCCAGCGTGCCGACGGAGCGACCAACTCCGAATATTATGTGCCTTCATTCTATTCCTTGGGTTATGCCGCTTTGAAGATCAAGCGCTATCGCGATGCGGCCGGTTATTTTAAAAAATATTTGGATAAAATTGATAACCAGACAGATATGGCACTTCAGGCAGATGCCACCGCCCGTTTGGCCGACTGCTATTTCATGCAGCAGGATTTGGCTTCCGCCATCAAGTATTATGACAAATGCGAGCGCATGGGCCAGTCAAACGCCGATTACGCCCTTTATCAGCAAGCCAAATGCTATGGTTATCAGAAGAATAACGCCAAGAAGGTGCAAACTTTGGAGCGTTTTGTGAATACCTATGGCAAGTCAGCTTATATGGATGATGCGGACTACGATTTGGCTGTCACCTATCATACCCAAAATGACTACACACATGCCATTTCGGCTTATAAGGACTTTATCCGGAAACACCCGAAGAGCCAGTATATCCGTCAGGTGCATACCCGCTTGGCGCAGGCGTACCTGAACAGTGACAATCCTTCCATGGCCATTTCCACCTATAAGTATGTGGTGGAGACCTACCCGGGTTCACAGGAGGCGAAAGATGCATTGGCTAATCTGGAGAACATTTACACAGAAGAGGGCAACACGAGCGAGTTCTTCGATTATATCCGCAACAAGAATATGAACATTTCGGCCGATCGTCAGGATTCCATCGCATTCAAGGCGGCGGAGAACAAATACAACCGTGGCGATTGCGAAGGTTCCATCCGCGCGTGCGCGGATTATCTGCGTCAGTTCCCCAACGGCTCGTTTGCCGCCAAGGCGCATTTCTACAAGGCGGAGTGTGAGTATGGTCAGAAGAATTACAATGATGCGTTGGTGGACTATGAGGCCATCATTAAAAAATACCGCACCGAGCATAATGTGACTGCCTTGCATAAATCGGCTTCCATTTTGTACAATGACAAGCAATACTCCAAGGCGTTGACTTATTTCAACAAGCTTTTGGAGAGCACCACCGATGAGGATGAGATTATTTTCGGAAACAACGGTGCTATGCGCTGTGCCTATTTCCTGAAAAAATACCAGCCCGCTTTGACCAGTGCCCAGAACCTGCTCAATATAGCGCAGGTGGATGCCGAGTTGCGTCAGGAGGCCTTGCTGGTGGCTGGCAACTCTGCCATGGAGGTTGGTGAGGTGGCCACGGCCAAGACCTGCTACCGTCAACTTGCCAATGCAGGCAGCAACGACTTGTGCGCCGAAGCCGCTTACCACATTGCTGACATCGCCCTGAACAATGACCATGACTTGTCCGCATGCGAAACGCAAATCAAGGCCATCCTTGCCAGCAATTACTCCTCTGAATACTGGTATGCCCGCACATTCATTCTGTATGGAGACCTTTATAAGGAGAAAGGCAACTATTTCCAGGCGCGCCACACCTATCAGAGTATCGTCGATAACTACGAAGGCGATGATTTGGTGCAGATGGCCCGTGAGCGCATAGCCGTCATCAATACACTTGAATCACAATCATCTGATAACGAATAGGATAATGAAAATAAAATTGGATATGAAACTGAATATCGCATATATGAAACGAATGGTTTTGATCGCGTGCGCCCTGTTTTGCGCCGTGGCTCTGAAAGCACAGGTGGTTGACTCCGCACATTTGCTCATCAACTATGTGCCCAAATTGAACAATGCCAACAAGATAAACCAACAGGCCGAGATTGTGGACACGGCGCAGGAGAAGGTGGAGTTCCGCTATGTCATCACCCCGCAGAAACCGGAGGTGACCTTCTCGCCCACCAAAATCTCCGTCAGCAAACTGAATCCAGAGTTTCAGGAGCGTTATTACCGCGACTATCTCAAGGTGGGTTTCGGTTACCCGATCACTCCGTTGGCGGAATTGTCGGTACATAACACACGCAACACCAAATACTCCTACGGACTCAATTTCCACCATTTCTCTTCGTGGGCCGAGCCGATAGGCAAGATTCAGAAGCAGTACGCCTATGCGCCCACCAGTGACACGCGCGTGCACTTGTTCCTGAACCGCTATTTCAAGAACTACACGCTGTATTCCTCCGTGGGTTATAATCACGAGCTGGCCAATCTTTTTGGTTATAAACGCGATTTCATCCAGCAGATTTATCCGGCCAATTACAGCGATTATTATGCCAAATCTTATAGAGACAGCATTCGAAACAGTTTCCATCATGCGAAGGCCGAGGTGGGCATTCGTTCCAATTACACCACTGAGGATCGTACGGTGAAAGAAGATGCGCGCTTGCATTACGATTTCATCCATACTTATTGGAAGGATGAGGAGCATAATGTGGGCGCCAATGGTTTTGTGGCCTACGATGCCCGTTTCCTGAAGATATCCGGATACCAGCATTACCAGTTGGATTTGGATTTCGACTATTACAACAACGCTTGGGGTGATTCGGTGATGGTGGGTGCCGAGTTGGGCAATCCGCATAAGGTGCGCAGAGTGGATAACAGTTTCAAGCTGGAGTTGCGCCCCACGATGAACTTCACCATCAAGGAGTATCATATTTTGGCGGGCGTGGGTGTGCCGGTGCTGATGGCCAACAGCAAAGTGCAGTGTCCGGTGTATCCCATTGCCGAACTGCAATTGGGATTGGTGCGCGGATTGCTCAGCATCTATGCCGGTGTGGACGGCAAAGCGCAGTACAATTCCTTGCGCGATTTGCTGTATGAGAACCCGTATGTAAAGCCGCAACTTGACAGTTTGCAGTTCACCAAGACGCAAATCAGTATTTATGGCGGTATTAAAGGAAACATCGTAAAGAAATTGAATTACCACATTTCCGCACGATACTCGTATGTGCGTGATATGGCGTTCTTCATGCTGGATACGGCCAGTTTGCTAAAAAACCGCTTTGACTTAGTGTATGCCGAGCGTGCCAATGTGCTCAATGTGTGCGCCAACTTGAGTTGGGAGACGATGGACCATCTGTATCTTAACCTCAACGCCAATTATTGGGGGTATTATTTCTCCGACAAATATGATCATCCGGTTCATGCTTGGTACAAACCCTCTTGGGACATTGGTTTTGAGGGCCGTTATATTCTGAACAAGAAGTTCATCTTTGACTTGAATGCGAAGGTGGAGTTCGGGCGTTGGGCTTTGGTGCCTCGCACGGTTACCGCACCTGATGGAACGGTATTTGTGAAATACGAGGCGGCCAATGACTTGAGGAAAAATGCGAATGGTGAGAAGTTGATGAAACCTGTGCTTAATTTCGGCATCGGCTTCGAATATCTGATAGACAGACATTTCTCGGTTTGGGCGGCGATCAACAACATTGGATGCCAATATGCCTCCACCTATTACAACTTCAACAATTTCGGAATCAATGCTTTGGCGGGAATCACCTATTCGTTTGGCAATGAACCGTTGAAGCCCCAGAGAAAAAAGAAATAGAGGGAAACGAAAAAAAGTGTATTTTTGCACCCTCAAAAAGACTAAAGGTATATTAGTCGGGTCCCTTAGCGCAGTTGGTTAGAGCAACTGACTCATAATCAGTAGGTCCTTGGTTCGAGCCCAAGAGGGACCACTTTCTTGAGGTTGGATATTTGATTTAATTTCAAAATTCAAAAGTCAAAGAGCAGAATTCAAAAGTGGTTAGTTTTTGAATTCTGTTTTTTTCTTTTTGATTTTCCAGTTTCTAAAAGTATTCCCGTCAATCAAGTCTCGGATATCTTTGCGTATTTTGAGCGTTTTTTGCGAGATGGCGCGGGAATGTCCTTTCAGTTTGTCGAAGAGAACGGGTTTCTTTAAGGAGATGAGTTTCAGTGTCCCGTACATGCCCATCACCATAATAATGGCAGTGATGAGAACCACAAAAAACTGACCATTGATAGATCTCATATACAAACTGGTCAGATACCATACTGCCACTATCAGAATATCCACGGCGAGTAGAATAATCGTGACCATGATGTGTGGATAGCCGACTACAAGTAACATGTGATGCAAATGTGTTTTATCGGCTTTAAAGGGTGAGATTCCATGCATTATTCGCACGGACATCACGCGTAATGTGTCGAAAACGGGGATGGCGTACACGGCAATCAGCATGGCCACGCAGTACTGGTCGTTCCAGTCCATAATGGGAGTATGGATGATGCGGCAGGTGAACACATAGGCCAGAGTGCCCAGGATTAAGGAGCCCGAGTCGCCGATGAACATCTTATATTTCCTGCTGAAGACATTGCAGATAAAGAAGGGGATCAAGGCGCCAACTAGGACTACGGAAAGCAAGGCAAACAGCGGGTCATGATGGGTTAGGAAGTAGGCGCCGCAGATGGTGCTGGTGACGATGCCCAAACCGGAGGCCAGGCCGTCCACCCCGTCAATCATATTCAGGGCATTCATAAGACCGACACCCACGAACATGGAGAGCAGGCAGCTCCAAAGCATGGGGATGTGTGTCACGCCGAAGAGTCCGGCAAAAGTATCGATGCGATAACCAAAAGTCCAAAGGAGGAAGATGACACCGAACTGGATGAAGAATTTAAATAAGAAGTGGAGGTCCAACAGGTCGTCAAACAACCCCAAAAAGAACATTACGGAAAGTGCTGCGGTCACCACATAGAGTTTGTCGGTGGGGTAGAAGAAGTTGCAGAAGAAAAGACCGACAACGAGGGCCAGGTACACACTCATGCCGCCGAGCACAGGGATAGGTTTTTTCTGCAATTTCCGGTGGTTCGGAATGTCGGTAAGATGTTTTTTATAGGCCAATTTGATGATGAGCGGATTCATGAAAATCGCTGTCATCATGGCGATGAATCCACACAAGATGGCTATTAGAGTAAAATGTGAGTGTAAATAATGCATTATTAGCAGTTTACATTAGGTATGCATACAAAAGGCAAATGCAAATGTACAAAAAAAATTGAAAGATGAGAGGTTTTAAAGGAGGAAGAGAGTTGAAGAGTAAAAGAAAATTCCTCTTTTACTCCTTTCCTCTTTTCCTCAATCCTCAGTTGTCTTGATAAAAAAAGGGAGTCCTTTGATTTTTGGGACTCCCTTGGATATGTTGGAATAATGGATGATTACCGTTTGACGATTTTCCTGACGGCGTTGCCCTGCGGCAGGGTGGCCTTGAGGATATAGACGCCTGCGGGCAGGTTGGAGATGTCGATGCGGGAGGTGTTCTCGAATACGGCGACCTTCTGTCCGGTGAGGGAACTCACTTCCACGCGCTGCGCCTCCATGCCGAGGGTGAGCGCGCCGGTGGTCGGGTTGGGCCAGACGGTGAGGTTGTCGAGGTCGAGGTCATCGACGCCGAGCGGTGCAAGCGCCTCTTCCGCGGACTCAAGGTCAGCGGTCTCGTAGCCGTTCTGTGTGACTTCCGCGGAGCGTGCTTGGGTGAGGTCTATGGAGATGTCGTCAATCCACTGCTGGCTGACGGTGTTGGAGTTGGTGACGATGTTGCGGAAGGCGATGTGCCTGCCGTTTCCGGAGTATGCGCCGAGGTCAACGGAGTGTTCGACGGGCATGTTGTAAACGCCGCCGTTGTAGATGCGCTCGATCTCGACGAAGGTGTTGGGGTCAGAGGGGTCGGTCATGACACCGACGGCGATGCGGTGGGCGAATTTGCGCTGTCTGACGGAGAAGGTCAGGGTGAGTCCCGAGAGGCCGTTCACGTTGGTGATTTCCGGGAGCGCGAAGGTTCCCATGCCGGACATGTAGAGGGAGTTGGCTCCGGAGCTGGCGTACTCTCCAGAGATCTGCGGTGCGGCAGCGCCCTCGAGGTCAGGGGAGAATGTCCAGCACTCGGGCATTCCGTTCTCGAAGCCCTGCTCGTAGGGGACGGAGATGCCGCAGGTGATGGCAGGAGTCTCGAAGACGGAGATGTCGTCGATCCAGTTGTAGCTGACGGCGTCGGAATTGGTGGTGACATTGCGGAAGGCGATGTACTTGCCGTTTCCGGAGTAGGCGCTGAGGTCAACGGAGTGGGTCACGGGACTGTTGTACTCTCCACCATTGTAGAAGCGTGCGATTTCGGTGAAGGTGCTTGGGTCGTTGGGGTCTGTCATGACACCGACGGCGATGCGATGCGCGTACTTGCGCTGTCTGATGGCGAAAGAGAGTGTGAGTCCTGAGAGGTCGTTCACATTGGTGATCTGCGGCAGCGCATAGATGCCCTTTCCGGAAAGGAGGAGGGTGTAGTTTCCGCTGGTGGAGAAGTCAGGGCTGAAGGAGACCTGGGGTGCGGTTGCTCCCTCGAGGTCAGGGGAGAATATCCAGCAGTCTGGAGTCACGCCAGTGAGTGTGCTGGTGTTGGCGGTCAGGTTGTCGAAGTTCTGGGAGTAGGGCACTTCAATGCCGCAGGCGTGGTCGGGATCCGGGTCGTCGGCGGAGTTGGCGACATAGATGGAGATGTCGTCGATGTACTGTACGCTGCGCTGCTGGTCATGTCCGGGTGCGAGGATATTGCGGAAGGCGATGTACTTGGGGCTGTCGTTGCCGGAGTACTGTCTGAAATCGACCACATAGTGCTGCACCTCGGTGTTGGCGCCGTTGTCGAAGGTGGCGAGCGGCGTGAAGGTGGTCTCGTCGCTGAGGTCTGACATGACGCCCACCTGGAGTTGTGTGATGAGTTTGTGCTGGCGCAGGGCGAAGGACATCTTGAGGGTGGTGATGTCAAGGTCGTCTGCGAGTTGGGGCATGGCGAGGATGCCCATGCCGAACATGAAGAGGCAGTAGTCGCCGGAGGCGGGTTTGTTGTCGGCGTAGAAGACCTGCGGTCTGGCGGTGTCGGCCATGGGGGCGTAGTCCTCGTAGGCGAGGGTCCAGCAGGTGGGCATGATGCCGGTCTTCTTTTCGGTGCTGGTGGTCATGTTCTCAAAACCCTCATTGTACGGCAGGTCGGCAGCGGTGATTTGATGACATCCCTCTACCGTCTCAAAACCTGCCACTTCACTCCATACGGTTGTGCTACTTTGACCATCGCAGTTTACACCTTGTACCTGCCATTCATAACCGGTTTCAGCACTCAACCCAGTGAGCGTGACGGTGGCAGTATTGGCATTTTCTGTCGTCCAATTCTCACTGCCATAGAGACCGAAATCGTCAACATAAAGATAATACTGATCCGAACAATTGAAATGGCGGATGGCGATGTAACCTTGCTGTCCGGCATAACTGCTCAAGTCGGCAGTGTATTCCACATATTCATTGGTTGTGTTGGTCTCGCCAATCAAAGTGGTGGTGAAGTCTGCAGCTGAATTTCCGGTAGTGGAAAGGTATATGGCAAAATTTTCTTGGTAGCGTTCGCCATAACCGCTCAACCAAACTCTCAAGGTTCCTTGCAGGTCAAGCATGGGAGAGACCAAATAGTCGTCAGGACTCGTGCCTGATGTGTTGTAGATATAACTGATGTTGGCTGCGCCATTGTTTCCGGAATGGGTTGTGGCATGGCCAATATACCAGGTGTTTCCGTCTTGGTTGGCATCAATTGATGTCCAACCCGTAGGCATGTTCTCGCTTTCAAAGTCCTCATGGAAATAGACTTTTCTGTAGCGTACATTATAACTGTCCTGATAGTCTGACCAACCCAACATGGCTGTATTAGCCGTAATATTGGAGGCAACCAAGTCTGTCGGAGCGGAGCAAGCGTCGGGTGTAGTCATATAAACCCTTGTCCATCTGCTGGTGCCGTCAGTGGAACCGCAGTCGGCTTGAACACTAACTTCGTAAGTGGTTTCGGCACTCAAACCGGTGAGGTTGCACGAGTTTGTCGTGCTGGTAAGCGTATGTTCAGTTCCGTAAGTGTAGGTGTTGACAGTTCCATAAACACCGAAATTGTCAATGAGAAGATAGTCTTTCCCGTTATCTGTATGGCGGATGGCAATGTAGCCCTGTTGTCCGGCATAACTGCCCAAGTTAACGGTTCTTTCAGACCATGTGCCATCACCAGGGGCGAGTTCCGGGGCTTCCAACATTACAAAGTCACTGATAGCGTTAGTTCCGGTAGAGACATAAACAGCATAGTATTCTTGCCATCCAGCATCATCTCCTGAAACCCAGAACTTCACGACATCGCCTAAAGTCATTTGGGGCGACACAAACCAGTTGTCAACGCTTACATCACCAATCTCGCCTCCACCATAACTTCTTGACATGGCCACATAATTGCCAGAATAATTAGTGCCAGCAGTGAATTGTGTCGCGTCAAATTGTTGCCAGTTTGTGGCATCGTTGCTGTAACTGTTAGCATAGGAGGTCCAATTGCTGATTCCGCTCTCGAAACCGTCGAAGAAGATCTCGTCCAGTGTAGTGCCGGTAACGGTTGCCTCTCTATACATCACATTATAGTTTTCGGTTTTGCTGTTCCAACTGATTGTGGCTGAACTTTGGGTTATGTTGCTGGCAGTCACATTTGTTGGAGCAGGACAAGTGGCATCAGTGGAGAAGGTCACGGCGTTGCTCCAATCACTTACCTCGTCTCCGCAGTTGGCGCGAACCTTCACAGAATAGTCGGTGCCAATGTTGAGACCTGTCAGATTATAAGATGTGGAGTTTGCCGTGATGAGGTTAGTTTCATCATTATTAAGGCATATTTGCCATGTGGAGGCCTGACCATTTTCGGTCCAATTAATTTCGGCTGATTGTGTTGTTATATTTGAAGTTGCCAGGTTGGATGGTTTCACGCAGGAAGTGTTTGCTTCAAAGGTGAAATCGTCAAGATAGAGGTAGAACATATCGTTGGAGGTTAATTTCACTGCGACATATTTGGTGCCAGCAGGGAAATCCGCTTCGTAACGCATCCAGGTGTTTTGGTCATTAGCAGTTATCTCAGTTCCCCAAGTGAAAGCACTGGTTGCATTTGTGGTAGTGGAATAGCCAACTTGGAAAGTTTCAGCCCAGGTGTCTGAAGAATTCCTAAAATAGAACGAAACGGTCATGCCCGTTGTTCCTGTAAACATGGGGGAAATGAGGTATTGTGGAGGATTGGTGTTATAATGGAATTGGAATCCATAATTGCCTTCGTGCAATGCAGAAGAACTTCGTCCTGTGCCATTATCGCAATTCTCCAAACTCCAGCAATCCATATCGCTTTCTTCCTCAAACCCATATGTATAAGGCAGACTGAATACTCCGCATGGCGTGGTGAAATAATCGGATTTCCATGAGCTGACATCACCTTCACATACGCTTTGTACACGAACCTGGTAGGGTGTGATGGCATCAAGATTGGTGAAAGTGTAGGTGAGGTCTGTAGTATTTGAAAGAATGGGTGTCCAGTTTTCGTCGGAAGACTTCTTGTATTCCACATTATAGTGTCCGCTTCCGCCAGTCCAAGTGATAGTTGCTGAAGATTCCGTGACATTGGTAACCGTCATACTCTCGGGTCTTTCGCAGATAGAGCCGCTAGAGGCCGTGATTTGCAGTCGGATTTGATTTTTGGTGTTATCTATTGAACCCGAGTAACTGGAGGGGGATTCGGGATTGAAATTCGTGTTGTCGTTGTAAATACGAATGGCTTGGTTTGCAGCACTGAAAGCAAGGAATGGAGTGGTGCTCTTATAACTGCCCGTATTGTCATCCACAATGATGGCCACATTCTCAGAACCATTATAGACGAAATCGTTGTCAAGTTCGATGGTCGTCCAATTGTTGTCTGCAAATGTCACAATGCCACTGAAAACTTTGTCGGAAGAGGTTACGGGAATCCAATCTGAACCGCTTGTGAAACTGCTCTTGTCGGTGCTCACCATGTAGATGTCAAGATTACGAGCACATTCTGTAGTGTTGTTTTTGTAAAAATCAATACTTTGGATGGTGCCGGCAGTGCCCAATTCTTCGGTGGTGAAGATCTGCTGTGTGAGAGAATACTTGTAGAAGTTGTTGGTGGGTAGATAGTTGTTTGTAGCAGTCCCCGAACCGATTGTTGTCTTGTTAGTGGGATTAAATGTGCAAGGTTCGCTCCATTGGCTTTGTCCATATATGCTTCCGCAATTGGCGCGCACCTTGGCGGTATAGATGGTTTCTGGGGTGAGTCCTGTCACTGTGTAAGGATTGGTGGTCACATTGATGAGGTTTGACTCGTCGTTGTTTAGACAGATTTGCCAAGAAGTGGCTGAGCCGTTTTCAGTCCAATTGAGGGTGGCGGAGGTGTTGGTTAAAGTGTTGAGAGACAGTGTGGTAGGTTTTGGACAGGCAACCGGTGTGCTGAAGTAAGTAGTCTTATAGGTGCTGGTTTCACTGCCACATACACTTTGCACGCGTGCCTGATAGGTGGTGTTGTCAGAAAGATTCGTTAGCGCATAACTTTGCGCGCTAACATTGGTGGCCACAGAAACCCAGTCGTTGCTGCCCGCTTTAATTTCAATGTTGTAATGACCGGAACCTCCTGTCCAAGCAAGCTCGGAGGTAAATGGAGTTGTGTTTGATGTGCTTATTGATTCTGGTGCAGCACAAGTGGTGGATGTGGGGACAATGACGAGTTGGATTTGGTTCTTTGAACTTTCTCTTGTTCCACTGTAACTGGATGGGGAAGCGGGGTCGTAGTTAGTGCCATCGCTGAAAACGCGAATGGCCTGATTTGTGGCGCTATAGGAGAGGAAGGGGGTGGATGATACATAACTGCCGGTGTTGTCATCCACGATAATGGCCAGATTACTGGAACCGTCGTATGCGAAAGGATTATCAAGCGTGATGGTGGTCCAGTCATTGTCGGAGAAGGAGACACTGCCACTGAACACTTTGTCGGATGTCGTAACGCTTATCCAATCCGTATTGCTCCCGAAACTGGTTTTATCTGTGTTTACCATGTAGATATCCAAGTTGCGGCTCATGGTATTGGTGCTGTTTTTGTTGAATGCAATGCCCTTAATAGTTCCAGGCATTCCAATTTCTTCTGGCGTATATAGTTGTTGGGTGAGAGAATAGTTATAGTAGTTGTTGGATGGCAAGTTGCTATTGGTCGTTCCCCCATCACCTATGGTAATAGTTTGTACGGCTGAAGGGAGGAACGAGCAGGTAACACTCCAGTTGCTTTCGCCTGTGGTACCACCGCAGTTGGCCTTCACGCGAGCGTAGTAGGTGACTTCGGAGGTGAGTCCGGTGAGGTTGGCGATAGGGTTGTTGCTGATGTTCATTTGCTGGTAGGTACCATTGCTGAAATTCTCGTTGGTGCCGTATTGCAGCACCCAATTGGTTGCCGTGCCGGCGGATTGTGTCCATTCCAATGTGGCGGCAGTGGCAGTCAGCTCAGTGCAGGTCAGGTTTCTGGGGCTGGAGCAGGAACCGTCATCCAGCACCTCAACGTCTTTGAAATAAGGGATGTAATTTTGTGCGACAGCCACTAATTCGTATGCGCCCTCGTCAAGAGAAGAGGGGAGTGACAGTGTCACACTGCCGTTAGCGTTGGCGAAAGCAGCAGCCACGAATTCGGTGCCGTTTTTCTTCAGGGCGGTATAGGCGTAGGGTGCTACTGTCGCAGTGTAGGATGCGCTACTTGTGTTGATTCTGGATGCCGCTGTAACATTCATCGTGTGTGGCATTCCCAAATAGACACGCACGGATGGGTCACCGAAGCAGTGGTAAATCTCCCAATAATATTTTCTGTAACCGGATGAAGAAGACTGAACGGCTAAATTGCCGCCTTGTAAAATACCACCGATAGTGGACACCCAGGTGCTCTGGGCTTCATTATGGGTGTGAAAGAGTTTGTCATACATACCCATACGGGAAGAACTGTATGTGAATGGAGTGGTTGGACTGTTGGATATTTCAGAGCTGCTACGAACACCTACTGCCCAATACACATCCTCATCCCAATAACTGTAGTTGGAAGCACCGATATAACCCATAGCACCTCTGTCGCTGTATTTGCGTAAAAGTGCTTCGCCAAAACACTCGTTGTCATAGAATGTGCCCGACTGGCAGCAGTTGCCGATGAGCAGACCGTATTTTCCAGTGTTGGTCATGCTCTGCACATTTGAAGTGGAGAATGAAGGGTCAGACCATCCGGATGAACTGCCATGTGCTGTGTAGTTGGCAAGACCGACACCGGCATTGATTTCATTGCGGATAGTGGCGGCTTGGTCGCTACAATAGTAGTTATGCTTGTAAACAGTGGTGTAATCGTAAGGATTACTGCTGTTGGTGTTTACATAATTGCTGAAAATGTAATTGATTTGTCCGTCGGCATGGGTTCTGGAGTGGCCCTCCACTGTTGCGCTCTGATCCGTGCCGGCAATCAAGACGGCATTGCCCAGATAGGACGGATCAGGCATGGTGTATTGCTCATACATCAGGATTTTGGTCAGTTGGTTCGTCAGATGGGCGTCGCTTTGGGCTGAAAGTCGTCCGTAGTAACAGTCCGGAATATTGTCATTGCCTGCAAGAGTGGCATAGTAGAGATCGGTTTTATGGTCGCTGTCGCCACTTCCTGTGTTTTGGCTGTCAAAGGTAGGAAGTTGCCCATTGTTGGTCACATCGCCAATCAGCAGCAAGAATGTGGGAGCAGGATCGGCGGTAGTGGCATTGTTGTATTTGTTCTGGATAAAATTCTTGATGGATGTAGTGGTGGTGCCCACATTGGCATCGCTTGTGTAAGCCACTTCTACAATATAACCCAAACGTTTCTTCCATGCTACGAATTCGGCCAATTTAGCATTTGAGGAGAACATCGAGTTGGCGATAATCAGATATTTGATAGGTGCGCCATTCATGTACTCAGGACCCTTGGCAGTGTTTTCTTTTACGTTCACCACCATGCTCTTGTCCAAGGAAAACATCGGAGAAGCATACTTCTGCAGGTTGTTAGTGGCTGCCATGTTGGTGTTCACGAAAGTGAATTCCACATCGATTTGGTGGTAAATGCGGATTTTTTGTGTCACTGGATTGTATTGTACAGGGGTGACAAACATGTTGGCCAAGGCGATATCACGTTTGATGCCGGCCTTTTCCACACTAACGAGCGGGAGCGCGTAGAATGCGTTGGTTGCGTAAGTGGTTTGGTTATAGGTGAATTGTGGAGTGGAACTTTTGGACACACTCGGTTGCGCCGGATACAGCGGGTGGTTGATGCCGAGGTTAGCGGCGTCATATTCCGTGTATTGTGCATTGACAATGGTGACAATCACCGAGTCGCAAACCGGAATCTGCAAAAGTTTAGCCAATTGGGGCAACTGAGGGTCGCCCGGGTTGTTGGATGAACCATAATCGGCCATTGAGATTCGCGAGAATATGCCCGTTGGCATAGTGATATCATCCACAGAAAGCGTGTCCACTTCAAATGATATGGCCACTTTCTGATATGAGTTTTCAGTGATTCGCAGGTTTTGTGCGAAAACAAACGAACACATGCTCAAAAAAAGTAAAAAAGTTGCGATTTTTTTCATAGAATTGTTATTTTGTTAATTGATATTATGCGATATTAAATGAATTCTTGATAAGAGAATTAAAGCGACAAATATACAAAAAAAATATTTTTTAGAAGAGAAAATGAATATTAGAGGAAGGGCAAATTATCATCGTTCCTCTGTTATGATAAAAAAAAGGAGTCCCTTTATTTGGGGACTCCCTTGGATGTATTGAAAAATGTGAATTACCGTTTCACGACCTTTCTCACGGCTTCACCTTGTGGCAGGGTCACCTTGAGGATATAGACGCCGCTGGGCAGGTTGGAGATGTCAATGCGGGAGGTGTTCTCGAATACTGCGACTTTCTGTCCGGTGAGGGAGTTCACTTCCACGCGTTGTGCCTCCATACCGCCGAGATTCAGTTCGCCGGTGGTCGGGTTGGGATAGACGGTGAAGTTGTCGAGGTCGAAGTCATCGACACCGGTCGGTGCAAGTACCTCATTTGTGGCATCGTTGTCAGTGTACTCGTATGAGGTCTGCTCAACTTCGGCGGAGCGCTCCTCTGTGGCGGAGATATTGATGTCGTCGATCCAGTTGTTGCTAAGTGCGTCGGAATTAGTGGCGACATTGCGGAAAGCGATGTATTTGCCTGTTCCGGTGTAGTTGGAGAAGTCAACGGTGTGTTGTACAAGGTTGGTGTATTCTCCTCCGTTGAAGAAGCGTTCCATCTCGATGAATGTGTTCGGGTCTGTCGGATCAGTCATGACACCTACGGCGATACGGTGGGCGTACTTGCGCTGTTTCACATAGAATGTCATGGTGAGCCCGTTAATACTTTCCACATTGGTGATTTCAGGCAGTGCGTAGATTCCGCGACTGGTCATGGCGAGTGAGTAGTTTCCACTTTGAGCGTTGGCGCTACCGTATGAGATTTGCGGGATGGTGGCGCCGTCCACATCGGGCAGGAATGTCCAGCAAGCGGGACTTACTCCGGTAGGAGCTCCAGTGTTGGAGGTGATAGCGTCAAAGTTTTGAGTGTACGGAACGGTGATACCATCGCAAGTGACGGTTTCAGCTTCGGAGATGTTGATGTCATCAATCCAGTTCTGGCTTGACGCATCAGAGGAGGTTGTCACATTACGGAAGGCAATGTATTTGCCGTTTCCGGTGTAAGATGAGAAATCAACAGTTTGCATCACCATTGTTGTGTAGTTGCCGTCATTGAAGAAGCGGTCAATCTCGACAAAGGTGTTTGGATCGGTCGGGTCGGTCATGACACCCACGGCGATACGGCTGGCGAATTTGCGCTGTTTCACATAGAATGTCATGGTGAGATTACTGATATTGTCCACATTGGTGATTTCAGGCAGTGCGTAGATTCCGCGGCTGGTCATGGCGAGGGAATAATTACCGCTTTGGGCATTGGCGGAGCCATAGGATATTTGCGGGATAGTGGCGTTGTCCACATCGGGCAGGAATGTCCAGCAGGCAGGGCTTACTCCGGTAGGAGCTCCAGTGCTGGTCGTGATGGCATCAAAGTTCTCGGAATAAGGTATTGTGATGCCTTCGCATGCAACGGCCTCGGCTTCTGTGATGTTGATGTCGTCAATCCAGTTGTTGCTGAGGGCGTCAGAGTTGGTAGCGACATTGCGGAAGGCGATATACTTGCCATTCCCTGTGTAGGATGCAAAGTTGACGGTTTGTTGCACAGGAGTGGAGTAGTTGCCATCGTTGAAGAAGCGGTCAATCTCGACAAAGGTGTTCGGATCAGTCGGATCGGTCATGACACCCACGGCGATGCGGTGGGCGAATTTGCGCTGTTTCACATAGAATGTCATGGTGAGATTGTTGACATTGTCCACATTGATGATCTCAGGCATTACATAGATACCTCTGCTGGTCATGGCAAGGGAGTAATTTCCGCTCTGTGCGTTGTCCGCACCATAGGAAACTTGCGGAATGGTGGCGTTGTCCACATCGGGCAGGAATGTCCAGCATCTGGGACTTGCTCCAGTAGAAGTTCCGGTGTTGGTGGTCAAACTGTCAAAATTCTGTACATAAGGCACTGTGATGCCGCAAAATTCTTGCAACGAAATGTTGTCAATCCAGTTTTGGCTCAACGCATCAGAGTTGGTGGCGACATTGCGGAAGGCAATGTACTTGCCGCTTCCAGTGTAAGAGGAGAAGTTTACAGAATGTTGTACCAGAGTGGAGTAATTGCCGTCATTATAGAAGCGGTCAATCTCGACAAAGGTGGTCGGATCGGTCGGGTCAGTCATGACGCCCACGGCGATGCGGTGAGCGAATTTGCGCTGTTTCACATAGAATGTCATGACAAGGTCGCTGACATTGTCAATGTTAGTGACTTCGGGCATCACATAAATACCTCTGCTGGTCATGGCAAGGGAGTAGTTTCCGCTCTGTGCGTTGTCTGTACCATAGGAAACTTGCGGAATGGTGGCGTTGTCCACATCAGGCAGGAATGTCCAACAAGCTGGACTTGCACCAGTGGGAGTTCCAGTATTGGTCGTAATAGAATCAAAGTTCTCTTCATAAGGAACCGTGATGCCATTGCAGGTTACGGCTTGGCCTTCGAAAATGTTGATGTCATCAATCCAGTTCTGGCTGAGAGCGTCAGAGTTGGTGACAACATTGCGGAAGGCAATGTACTTGCCGTTACCAGTGTAGGAGGAGAAGTCCATAATATGGTAAACAGGTGTGGAATAATTACCATCATTGAAGAAACGCTCTACTTCGGTGAATGTGGATGGATCATTCGGGTCGCTCATGACACCCACGGCAATGCGCTGAGCATATTTTTTCTGTCTTACATAGAATGACAGGGCAAGACCGTTAACACTGGTCACATTAGTGATTTCAGGCATCACATAGATACCACGACTGGTCATGGCAAGGGAGTAGTTGCCGCTTTGAGCGTATGCTGAACCATAGTTGACCTGCGGGATAGTGGCATTGCTCACATCGGGCAGGAATGTCCAGCAGTCAGGGCTTACACCGGTAGGAGCTCCAGTGTTGGTTGTGATAGAGTCAAAGTTCTGATAATACGGAATTGTGATACCCTCGCAGGTGACAGGCGGAATCTCGGTGATGCTGATGTCGTCAATCCAGTTCTGGCTCATCGCATCGGAATTGGTGGCGACATTGCGGAATGCAATGTACTTGCCGCTTCCGGAGTAAGAGGAGAAGTTGATGGTTTGCTGCACAGGAGTGGAGTAGTTGCCATCGTTGAAGAAACGATCAATTTCGGTGAATGTCGTCGGATCATTCGGATCGGTCATGACACCAACGGCAATACGCTGAGCAAATTTGCGCTGTTTCACATAGAAGGTCATCATGAGGTTGTTGACATTCTCCACATTGGTGATTTCGGGCAAGACAAGGATACCGCGGCTGGTCATATATACGGAGTTGTCACCGCTTTGGGCATTGGCCGAGCCGGCAGAAACCAGCGGTACGGTGGCATTGGCCACATCAGGCAAGAAACTCCAGCAATTTGGTGTTGAGCCGCTGGTCATGGACTCAAAGTCCTCATTATACGGTATTGTTATCCCCGCACACTCCGGCGCAACGCTTATCACCATCACCTCGTCAATGCTCAAATAGTAATTGTTGGATGTGCCTCCGGTGTATTTGAACGCGATGTTCGATGCGGTTACACCGGCAGGAATTTCGCTGAATGATACTTCCACTGGAGTCAATGTGTTGGTTTGCTCAAAACTCCTGATTTCCACAAAGGTGCTGGCATCCGTAGGATCCGTTAGATAACCCACAGAGAGTGTGCCGTTTTGTTCCGAAAATCCCTCGTTGCGATAAGTAAACGACAGCATCAGGTTCCGTACATTCTCTATGAAGGTGGGAAGTACCGCGTACAAAGGTGTAGTGTTGCTGGATTTTAAGAACAAGGCATTGCCCGACACTACATAGTTGAAATATGATGTCAGGAAGGCCTGAGGATATGAATTAGTGCTTTCACTGCGGTTGAGGAAAGTCCAGCAATCGGGCATGTCCACATTCGGATAGTAGGAAAGAGTGTTGGAGTTGGATGGAACACCATAGGTGTAATTGTTGAAATCCTCAGTGTAGGGCAGTGTGGCTATGGGCAGACACACGGGGTCAATCTTGAAGGTGGCCGGGGATGACCATTCGCTCCAATTATTGTCGCTGCAGAAAGCCCGTACATAGACATTGTATCTTGTCCCACTCAACAAACCGGTGAGCGTAAGTGAATTCGCTGTGGCTGTGAGCGTTTGCACATCGGAGCTATCCAATTTCTCGCACCTGACCTCCCATTGGGCTTCTTCTCCGCTGGGTGTCCAGCTGATGGTCGCGCTTGTCTCAGTAATAGTATCCACCGTGACATACATTGGTTTCGGACAGGAAGGAACAACATCTATCGTGATGTCATCAATGTAAACGGATCGGTCAACGCTTCCCTTGTTCAGTAAGATGGCTGGGTAAGCGCCGGTGGAATGGAACTTGACCACATACTCAAGGTATTCGTCTGTCAGTATCAGGTTCGAATCTGCCACAAAGGTGGAAAAATCATGTGGATCAGTCATTGTACCTATTTGGATGGTTGGCGTATAAGTGCCTTTGGCCCACAATACCATCTGGTTTTCGTCCATCGGATAGAGGTCAGTGTTGATCTTAGGCAATACGGCTATCATATGGTCTGCGTGTTGTGAATTGACCATGGAGTAAAAATTGAGATAACGATTGCCGTGATTTGCATAGGATGAATTGTAGGATACATAAGGATAATAATTGGATGAGCCACTGGCGTCGTTATAGCGATACCAGCATTCTGGCAAGGGTTGTGACTCAGGCTCGATGTTCTCCTCAAATCCACAGATGTAAGGTAGTTCGGCAAGAGGCAAACAAGGGGTCTTTGCGGTAATAGGATTGGACCAATTGCTAAAATCTTCATCGTTGCAGTAGGTAAGGACAGCAAAAGTGTACTCTGTCGCATCTGACAACCCATTGATGGTTGCACTATTGGTGTTGGTCCATACGACATCATAGTCTTCGCTGTCGGCTAAATTGAAGGTTGCAGAGGGAGCGTACGCCACTTGGTATGAACCTGCATTACTGTTGTCATCCGTCCATGCCAAGCTTACTGATGTTGGAGTGAGGTCCGTTATGGTCAACTCACGAGGCATCATACAAGTAGGGTGATCAACGACCACATCGTCAATGCCCAGATAATAATTGTTAGTTGTACCTCCGGTGTATTTGAACGCGATGTTCGATGCGTTAACATTGGCGGGAATGTTGCTGAAAATCATTTCCACTTGACTCATTGTAGTGGTTCTCTCAAAACTCCTGAGTTCCACAAAGGTGCTGGCATCCGCAGGATTCGTTAGGTAACCCACTGCGAGTGTTCCGTTGTATTCCGAAACTCCCTCATTGCGATAGGTGAACGACAACATCAGGTTCCGTATGTCCTCTGCAAAGGTGGGAAGAACTGCATACACAGGTGTGTTTTCGCTGGATTTGAAGAACAAGGCGTTGCCCGACACTGCGTAATTGTAATAGGATGTCAGGAAAGCTTGTGGATATAAGGAACTGGTGTCGCTGCGGTTCAGGAAAGTCCAGCACTCGGGCAGATCCACATTCGGATAGTCAGAAGGAGTAGAAGAGCTCGTTGACACATTGTTATAGGAGTTGAAATCCTCCGTGTACGGCAATTGCGAAATGGCAGGACACTCCTCCACAGGAGCTTCGGTCACCATAACTTCGTCAATGCTCAAGTAGTAATTATTGCTGGTGCCACCGGTGTACTTGAAGGCGATGTTCGCCGAAGTTACATCGGCAGGAACAACATTGAAGTCAAACTCCACAGGAGTCATCGTTTCGAGGATATCAAAATTCCTAAGGTTTACATAAGAATTGATGTCCGTCGGATCCGTTATGTAACCCACCGAAAGTGTGCCATTACCAGAACCGGTACCCTCATTCCGATATGTGAAGGACAATGTCAAATTCTGGATGTCATCGTCAAAGGTGGGAAGCACTGCATACAGAGGTGTGGTGCTGCTGGATTGGAAGAACAAGGCGTTTCCGGATACCGCATAAGATTCAAGAGAAGTCAGGAATGCACGAGGAGTTGTGGAGGTTCCACGATTGAGGAATGTCCAGCAGTCGGGCAAATCCACATTCGGGTAATCATCAGGAGCACTCCATGAGGTGGATACTTTAAGATAATAGTCGTTAAAGTTCTCCGTATAAGGCAAAGCCGTAACAGCAGGGCACGATGGACTCGTCCGGAAGAAGTCTGGTGTGGACCATTCACTCTCATCGTTGTCTCCGCATATGGCTCGTACATAAACATTGTACACGGTGGCGGGACGCAAACCGTTGAAGACAAACGGGTTCGATGTGGCCGTCAATGTCTGTATATCGGTGTTGTCGTCACTTACGCACTTCACCTCCCATTGGGCCTCATTACCGCCGGGAGTCCAACTGAAGGAAGCACTGTTTTCTGTGACGTTATCCACACTGACATATAACGGCTTCGGACAAGAGGGAGCAATGTCTATGGTGATGTCATCCACGTATGCGTACTGATTGGATGAGGTCTTGAGCATCATAATGGCCGGGAATGCACCGGTGGAGTGGAATCTGACCACATACTCTCTATAGGTGCTTGTCAGTACCAGTGTGTCGTTAATCACAAATGTGGAAAAGTCTGTAGGGTCGGTCATGGTACCCACCAGAAGAGTTGCCGGATAAGTGGAGTATCTAGCCCACAATGTCATCTGATTTCCGTTCATAGGATAGAGGGAAGTTGAGATTTCCGGAAGCACAGCAATCTGATGTTCTGCGTAGGATGAAGAAGTATATGAATAGAAATAGAGTGTTTGGTCGCCGTTAAGTGCGTATGAAGAGGAGGTGCTCACATACGGATAGTAGTTAGCAGTACCCGTGGCATCGTTTAACCGTTGCCAGCAGTCAGGCATCTGGTTGCTTCCGTCGGGAACGATATCCGTTTCAAAACCGCAGGTGTAGGGCAGTGTCGTGATAGGTTCACACAAGGGTTCGGTCCGGAATGCTGCTGGCTCAGACCAAATGCTCTCTTCATTGCCTCCGCAGATGGCTTTCGCATAAACGTTGTACCTCGTGGCGGACTGCAAACCGGTGAAGACAAACGGGTTCGTCATGGCTGTCAGTGTCTGTATGTCGGTACTATCGGTACTTACGCACTTCACCTCCCATTGGGTTTCCTCGCCGCCGGGAGTCCATCTGAAGGAAGCGCTGTTTGCTGTGGTATTATCCACACTGATATACAACGGTTTCGGACAAGCGGGCACTTGCTCTATGATGATGTCATCGATGTACGCGCTCGCTCCGTAGCCCGTAATGGTGTTTTTGGCCAGCATGATGGCTGGGTAAGAGCCGGTAGAGTGGAATTTGACCACGTACTCTTTGAATGTGCTTGTCAACTCAAGCGTGTCGTCAACCACAAACGTGGACAAGTCAGCAGGATTCGTCATGGTGCCGACCAAAATAGTTGAACTACTGGAATATCTTGCCCAAAGTGTCATCTGATTCCCGTTCATAGGATATACGGAGGTCGAGAACTCTGGAAGAATGGCAATCTGATGATCTGGGTAACCTGATGAGGTAGAAGCGTATAAGTACAGCGATTGAAGGCCATTATAAGATATATTACTGTTTACGTATGGACAGTGGTTGAGAGTGGTGTCGGTGGCATCGTTGAACCGTTGCCAGCAGTCAGGCAAGTGATAAGACCCGTCGGGGACAATATCCGATTCAAAACCGCAGGTGTAGGGCAGTGTCGTGATAGGTCCACACGTGGGTTCGGTACGGAATTCTGCGGGTGCAGACCAGATACTCTCTTCATTGTCTCCGCAGAAGGCTTTCACATACACGTTGTATCTCGTGGCGGGTTGCAAACTGGTGAAGACAAACGGGTTTGTCGTGACCGTCAGCGTCTGTGTGTCAGTGCCGTCGTCACTTACGCACTTCACCTCCCATTGGGTTTCCTCGCCGCCGGGAGTCCAACTGAAGGAAGCGCTGTTTGCTGTGATATTATCCACATTGATATACAACGGTTTCGGACAGGAAGGTACGATTTCGACTACGATATCATCTACATATACGGACTGACTGGATGAGGACTTAACCATCATAATGGCTGGGAAAGAGCCGGTAGAGCGGAACTTGACCACATATTCGTGGTAAGTTTTGGTTGTCACTTCCAGTGTGTCATCAACCACAAAGGTGGAGAGGTCAATCGGATTGGTCATGGTGCCCACCAGGATAGTTGACGGATTACTGGAGCATCTTGCCCATAACGTCATCTGATTATGGTTCATGGGATAGGTTGAAGTTGCAATTCCCGGTAGTATGGCAATCTGATGATCCGGATCTTGTGTTAAAGAAGATGCGTAGAAATACAAATAATTACTGCCATGATTTGCGTTTGAGGATGATTTCGATACGTATGGCATTTTTGTATCAGAGGAGCTGTTGCTCTCACTATCATTGTATCGATCCCAGCAGCTCGGCAAAGGATAGGATTCGGAACTTACGCCGTCTTCCGATTCAAATCCGCAGGTGTAAGGCAATGTGGTTATCGGCAGACATGTGGTGGAAGAGGAAACAACCATCGACCAATCGCTCCATTCGCCTTCGCCGCAGTCGGAGCGTACGGCAAAGGTGTAAGCAGTGTTTTCTGTCAAGCCGCTAACCGTAGCATTAGTTGTATTGGTGGTAATTGTCTGATATGCATTGATGTCCAAGTTAAAGGTGTTGGATGGGGCGTAGGCCACTTGATGGGAAGACAGATTCTCGTTGACAACCGTCCATCCCAAACTTATGGCATTCGGACCGATCTCTGTAACGAACACCTCTTGAGGTTCTATACAGTCAGGTGTCGGTTGAACCGTTACATTATCAATGCCCAAATACCAGGTGCCGTTGGTGGTGTATCTGAATGCGATATAGGCCGAGGGTACATCAGCAGGAACGGAGTTGAAAAACGCATCTGTAGTAGTTTTCGTTGTGGTCCGTGCGTAACTGCTGATTTCCACGAAAGTGCTTGCATCCGTCGGATCCGTCATGTAACCCACTGAAAGCGTACCATTACTTTCGGAAGTACTTTCATAAACATAAGTGAATGATATCATCAGGTTGCGGATATTCTCTTCAAAGGCGGGAAGTATAGCATACAACGGTGTCTCACTCTTTCCAGAGAGGAAGAGGGCGTTTCCAGATTCAGCATACCTTGAAGAGGATGTCAGAAATGCGTAAGGAGAGGTATTACCGTTGCGGTTGAGGAAAGTCCAGCAGTCAGGCATGTCCACATTTGGATAACCAGTTGGAGTTGAGGTTCCGGTGGAAATGCCGTTAGAGTAAGAATCGAAATTCTCAGTGTAAGGTAGTGTTGTCAAAGGAGTACACGGGGTTTTGCAGGAGACGGGTGATGTCCAGCTGGTGAATCCCTCTTCGCCGCAATCGGTCCGTACGGCAAACGTGTATGCGGTGTTCTCCAATAAACCGCTAATTGTTGCACTGTTCGTGCTTAAGTTGACAGTTTGGTATAAACCGCTGTCCAGATTGAAGGTGGCAGACGGAGCGTAGGACACTTGGTAGGCGGATGCGCCTGTATCATCCCATTCAAGCGAGACGGAATGTGGATCCATTTCCGTTACAGACAAATTCTGTGGTGTGAGGCATGAAGTTATAGGTTGGACGATTACATCATCAATACTTATGTTGTAGTTGTCGGAAGTGCCGCCCGAATATTTAAATGCGATGTTTGCTGAGGTCACTTCGGCGGGTATTGTGTTTAGGAACACATATACAGATGTTAGTGTTGAAACTTTTTCCATGTCTTGGAGAGATATGAAGGTGCTCTCGTCAGAAGGATCAGTTATGTAACCCACCGAAAGTGTGCCGTTGGAAGAACTTGTGCCTTCATGCCGATAGACGAAGGAAATCATCATGTTCCGAATGTTTTCTTCAAAGGTAGGAAGTATCGCATACAGAGGTGTGGTTTGGCTGGATTTGAGGAACAAGGCGTTTCCTGACACCGCATAATATTGATAGGAAGTCAAGAAAGCTTGAGGATAACTGGATGAGCCTTCGCCACGGTTGAGGAAGGTCCAGCAGTAAGGCAAATCCACATTCGGATAACCCGACGGATTAGTAGTGTTAGAGGATACGTGGAGATAGCTGTCAAAGTCCTCTGTATAAATAGATTCTGTAAGTGACATGGTCAGACACCGGGTGGTGAAAGTGACAGGAGCGCTCCATTCACTCATGACGTCGGCGTTGCATACTGCCCTCACATAGACATTGTATTTTGTAGCAGGTTGCAGTCCAGTGAACATAAACGGGTTCGACGTGGCCGTCAGCGTCAGCATGTCGGTACTGTCGGCACTTACGCACTTCACCTCCCATGTGGTTTCTTCATTGCCGGGCGTCCAATTGACGGATGCACTGGTTTGCGTGATGTCATTCACTTTGACGCGCAGAGGTCTCGCACAAGAAGGTACTATGTCGATGACGATGTCATCCACATACGCGGTCTGGGAGGATGAGGACTTAAGCATCATGATAGCCGGGAATGCACCGGTGGAGTGGAATTTGACCACGTACTCAAGATAATCAGGTGTAAGAGCAAGTACCGTGTCGGCTACAAAGGTGCTTGTATCATCAGGGTTGGTCATGGTGCCCACTATGATGGAAGCAGGTGAAGCATTTCTTGATGCCCATAACGTCATCTGGTTTCCGTTCATGGGATAATCGGAGACCGAAATTTTCGGTAATACGGCAATCAGATGATTTGCGTATTGGGAATTGTTGGATGCGTAGAAATAGAGAGAGTAGTTGCCGGTATGTGCACGAGAATCATAATTGTACGCATACGGATAATAATTATTACTAACCACAGGGGCGTCGTTGTAGCGATACCAGCAATAAGGTAAAGGACGACTAACTTCTGTGTTCAATTCTTGACTTTCAAATCCGCAGGTGTAAGGCAGCGAGATAGACGGACACGGTGTTTTGAAACTTACAGGTCCACTCCATCCGCTCTCATCACCATCACCGCAAACGGATCTTACATAGACATTGTATGATGTGTAAGATTGCAGGAGATTGAAATTCAAGGTGCTTGTGCTGGAACTCACTGTTTGCGATTCAAGGGTAGCCATGTCTACGAACATAACCTCCCATTGGGTCTCATCACCGCCGGGAGTCCAACTGACGGATGCACCGGATTCGGTAATGTTATCCACGAGGATACTCGTTGGCAGCGGGCAATTTGTTAACTTGATGCTGAAGTTGTCAATGGCCGCTGGAGGATTGCTGCCTCCAGAGTTGTCGTTCTTCCATGCAAATACAACCATATAGTTGCCACCCTGAACCGGCACTTCGTTAGTCGATTGGAGGGTCCAGGAGGAATTGAGATTCAATTTGCTGCCGCCGTCAAGGGCAATCCAACCAGAAGGTAGGGATGTTGCGCTAAAATTGGATGGTGTGCTACCAGCGGTAAGTTGGGTGGTAGCGGGTGCTAAAGCCACTCGCAAATAATCGTAAGTGCTTTCCCCTTTTGCTTTCCAGTCGTATTGGAAGTTGTATAAACCAGATTCCAAGGTAAACAACTTGGTGGCAAAGACCATGGAAGTGGACGAGATGCTGTAATCATTGGAGGTACCATTGTTGTTGGAGATATACAGGGCTTTCTCGCCTTGACCGTTATGTGTGGCGGATCCCCATGCCCATGCGTTGGTTGCCGTACCATTGATTAACTGCCAGCACTGGTCACTCTCAAAGTCATCAGTATAAGGATTGGAAGCGTTCACTAACACGGGATCGCAAGGATTAGTAAATTCTTCCACCATTACCTCGTCAATGCTAAGATATTGGTCAATATAACCAGTAGGACACTTGATGACGATACGGGCGGAGGCCAAACTTTCAGGTACATTTCCAAAGATTATCTCCGCATGAGTCATGGTTGTCACTCTTTCGAAATCCTGCACCTCCACAAAGGTACTTGCGTCAGTAGGATCCGTCATGTAACCCACAGAAAGTTTGTTAGTACTATTGTCGTCTTCATTCCGATAGTAGAACGACAGTTTCAAATCTTGGATGTTTTTTTCAAAGGCAGGCAGAACCGCATATACGGGTTTGACCGTGTCAACTCTGAAAAACAATGCATTTCCGTTAACTACAAAACCATTGTATTGGGATAAGATTACGAAAGGATGGTCATTACTATTATCACTTCTGTTGACAAATGTCCAGCATTCAGGCATGGTTTCATTCGGATAGTTGTTCGGAAGACCAAAACCAGTTGAGACACCTTCTGTATAAGAGTCGAAGTTTTCAATATATGGCAGTGTGGCAATAGTACCACATAATGTTTTAGCGGTAATCTCAGAAGACCAGTTGCTCCAGTCAGTTCCGTCACAATGGGCTCTGACAGCGAAGGTGTATTCCGTGTTGCCGGAAAGTCCGCTGATTGTTGCAGAGTTGGATGTGACCGTTACTGTCTCATAAGATTCGTCTTCCAAATCCACACCAGAAGTTGGGGCGTATATTACCTCATATTGTGAGGCAGGGTAAGGGTTGTCCCAACTCAACGATACCGACTCTGCCGTGACATTTGTTGCAGTCAAATCAAGCGGTACGGGACAGATGGCTGGTTTGACCACCACATTGTCAATATACGCTCTTCCGGAGTATTGCGGAGATGCGAACTTGATGGCGATGTAGGTGGTATAATTGGTGGCAGCCCACCCGGGTACCTCATCAAACAAAACTTCCGCATAAGTCCAGGAGGTGGTTCTTTCAAGTTGAGCTATTTCGTGGAATGTAACAGGAGAGTTGTAAGTGCCTTCCATATAACCAACTGATAATGCGGGGTATGAAGCGCCTGAATTCATGTTCTTGTACGAGAAGGTCAGTTTCAGGTTGCGGATATCCTCCTCAAAAGTAGGAAGAATGGCGATAATAGTGTCTTTGGCTTTCGGATAGAGCACCAATGCATTTCCGGAAGCAGCGTAGTAAGAATCGCTGGTAAGGAATGCAGGTGATTTATAACTCGTGTTTTGGAATGACCAGCATTCAGGCAGCGTCACATTCGGGTATTCCGAAGGTGTGGATATAGAAGATGAGACACCTTCGGTGTAAGAGTTGAAATCCTCGGTGTATGGCAGTGTGGTATAGTCAGCGCAAAGTGTTTTGACCGTTACTATGCGACTCCAGTTGCCCGTCACCCAATCAGGACATACTATAGCCATGGCTATTGCATATTCCGTGTTGGGTTGCAAATCGCTTATAACATAACTATGACCAAATGTAAAAGTAGCGCTGTGTTCGTAGGTGCTTGGATCGTTAGGGTCAAAGGTGGCGGCGGGACCACATGCTATCTTGTATTGGGAACCGTCAGTCAGGCGCTCACCGTCAAACTGCACGCTAAATCTATTGCTTGAAATGTATGAAACGCCGGTGATGCTCACGCTTTGGGTGCAGGTGGAGGCAGGCACTACCTCAACTTCGTCAATCCACACACCAGAACTGCTTGATCCGCTGGAATAGCGTAAGGTTATCCGAGCACCGTTAGGCAGAGAATCAATAGTATGCTCCACATAGGTCATGTCAGTGGTGATTGGACAAGAATATAATTCCCTGAAGCTGGTAGTATCGTAATATTCATTATTCCTATAGAGATAACCAATAGAGAGCGTTCCAGCGTTTGATAATGTGTTATTGGCATAGTAGAAGGAAATCTTCAAAGGCTGGCTGCCTCCTGCTTCGAAGAATTTCGGGAGCATAGCAAATACAGGAGTTGCTTCTGAAGAGTAGAGCATGAGACTGTTGCCAGATTTGCTATAGTCGTGGGATGAGGTAAGGAAGGCCTGTGGCTTCTGGGTCCGGTATTCGCTGGCGTTGACAATGGTCCAGCACTCGGGCAGATCCACATTGGGGTATGTGCTTGGACAGTTATAGCCGGTGGAGATGCCTTGAGTGTAAGTGTCAAAGTATTCTTCGTATGGCAGATCCACGACATTGCATTCGGTTTTTCTGGTAACAACATTGGACCATTCACTCCATGTGTTGTCCGAACATTGGACTCTAATAGCAAATGAATACTTTGTGTTTGGAGTGGTTGCCCAAGTCAAATTGAAGAATGTTGGTCTAGTAGCATGGCCGTTGGATAGGGTATAGGTAGAAGCGTCCTCCAAATCAAATGTTTCTGCAAGACCAGTGGCAAGTTGGTAATTGAAAGTGTCATTTACGACCGCATTAGGATTGACACAATTGAAATAAATCATGCTGGAACCAAACCAATTTTCTGCAAGTGTCAGTTCCGGTCTGCGGCAAGCCGGGATTTCTTTCACGCAAATATTATCAATACCTACATTTGCTGAACCTGGATACAGGAATGCGAGATGAACATTGCCGGTTGCTGGAGAAATGGACACCTCGTCAAGCAACTGCTCCACTTCCACAAAGTCTTTATTGGAAGAATAGGTGTTGATGATTTGGAAAGTGTTGGCATCGGCAGGGTTGGTCATGTATCCTAATGTCAATGGTGTACTAGTGGCACTTTCACTGGAGAAAGTATATGTGAAGGAGATTTGCAGGTTGGTTAGCGGCTCATCAAAGGCGGGCAGGACGGCATAAAGCGGTGTGCTGGTATTACCATACATCAGCAGCGCATTTCCGGAAACCGCATAATCGTTGGACTTAGTGAGGAAAATTTTTCCACTAGCTGTTTTAGTTCTGTTTACAAACGTCCAACAGTCAGGAATATCCACATTCGGGTAATCCGACGGGGTGGAAGTGGAAGGGGATATGCCTCTTCTATATGAGTCAAAGTTTTCAGTATAGGGGAGTGAGGTGAGCAGACACGATGTTTTAGCGGAGATAGTCTGCGACCAGTAACTCCAGTCACCATCACCGCATTTGGTTCTTACGGCAAATGAGTATTCGGTACCGGATTGGAGTCCTGCAATGTTGCAGGTTGTCGTGGTGGCGGTCGTTATCGTATAGGTGGAATTGTATCTTATGTCAAAAGAACTGGACGGACCGTAGGCAATCTGGTATAACGGGGACTCGTCTTGCGGATCCTCCCAACTCAGCATGATAGAATTGTGTGTTAAGTCTTCCACGCTCAAATCCGTGGGCTTGAAGCAGGTGGGAATCACCTCCAATCGGATGTCGTCAATACGGACCTGATAACTGGAAGTGGACCATGGCTCGGCTTTGAAAGCGATATAGGCGTCAATTGCCGGCAAGGTGTCCAAAAGCAGTTCTTCGTGCAAGTATTGTGTGGTGGATGGGGTGGGCGGGCAGACGTACAGCTCGTGGAATGTGGTGGTGTCGGTCGGGTCAGTCATATAACCCATTTTGAGAACCGGGTATTGGGAGGTGGTGAAATTGCCAGCGCCTGCGTATGAGAAGGAAAGCATCAGATTGTTAAGGTCTTCCGATGCTTTGGGCAGTACGGCAAACCAGGAACCGCCATATCCTTTTCTGACGTTACCAATCAACACATTCTCGCGATCCGAATCACTGGTCTTCCATATATAGGTTTTGGGATATCCAGAGGTGGTTGTAGCCATGTTGGGGAATGTCCAGCAAGAGGGGAGTGCCACATTGGGGTAACCGCTCGGATACGAAGGTGAGGAGGAAGATGATGTTGTGATACCTTGCGTGTATAAGTCGAAGTTTTCAGTGTAAGGCAGCGGAGTGTATGTGTCGCATGATGTTCTGAAAGAGAAGGGTGTACTCCATGCACTAAGATAGTTTCCGTCGCATACTGATCGCACTTTGATGACGTAAGTCTTATTGGCCATAAGACCTGTTATGGTACATGGATTCTCTGATGTTTGAAGAGAAGACCCTGATACGCCGTCTTCCGACATGTAATCAATTTGCCATAGACTCTCCTCGCCGCCGGGTGTCCAACTGATGCTAGCCTCGGTTGATGTGATGTTGTCCGCCGTGACATACAATGGTTTCGGGCAGGCAGGTGCAACCTCTATGGTGATGTCATCTATATACGCACCTTGAGTTTCTGCAGTCTTGACCATCTTGATGGCAGGAAAGATGCCGTTGGAATGGAAACGGGCCACATACTCGCGGTACTCCGATGTGAGTTGCAAAGTGGTGTCTGCCACAAAGGTGGATGCATCATAGACATCGGTCATCGTACCCACCTGGATGGTGGTTGAGGAGTAACTTGAATAATGTTTTGCCCAAAATGTCATCTGGTTATGGTTCATAGGATAGTTAGAGGATACAGGCGGGAGCACTGCTAACAGGTTGTCTGCATATGTGGATGTGGATGCGGTATAGAATAATAAAGAGTTATTGCCGTGATAGGCGTATGAAGAGGAACTGTTCACATAAGGATAGTAGTTGGTGCTGGAGGTGGCATCGTTGATGCGGTGCCAGCATGATGGGATAGGGTATGAACCGGATTCCGGAAGGCCGTCCTCCGATTCAAAACCGCAAGTGTAGGGTAATGTTATGTAGTTGCACTCTGTGGTAATAGTAACTTTCTTGAATTGAGACTGACTGGTTCCACAGTTGACCCGCACATAGTGGGCGTAGGTAGTACCGGGGGTGAGACCAGTACAAGTTCCGCCATACACGCCATCGCCAATTAATGTGTTAAAACCGTATAGTGGACTGGGATCTTCTCCCTCTAACACATGATGTGCATGTTCGTAAATTACAACGCTTGCGTTGCGTCCGTCAGTCCAAGAGAAATCATAGGAGTCTGGTCTGATGTTGGAGATGGTCAGGTTCTGCACTGGCAGACACTCGTCCTCGGAGACACACATCGTGAAACGAGTGTTGATGCGGTTATTTGAAGTACCGCCGGATGTCAAACCTTGGGCACCATAGCGATAGATGGTTTTAGTGTCATTATAATGAGAATATTCGAATGGGTAATTTCCTGATGAAGAGGAACGATAAACCATGACAAGCAGGTTTCCAGTGGCATCGTACTCAAACGGGGTGTCGAAGACCACTTCACTCCACTCGTTGGCTAAGAAATCAGGATAGCCGTCAAACACCTTGGTCATTGTGGCGCGGTCCACAGTGTCGGTGGCACTTTCGAATTCAGTTTTGTCGGTTTGGACCATATAGATTTGGAATGGGAAACCGCCCGCTTGGGGCGTTCTCCATGCCAGACCTTTGATGGCACCGGTAAACTCGGCTTCTTCCATAATCTCATCAGCAGTGAAAATCATCCAGTTTGCGCCGTATGTTGCCGAACTATAATTGTAAGCGGGATATGAGTTGCCGGTGTTGGGTTGTGTGCCTAAAGCAAACTGGCGAACACCCTGTTCGCCACAATCGGGCATAGTCATAAAATGCGTCGGTTCGGTCCAGCGACTTTGTCCGTCAGCGCCACAGTTGGCCTTTACCGTATAGAAATAGTTGGTATAAGGATTCAGGTTCTGCACGGTGGTGTTTGTCCCTGTTGCATAGGCATAATTTGAAGTGTTGGTCGTGTCAATATATTCCGTGTTATGCAATATATAGGTAAATGATTCACTGTTTTGACCGTTTATCTCCCAATAGAGGTTGGCACTTTGGGAAGTGATGTTTTGTGCTTGAAGGTTAATCGGTTTTGGGCATGTTACGCGGCTGATGCTGAAGTTGTCAATGGCTGCCGGGGGCTGTACTCCCTGACTGTTGTTGTTTCTCCAGATAAACACAACCATGTAAATACCGTCCTCATCCACTTGTAAATTGTTGATATCAATCCTATTCCATTCATTTGCCAAATGAAATCCATAGCCATAATCAAGGACTTTCCAGTCGGAAGGCAGCGAATTATAATTAAAACCTGCAGGGATGTTGGTACTGGCAGCAAGTTGTGTGGAGGCGGGCACCAAGGCCACACGGAGGTAATCGTAAGAGTTTTGACCATAAGCTTTCCAATCATATCGGATGTCGTATTGGCCAGCCGCCAGTGCAAATTGTTTGGCAGCGTAAATGGTGGCGGATTTATTGATGGAATAATTATTGTCGGCTCCGCCGTTGTTGGAGACATACAGGGATTTTGTGCCTTCACCGTTGTGAGTGGCTGTACCCTGCGCCCAGGCGTTCACGCACGAACCTTGGTAGAGGTCCCACTGCAGTTCGCCCTCGAAATCGTCGTTGTAAGGATGCTCCAAATCCACCGTCACAGGATCGTGACGCACATCGGTGAAGGTAATGCGTACGATGTTTCTGTTTGACAATCTTGTTCCTTCAACAGGGTTTTCAGGTGAACAATCATTATTATCATTGTGATAATAAAGTGTTTTAGGTTGTGATGTGGAGTTGGCTGCAAAAACATATTGGTTGCCATCATAAGCGGTGTTGTCTGCATTTTTGTGAACGGCTATCACTAAATTGTCGGTTCCGTTATAGGCGAAAGGCGTACTCAGTTCAAAGGTGTTCCAACCTTGCGTGCAGTTCATAGAACCGGTATAAACGGGTGTTAAATCCGAAAAAGAAACCCAATCCGACTGGGAATCGAAACTGCTTTTTGTGGTATGGCCCAGATATATGGTAGCATCCGTCACCTTAGTCATGGGTTGTTCGTACAAATACTGAAACGCAATCTTCGTGATCTTTCCAGCTTGCAGTTCACTTGCCGTGAAAATCTGCTGAGTGTAAGAGTATTTGTAGTAGTTATCAACAGGAATCTTATTATCTTTATAAATATGAATTTGTTCCCCAATGGCTATATCCCCGTCATTCAAGGTGTTCACCACGATGGTTACACTTTCCGCGTAGATATCCCCGCATTCGGTACTGACCGTAACAGTGTAGGCGGTGCCTGGGGTAAGACCGGAAAGGGATAGGGTAGGTGGTCCCATCACAAGATAATTGCCATCAGCGCCATCGTTAATTTCGACTGCCCATCTGCCACTAGTTTCCCAATTTTCATTTTCCCAAGACAGTGTGAAACTGTTAGTGGTGATATTTGTGGCTGTGAGATTCCTGACGGCACTGCATGCTAATGGCATGGTGAACGCAACAGCATCTGCATACGGACTGGGATCGGTGCCGCCGCAATTGTTGCGCAAATACAAATAATAGGTGGCTTCTGGGGTTAGATTTGTGAGTTCCACAGATGTTTCTGTTATGCCTGAGACATTGGGTCCTGATGTCGCCAGTTGATCCGCCGTTAGTGGGGATGTGCTGAGCACATATTCGTAATTGCTGGCTTGGCTGTTGTCGCCGGGGGTCCAACTCAGTGTGGCCGTTGATTTGTTTTGGATGGTCACTTGCGGGTTCAACGGAATGGCACAAGTAGGAGGGGTGTGGAAAGAGATTTCCACAAATTCGGAATGGGAATCCCCACATCCGGTTCTGACATATGCATAATATTGGGTGTAGGGATCAACGAATTCGTCACTAAAGATCCAACTTGTTCCACCTGCTCCTATGCCACCAGTATAATATAGCCCAGTATTCACGAAGTCGGTTATAGGAGAAGTGTACATCCAGATACCGTAACCTGTTGCTGTACTGGATGCGCTCTCATCCCAATGTATCGTGGCACTGTTGGGAGTCAAACTGGTGATTGTGAGATTTGTGGGTGGGAGACAGTCGCTTTCAGAATAGTTGAAAACAACATTGTCGATGGCCGCCGGAGGGGGAGTGCCGCCACTGCCGTCGTTTTTCCAAATAAAAGCCAACCGGTAGTAACCACCGTTAGCCACAGTAACCGTTTCTGTTATGGATTTCCATGTGGAATCACTTTGCAAGAAAGAATCGCCATCTAATGCAATCCATTCGGTTGGCAAATGGGAGGTGGGACCACTACCAGTATATGGATTTGTGTGTGCCGAAATGTTATAATCCACTGGGATTAAGGCAACACGCAGATAATCCCAATTTGCTTCGCCAAATGCTTTATAATCAAAGGAGAGTGTTGCGGTGGTGCCGCCCATGATATACACCTCATGATAGGCGTAAACGAAGGAACTAGCACTGTTTGTGGTGTAAGCATTGCTCACGCCGTTATCGTTGGAAATATACATGGCGTATGAGCCGCTGCCGTTGTGGGTGGCGGTCCCGATGTGCCATTGGTTCACGTCGGAACCGTTCAGGAACGTCCATGCTGAGGCGTCTGTGCTGTTTTCGAAATCGCAGGTGAAGGTTTTGGAAACCTGCGCATTTGTCACCGACCAACTAAGTGCGGTCAGCATTGTCAGAAGGAATAGAGCTCTTTTCATAATGGTGTATTTTAATGATTACTAATATTCCAAGCGTAATATTTTTCCTTGCAAAGATATAAATAGTTTTTTTTAACGGTATGAGTAAATTTACTCATTTTTAACAAAAAAATCGGCAAAAAAGGTTATTAACAAAATTAACAGGGAAAAGAAAAAAGGCGGTGGATAACAATTCCACCGCCTTTTGGCCGGAAAAAATGTGAATAATTTTTTTACCGTTTGACGATTTTCCTGACGGCGTTGCCTTGCGGCAGGGTCACCTTGAGGATATAGACACCTGCGGGCAGGTTGGAGATGTCGATGCGGGAGGTGTTCTCGAATACGGCGACTCTCTGTCCGGTGATGGTGTTCACCTCCACGCGCATTGCCTCCGAGCCGAGCGTAAGCACGCCGGTGGTCGGGTTGGGCCAGACGGTGAGGTTGTCGAGGTCGAGGTCATCGACGCCGAGCGGTGCAAGCGCCTCGCCAGTGGCGTCAAGGTCGGCGGTCTCGTAGCCTTCCTGTGTGACTTCTGCGGAGCGTGCGTGGGTGAGGTCTATGGAGATGTCGTCGATCCACTGCTGGCTGACGGTGTTGGAGTTGGTGACGATGTTGCGGAAGGCGATGTGCCTGCCGTTTCCGGAGTATGTGCCGAGGTCAACGGAGTGTTCGACGGGCATGTTGTAAACGCCGC
>JAEEGL010736325.1_pt1 | contig 61380 bp, 31 predicted proteins | sample 9134231 | NCBI WGS metagenome assembly JAEEGL01 (sample SAMN16246548, study PRJNA631951) | gut metagenome | biome: gut microbiome; feature: rumen; material: fiber-attached | host: Bos | place: Iran: Karaj | collected 2018-10
CACGAAAAGCAGCGCGAACTGCTTGACGATGAATATGTCTAATTTCTTTATTCGGAACATAATCAGCGTGCAAAGTTACTAAAAAGAGTTGAAGAATTGAAAAATTGAAGAATTGAAGTTAACTTCCTTGTTATTTTTTAACTATTCTTCAATTTTTCAATCCTTCAATCCTTCAATTTTTCAATTTTTCAATTCTTCACAGTCCGCTGGCCCGGTGAAGCCTGTCGAGATTGCTCTCCCAGAGGATCTTCAGGCCGTCGGCGTCGTCGTCTTCGGCAAAGTCGGTGATCAGCAGGTTCAGATGGTGGGTCAGGTCGCTCTTTTCGATCCTCATTTCCCAGAAGTCCTCTTCGTCTTCGTCTGTGTCCCATTTCAGACGGATATGGTCGTATTTCACCGCTTCTATCAGTTGTGCCGTCCTCACGTCCTGCTCTGTCCAGGGCTCTCCCCAGGTGAAGGTGAACACGCCTTCGTTTTCTTCCACGTGGTCGGCAAACCACCGTTCCAGTCCGTGCGCGCTGCTGATCTGGTCCCAAATAATGTTGGGCGACTCGGTTGTCAAGGGGTATTCGATATCTATTCTCTGCTTTGTCATAAGCCGTTTCTAGTAGTAAAATGTGATTAAACTTATAATATTTACGCCACAAAATTACAAAAAATAATCGAAATACAAAATATTTTCCCGAAAAATTTTGGTAGTTTCAGAAAAAGTAGTACCTTTGCACCCGCTTAACAAAAGATGATGGCGAGATAGCTCAGCTGGTTAGAGCGCATGATTCATAATCATGAGGTCGCCGGTTCAATCCCGGCTCTCGCTACCAAACAAGAGTTTTACAGCGGATGGGGTTTGGAGAACGTTTTGCTCCCAAGCCCTTTTTCTTTTACCGTGATTCATCGCCGCCACCGATGTAAAATATCCCCTTTCGGGTATAATATAGATAAATAACGTTAAAATTATACCCTTTCGGAGCTATTTTCTTGTATAATTCGGGAAAAATTGTCCGGCTCGTTATCACCACCGCTGCTTTAGTGTGGCCTCTACAGCTATTTTCCAGTTAGTGGTTGCAAGATGGAGCAGATGCATCATCTCGTCGTCGCAAACCAGTCTGATGATTCTTTCTTTTTTATCGTCATTCATAGCCATTACTTTATTTCATTTTATAGAAGATTTATTGCGTCACAGAATCAGGCTGTCCATCAGATACACGATGGCGCAGCAGATGGCGGCGATGGGGAAAAGGCCTAATCGTCGCCAGGCGGCAATGATGCCGACAACGAGGGCTACGGTGCCTGACAGGGGCGACATGGTGGTCTGGATCATGCTGGGGAAGGTCATTACGGCCAGCGTGACGTAGGGCACGTAATAGAGGAAACTGCGCAGGAAACGGTTGGTGATCTGACCTTTGATCAACAGCATCGGCACCACGCGGATCAGGTTGGTGGTGACGATGGCCAGCAGGATGCAGATGATGATGCTATGCTTGTCCATGGCCCTCCTCCGTTTTAATAGGTTTCAACCAGGCGGCAACCGCCGATATCAGAATGGTGAGCACGATGGTGCGCGTGCCGCTACTCCAACTGCTCACCACAGGGGCGATGCTGCAGGCACCGCTCAGCACGAAACTGGCGATGACGGCATAGAGCACATAGCGGTCGTCGCGGGCGGGGGGCATGATGATGGCAAGGAACATGCCGTAAAGCGCCACACTGAGAGCGGCGACGATGTTGGCTGGCAACATGCCGCCAGCCACGATACCTGCAGCGCAACCCGAAGCCCAGAAAAGGGTGGAGATGAGCGCGGCAGAATAGGTGTAGGCGGGCGGGCAGTAGTCCAGACGGGCGATGGAGATGCCGAAAATCTCGTCGGTGACGCAGCAGGCCATCAGTACACGGTGGATCCACGACGTGCCGGGGGCAATCTTCTGCGACAGGGCGGCACTCATCAGCATATAGCGCAGATTCACCACCAGACACATCGCAACGACCTCTACGTAGGCTGCCTGGGCGGCAACAAGCGTATAAACGCCGTACTCGCCTGCCGAGGCACGGGTGAAGAAACTGCTTACGAAACCGATGGCAGCCGTCAGTCCCGCCTGCTTGGCGATGATGCCCAGCGAGAAGGCAACGGCAAAATAGCCCAGCGCGATGGGGATGCCGATACGAAAACCTTGAATGATATCTTTACGACGCATGTCTGAAATGACGCTTTTGGTAGTCCTCTATGCTTTGGAAGATGACAAAGAGAACGGGTACGATGAACAACAGAGCGACGGTGCCGATGACCATGCCGCCGATCGTGCCTACACCGAGCGAGTGGTTGCCATTGGCACCGACGCCGGTGGCCAGCGCCAGCGGCAGCAGGCCGAAGACCATCGTGAGTGAGGTCATCAGAATAGGACGGAGACGAACGGCGGCTGCGTCGAGTGCCGCATCGACGATGCCCATGCCCTGACGATGGCGCGTAGAGGCGTATTCGGTCAGGAGGATGGCGGTCTTTGAGAGCAGACCGATGAGCATGATGAGACCCGTCTGCATGTAAATGTTGTTCTCCAGTCCCCACATCCTTGCGAAGAGGAAGCTGCCTGCCAGTCCGAAGGGCACGCTCAGGATGACAGCCAACGGGATGAACAGGCTCTCGTAGAGCGCGCAGAGAATAAGATAGATGAAGACAATGCAAAGCACGAAGACCAGTGTGGTGGTGTTCTGTGCCGATGCCTCCTCGCGCGTCATGCCGCCGAACTCGTAGCCGTAGCCCTCGGGCAGCACCTCGGCAGCCACCTCGCGGATGGCGTTGATGGCCTGTCCGCTGCTGTAGCCCTCGGCAGCCGTTCCGCCGACGTTGATACTCGGGAAGAGGTTGAAGCGTGAGAGGGTCTCGGAGCCGTAGATGCGTGTCAGGGTGAGATACTGGCCGATGGGCGACATCTCGCCACTGGCAGTCCGTACGAAGATGTTGTTCAGCGACTCAGTGTCGAGACGGTACTCGGGCGAGGCCTGCACCATGACGCGGTAGAGCTTGGTGAAGCGCACGAAGTTGGAGGCATAGACACCACCGACGTAGCCGCTGAGGGCAGAGAGCACGTCGCTGGGCGACACACCGCGACGCTTGCACAGGGCGGCATCGACCTCTACGCGGTATTGCGGGTACTTCAGCGAGAAGTTCGTATAGGCACGGCTGATCTCAGGACGCTCGTTGAGGGCGGCGATGAGACGGTTGGTATAGCCGAGCAGGTCGCTGACGGTACCGCCGTGCTTGTCTTGTACGTGCAGCTCGAAGCCGTTGATGCGTCCGAAACCGGGTAGCATGGTCTGTGTGTTCACCTGGATCTTGGCATTGGCGATGTCAGCGGTGCGCCGGTAGATTTCGTCGACCACGCTCTGCACATCGTCGCCCTTGCCCTTGCGGTCGCCCCATTTCTTAAGCTTCAGCGTGAAATTGCCGTTCGACGACGACTGCTCGAAGTTGTTGCTGTTGCCGGCGATGAGCGAGTAGATACGCAGCTGCGGCAGGTCCTTGATGCGTTGCTCTACCTCTTTTAATATATGGTAGGTCTGCTGAAGACTGCTGCCCGGCGAGGCCTGGACGTTGATAAAGACGGTACCCATATCCTCGTTGGGCACGAGACCGGTGCGGGTGGTCTTCATCATCCAGCCCAGCGCAACGATCGCCACGACGACGAGAGCTGCGGCGAGACGGCGGTGCGTAATGAAGCGGGCGACGGCGTGGTTGTATCGGCCGGAGAACGATGTGAAAATGCGGTTAAAACCTGCCTGGAAGCGGTTCAGCTTCTCATTGCGCATGATGATGGCACTCAGGGCAGGGGAGAGCGTCAGCGCATTGAACAGTGAGATGGCGACGGCGATGGCCATCGTCACGCCGAACTGGGTATAGAACGTGCCGGTGACGCCATCGATGAAGCATACGGGCACGAAGACTGCCATGAACACCAGCGTCGTGGTGATGAGCGCTGAGGTGATGTTGTGCATGGCATCGGCAGTTAATGTTTGAGGAGTGAGGAGTGTGGAGTGAGGAGGGAGATTTCCTTGAAGGGTGTGATCTGCGGCAGGAGTATTCTCACTCCTCACTCCACACTCCACACTCCACGAAGAATCGTGTCGTTCCAGCCTTGCCTGCACGGCCTCGACGACAACGATGGCATCGTCCACCACCGTACCGATGACCAGCACGAGGGCGAAGAGCGTCAGCATGTTGAGCGAGAAGCCGATGGCGTAGATGACGGCGAGGGTGGCGATCAATGACACGACGATGGCGATGGCGGGGATGATGGTGGCACGCCAACTGCCCAGGAACAGCCATACGACGAGAATGACCAGCAACAGGGCCTCGAGCAGCGTCTCGACAACGGAGGCGATGGAGGCGTCGAGGAAGTCCTTCTTGCTTTCGAGATCCTCGATGACGATGCCCGGCGGCAGCGACCCGCGTATCTCCCCAACCTCAGCGTCGATCTGCTTGATGATCTCGTTGGCGTTCGAACCGGCCACCTGATTGATGGAAATGTTGATGCCCGGGCTGCCGTTGGTCTCACCGATGATGTTATAATTCTGCGAACCGAGTTCCACGCGGGCGATGTCGCCGATGCGCAGCACGTCGCCGTCGGGTAGCGAGCGGACGACGAGGTTCTCATATTCCTTTTCCTCCTCGTAGCGGCCACGGTATTTCAGTACGTATTGGAATGTGTTCTGGCTCTCGGCACCGAGCGTACCCGTTGCCACCTCTACGTTCTGTTCGTTGAGCACCTGTGTCACGTCGGCCGGTGTAAGGCCGTAGCGCGCCATCTTCAGCGGGTCGAGCCAGATGCGCATGGAGTAGTCGGCACCCATCACGTTCACTTCGCCCACACCCGGTATGCGGCTCAGGCGCGGCTCGATGTTGATCTTGGTGTAGTTGGCCAGAAACGAGCGGTCGAAGGTGGAGTCGGGACTGTAGACGGCTATCTGCTTGATGTTCGACGTCTGGCGCTTGCGCACGGTGAGGCCGCTCTTCACGACGTCGCTCGGCAGTCGGCCCTGTACGGTAGCGGCGCGGTTCTGCACGTTCACCATCGCCATGTTCGGGTCGGTGCCCTGGCGGAAGAAGATGCCGATGGAGGCGGTGCCGTTGTTGGAGGCTGAGGATGTCATGTACATCATGCCTTCCACACCGTTGATGGCTTCCTCTAATGGTACGATGACGCTCTTCTGTACGGTCTCGGCGTTGGCACCGGTGTAGGATGCCATGATGCGGACGGTCGGCGGTGCAATTTCGGGGAACTGCTCCAGGGCGAGCTTGCTCAGTCCGATGATGCCCACGAGCACCATCAGCACCGAAATGACTCCGGATAATATCGGCCTGTCAATAAAAGTCCTGACGTTCATTTCTATGCGGTTGCAAATTATTCACTCTTCACTTTTCACTCTTCACTTCAATCCCTTCTTTGAGCAGTCCGGCACCCTCGGCGATGATGGTGTCACCCTCGCTGAGCCCCTGCTCCACGATGTATTCGCGTCCGTTGTTCTGCGGGAAGAGTGTGACGGCCGTTGCCTTCGTCTTGCCGTCAACGACACGATAGACGAACATACGGTTCTGAAGCTCATACGTCGCCTCCTGCGGGATGACGATGCAGTTTGTGCGGTGGGTCGGTACGATGACGGTCGCACTGCCGCCGTGATGCAACAGTCCGCCGGCATTGGGGAAGGTGGCACGCAGCGATACGGCCCCCGTCTGGCTATCGACCGTTCCGCTGACGGCACTGATACGGCCTTCCTGGTCGTATGCCTGTCCGTTGTTCAAGCGCAGCCCGACGGCGGGCGACTTGCTGATGAACTCCGTGATGGAACCGTACTGGCTGATGAGGTCCAGTGCCTGGTTCTCGCTGATGCTGAAATAGACGTAGATTTCCGAGTCGTCGGCTACCGTCACCAGCGGCTCACTGATGTTGCTGCTGACGAGCGAGCCCACGTGCCAGGGAATCATCGAGGCCACGCCGCTCACAGGGCTCTTCACCTCGGTATAGCTCAGGTTGTTGCGGGCGTTCACCTCACTTGCCTTCGCCTGTGCCAGAGCTGCCTCGGCTTCCAACAGAGCGTTGCGCATGGTTGTGACGGAGACATCGCCGACGACCTGTCCCTGCTGAAGACGCGTCTCGTTCTCGTAGTTCATACGGGCTGTGGCGAGACGGGCTTCCGCACTCTTACGGGCAGCGACAGCCACCTCCAGTGCGGCACGGAAAGGCACTTGGTCGATGACGAACAGCGTCTGTCCCTTGCGCACGGCCTGACCCTCGCCGGTCAATATCTTTGTGATGCAGCCTGATACTTGCGGACGAACCTCTACGATCTGCCTGCCCGAGAGACGTGCACTATACTGGCGCTCCAGCGACATGTCCTTCCGGCTGACTACCATCGTCTGATAGTTCGCGGCATCGTGTGCCTTGCGCTTCTCTCCACTGCACGACGTCGCCAGCAGTCCACACGACGTGACCGCCAGAACGGCTGATAAAACGGTAACGAACAACCTCTTCTCTCTCCTCATCTTTAGTTTTCTTTGTTGGGTCTGATATAATCGGCTACAAAGATACGCAAAAAACACGGTTTTCCAAGCAGATATTCGCGGAAAAATGACAGAAGTGCATATAATTGGACGAATTTTATGGTAATAATTCGCGGAAAACCATTATCTTTGCATCGATTTACTAAAATATTCTGAAAATGAAAGAGAATTATTTTGCGGACAAAAACCGCTATGACAACGGGATGGAATATGAGCGTTGCGGACGCTCGGGTGTTTTGCTGCCGAAGGTGAGCCTGGGCTTCTGGCATAACTTCGGAAGTGTGGACCCCTACGAGCGCAGCCGTGAGATAACGCACTATGCCTTCGATCATGGCATAACGCACTTCGACCTGGCCAACAACTACGGACCAGTCTATGGCTCTGCGGAAGAGACGATGGGGCGACTGATGGAGGAGGATTTCCGTCCGTATCGTGACGAGCTCTTCATCTCGTCGAAGGCCGGTTACGACATGTGGCCCGGTCCTTACGGCAACTGGGGCAGCAGGAAATATCTGATGGCCAGTCTCGACCAGAGCCTGAAGCGCATGAAGATAGACTATGTGGATCTGTTCTACAGTCACCGTTACGACCCTGAGACGCCGTTGGAAGAGACGCTGCAGGCACTGGTGGATATTGTGCGTCAGGGAAAGGCACTCTATGTGGGCATCTCACGCTGGCCGCTGGAGGCGACACGTTTCGCGGCAAAATACCTTCGGGAGCGCGATGTGCCGTTGTTGATTTATCAGGGCCGTCTGAACATGCTCGACCGTGAGCCTCAGGAAGAGGGCATACTCGACCTCTGTGCTGAGGAAGGAATCGGCTTCATCTCGTTCTCACCGCTGGCACAGGGATTGCTGACAGACCGCTATCTTAACGGCATTCCCGAAGACTCGCGTATGTCGAAGGGAAAGTTCCTGAAGGAGGAAATGCTCACGCCGGAACTGTTGCAGAAGCTGCGCGAATACAACAAGACAGCAGAGACCCGTGGCGAGACCCTCGCGGAGATGGCACTCGCATGGATACTCCACCAGAAGGCGGTAACGTCGGTACTCGTAGGCGCCAGTTCTACCGCACAGCTGGAGAAGAACCTCCGTTGCGTGAAAGCAGCACCATTTGACGAAGAACTATGAAGCGGATACTTTTCATATCGTTGTGCCTGATCTGTGTGATGGCGGGTAAGGCGCAGGACAATATCGACCTCTCCGGACTGTGGGATTTCTGTATCGGCGACTCGGCGAAGTATGACGACGAAATCGTCCTGCCGGGTTCGATGCTTACTAACGACAAGGGCTACAAGGTGAGCACCAGCACCCGATGGACGGCCACACTCTACGATTCGTCGTTCTACTTCAATCCCTATATGGCGAAATACCGCACGGCAGAGAACCTGAAGTTTCCTTTCTTCCTGACGCCTGCACGCCATTATGTAGGCAAGGCGTGGTATCGTAGGATGATCTATGTCCCGCAGTCGTGGGCAGACAAGCGAATTACCCTCTTCCTCGAACGCCCGCATATCGAGACGACGGTGTTGGTGAACGGCAAGGAAGTCGGTCATCAGAACTCGCTCTCCACGCCTCATCAGTATGATATCACCAGCTGTCTGTCGCCCGGACAGCGTAACAAAATAGAAATATGCGTGTATAACGGCATCAAGAACGTGGGTGTGGGCATCGACTCTCACAGCGTGTCAGACCAGACACAGGGCAACTGGAACGGTATCGTCGGACAGATTGAGCTGAGGGCCAGCGCGGCCAAGCCATACATCAAGAAGGTGAAGATCGTGCCCTATGTGGGCTTCGGCATCGTGAACCTTGAGATAGAGATCGGTGCTTTCCCGAGGGCGGTATTCTATCAGCTGCCGGATATCTGTGTCGGCATCGAACGGGCTGACAAGAAGTCGGACACCTTTATGCATTATTTCGAAGTCATTGATAAGAAAGTGTCGCTCAACGTCCCGTTAGGGAAGGAGGCGGCCTTGTGGGATGAGTTTCATCCGCAGTACTACAGAATGGGCATCACCTTTGGCGACGATTATTACGAGACCACCTTCGGGATGCGCGAGATCGGTGTCAAGGATAGGAGCATCTTTATCAACGGCCATCCGATCATGCTTCGCGGAACCGTCGAGAACTGCTGTTTCCCGGAGACAGGCTATCCCCCGATGGATGAGGAGGAGTGGACCAGGATTATCCAAAAATGTAAGCAGTACGGACTGAACCACATGCGCTTCCACTCCTGGTGCCCGCCCGAGGCCGCCTTCGTGGCAGCAGACAAGTTGGGATTCTACCTCATGCCCGAGGCCCCCTCATGGTCGAACCACGGCGTGAAGCTGCGCAGCGGTCAGATTGTCGATGACTATCTGATAGAGGAATCGAAGCGGATAGTCGACACTTACGGCCATCACCCGTCGTTTGTGATGATGTCGGCAGGCAACGAACCGGCAGGCCGATGGGTGGAGTACTGCAACGACTGGGTGAAGGAGATGAACAAGTACGACGCTTCGAAGATCTACTGTGGCGCTGCCGTCGGTGGCGGCTGGGAATGGGATAACGGCTCGGAGTTTCATGTGAAGGGTGGGGCAAGAGGCCTCGACTGGAACAACCATGCCCCTCACTCTGACGACGACCACAACGCAGAGATGGATTTCCCGAGGAACTATAAGGACGAGAAGCCAAACAACAGTCCTATCATCGCTCATGAGCAGGGGCAGTGGTGCGCCTTCCCCGACTTCAAGGAGATATCTCAGTATCACGGAGTCAACAAGCCTGGTAACTTCGAAATCTTCCGTGACCTGTTGCGCGACAACGGGATGGCGTCGCAGGCAGAGAAATTCCTGATGGCAAGCGGAAAGCTGCAGACGCTCTGCTATAAATACGACATTGAGCGCAATCTGCGGACAAAGGACTATGCCGGATTCCAGCTCTTAGGCCTTAATGACTATAGCGGTCAGGGTACGGCGCTCGTTGGCCCGCTCAACGTACACTGGAATGAAAAGGGCTATACCGATGCTACGGAGTGGATAGAGTTCTGTTCGCCCGTCGTGGCACTGGCCAGATTCCCGAAGTTCGTGTACAGCAACAGGGATACGCTCAATGTGCCTGTGGAGTTGTATAATGCGATGTATGCCGATGTCCTCAATGTCAGGAATAACTATTACATTACCGATGATACGCAGAAGGTGTATTTCGGTGGACTCCTTTCCGTTGGCAACTTGCCTGTGGGTAAGAATATCAATATCGGTAAGATCAGCCTCCCATTGGACACATTCGTCAAGCCCACGAAGCTGACGCTCTCTGTGCTTGTTGCGGGAAAACTGAGGAACCATTGGGATTTTTGGGTCTATCCGGAGGTAAAGGATACGCTCTCTTATGACGATATCTATCAGACAGACACTTTAGACGCGAAAGCCCTTGAGGTATTGGGGAAGGGCGGTAAGGTCCTGATAACAGCTGCCGGGAAGGTGCGGCTGGGGAAGGATGTCGTGCAGTATTACCTGCCAGTGTTCTGGAATACTTCGTGGTTCCAGATGCGGCCGCCTCACACCACTGGCGCATACATCGACAAGCGTCATCCACTCTTCAAATACGATTTTCCCACCGACGAGTGGAGCAACCTGAACTGGTGGGAACTACTCAACAGGGCTCAGGTGATGAACCTCATGGAACTGCCCTTAGACTACCAGCCGCCCATCCAGCCTATCGATACCTGGCACATTAGCCGGAAACTCGGAATGCTCATCGAGGCAAATGTGCTGAAAGGCAGGCTCCTAATGACTACGATGGACATCACATCCAATCTGGAGCACCGGCTTGTAGCGCGTCAGATGCGTCAGGCAATCATCAGGTATATGGAGAGCGATGACTTCAAGCCCGCAATAACCCTTACGCCTCAGACCATTACGGACTTCTTTACTAAGGACGGCCCGAAAGTGGATATGTACACCAAGGCTTCGCCTGCCGACCTAAAACCGCAGATCGGGGGGAATGTGTCGAAAAAATAGATTTATTAAATAACAACGGATTTCACGGATTAAACGGATTTAAGTCCTGCTGATTATCAGTAACTTAGTTAATCCGTTTAATCCGTGAAATCCGTTGTCTTTAGTTATGAATTATTCTCTCTGATTGCAGCGTCACTGTGGAGTTGAGGCCGCTTGGCATGGGCGTCCAGTTGGCGTAGGTCGTTTTGTTGTAGTTGATGTCAACAACGTTTATCTCGTTGAACTTACGCCACGCTACACCCTTGCGGTCTAAGTCGGCAATACGGTTGGCGGGGAGATTGGTGACCTCGATGCGCAGCTCGTTGCTTCCTTTCCGTATGGCGTCTTTGCAGTCGAGGATAAAAGGTACTGCCCAGGCACAACCAAGATATTTTCCGTTGAGATAAACGCGGGCAGACTCTCGTACGTCACCGAGATTGATGGTCCAGTGCTTCTTCGCCTGTTTCCCGGACAACTTGAAGGTAGTGGTATAGACGCCAGTGCCCATGGTGACGGCTGCAGAATCGCATAGATGCTCCCAAGTCTGTAAGGTGTCGAGGCGGAAGGTGCCTTTTACGCGAGGGCTCTCATCGATGAAAGAAAGCGCCCAGGGGCCTTTGAGCTCGATGCGCTCCTGAGGCGAGGGGAGGGCCTTATCGTTACTATAGTTCCTATCGTTTATTTGCAGGATGCGGCTTTCGCCCGATTTTAGGGCGATATGCAGTTCGCCATTATTAACGATGGCGGGGGCGATGTCACCGTTTAGGGGGTTAAACCACGTCGCACCTTTGAAGGGAACAGCTAATGCGACGTCTCCTTTGATGTCGTTGGGCGTGAGGTTGACGATAAAGTAATGCCAGCCGTCGGCTGTCTTTCTACGGATGGCGCGCAAGCCAAAGGCTGTCTTCATGGGCTCAGCCTTAGCGAACTTCGCCATTTCTTCTGGCGATTCACCTTTGATGACATAATCGCTGATTGGGTGCAGCAATGCCGCCAGACGACTGTCGATAGTCGTGTTGCTGGGGATGATGAGCGCACGATAGCGGGTGCCTCCTTCGGTGACGAGCATGCCGTCTTCTATCCGGACTTTAGCCAACTGACGGTCGCTGATATAGTCGCAGTCGTAGCCTAAGCTGTCGATGGTCAGGATGCTCCTGATGAACTGAGGCGCTTTCTCGTCCATCGTGTGGATGTCGAACTGCATCAACAGGTCTTCGCCGCCTCGGCGTTCTTTGCTTTCCCATTTGGCATCGTCGTTACGTGGGCCACGCTGTTGCCACATATCGCGAACGGGCAGATAGACAAGGAAATCGTTGTCGGGCTGTCCTAACTGAAGGAAACTCTGACAGCGTTCAATATATTGCATGAGATAAGGTGCATCGCGCCAGATGGAGTTGGTAGGACTCATGTCGACCGACGCATAGAACTTCCATCCCGGCCAAGGGTCGTTTTTAGGCGTATAGCATGAACCGTGAAAATAGACGTGATTGACGCCGCAGGTGAACATCAGGTCGAGGTCGGGCTTCATCTGAGAGAGACTGGTGCGGAAATGCTCCGTCAGCCATGTGAATGTCTCGCTCGATGTGAATGGTTTGCCTGTGACGTGGGCTGCTGACGAAGCATACTTCAGCATCGAGACATCGCTGAAGTTCTTCTTCGTCATGCCCGGATCGGTACGCAGCCCCTTGATGCCGAACTCAGAGAGTCCGAAGCCTTCAATCTCCGGGATGTCAACAGCGGCATAGAGGTCAAGCAGGTTGGCGGGCGAACCGTGTGCCTGATTGCGCACCTTTACGCCGTGCTTGTGTGCCCACGATACCCATTGCTGCGTAAAGTTCTCAAGCAGCATGTCGGAGAGTGTCTCACGATAGTCGCAAAGCACCTGATTGCCGTCATTCACTTCACCTAAGAGCTCTGGCAGCTTTGTGCGCAGGTCATAGCCGCGACGCTTCTGAAACTCTTCGAAAAGAGTAGGCGTCCAGTTGGCCTTATACACTTCGTAAGAATCGTTGAAGAATGTATGAGGGTAGGGAACGCCCGATGTGGCAAATGCCTGTTCGAAACGGTTGAGGTAATGGTGAACGGCCTCACGGTCGAAATGATCCACTACCCATCCTTCGCCGCCGGGGGCAGCACGCTTCACCTTCTGCTTGGTGCGGCCAATCTCCACGTTATACGTCTTAACACCGTTAATAATGGTGTCTTTGAAGATTGCCTTGCAGGCGGCCTGATCCAATGAGATATGCGGACCACCGAAGGGCCATCCCGTGCCGCAGTTCATATCCACTTCGATCCCCAGTGGCTTGGCGATATCCTCAACGGTCTTCAGGGCCTGCATCCATTCGGGCGACAAAAAGGGAATGTTGTTTTTGTCGTTGCCTTTGACGCCATAGAGCGGGGTAATCTCTACCGCTCCGATACCGGCACGGGCATATTCGGAGAGGTTCCACTGCAGGTTTTCCTTGTCTACGGCAGAGCCCAGCCACCACCAACGGGTGCCGGGCTTAGCCTCAGGACGTGGCGCTGGCCATGTCTGGGCGTAAGAATGAGGAATGAGGAATGAGAAATAAGAAATGATGATTACTAAGCATGCAAGTCGTCTCATGGCTCTTGTCTTTTTAGTCCTTAACCAATTTGTAGTATTCACTTAGTCCGAGCAGGAAGCAGCCCGTGCCGTAGTCTTCGAAATCGGGAACGCTGGTAAAGGTGACAGGCTGGCCTGCAGAGGGGTCTTTTCCCGTTCCTTGGTTCCATCCTAAGAATCCGTCATTGTGGACACACGACTCCAGTGCCTTCCATGCCTTGTCGCAGGCAGGACGATAGACATTCTCCTTCAACAGTCCTTTCTGAATTCCCCACGACATTCCATAGAGGAAGAGCGCCGTGCCTGTCATCTCCGGATTAGGATAGTCGACATCCGACACCAGACTTGCATGCCAGAAACCGTCGTCATGCTGACATTTCAGGAGTCCGGCACTCATCAGCAGGAAATCTTTCTTAAGTTGCTTATAAGCCTTCTCCTTTGGCGAAAGCACATCCATACAGCGTACCAGAGCGGCATACACCCAACCGTTGCCCCGGCTCCAGTAGCAGTTCTGTCCGTCTTTCTCCTTATAGGGGGGCACGTAGTCTTTATCTCTCCACCACAGGCCTTCCTTCACGTTAAAGAGTCCGCCTCCGCAGGTGTTACGGCTCCACTCATAGCTCTTCATGGCGTAGTCGAGATACTGCTTGTCGCCTGTGATGGCGTACATCTTTACATAGACCGGCATCGCCATCTGTATGGCATCGATCCAAGTCCAATAGTCAGCACGACCTGAAGCCATCTGCTTGGCGAGGTTCTCCTTTACCTGCTCTAAAGCACCTTTGCCTGTCAACTGGTTGTATTCGATATAGGTTTGTGCGCAGCACTGGTCGTCGGCATCGGTTGTCTTGGTGCCGTTACGTGGCGTCCACTTGTGGAAATCCGCCCATTTGAAGGTGTAATCGAGATAGCGCTGCTGGGGATCGATGGCATTCAGCGCCATCAGTCCCTCATAGTAAACGGCGCGCGTCCAGAGTGACGAAGGGCGTATTTTGTTTACATTTGTAGGAAGGGTCGGGTCGCTGAACTTCATCATGAAGTAGTCGTTGGCTTTCTGTGCCGTCTTGAGCACGTCGGACTGAGACTGGGATGAAGCTGCTGTGACACAGCAGCATACAAGAAAGGAGATGAGCAGTCGTTTCATAATGGTTGTCTTTATTATTTTGTTTCGAGTTTGGTCATAATTGTCTTAAACTTGTCGGAGAGCGTTCTCAGCGTCACCTTCGATGGCGACTTTCCGGCACGGAGGATGACCATCGCAGAGCCGTTCCACAGGCGACGGTGGTCTGTCACGTTCAACTCCTCGCTGGTGATGTCGCCGTTGGTTACTGCTGCGATTTTTGCATCACCTTCGACTTCGAATCTCAGCTCGTCATCAGCAAGGAATACGCGTCTGCCTTTGCTATCGACAGCGATGATACGGAGATGCTGAAGGTCCTGTCCGTCGGCATGCCAGTCGTTGTTGTCGGGAGTGATGATGAGTTTAACGGCCTTGCCTGTGGTCTCCAGCTTATGACGGGCTATCACCTTGCCATTCTCGTATGCTACGGCCTCCAGCTTGCCTGAGTGATACGGGACATTTTTCCAATAGATACGGTTGCGGACATTCGGATCGACTGGATTCTGCTTGCGTCCAAGACTTTTGCCGTTGAGCAGCAGCTCCACTTCCTGGCCGTTGGTAAAGGTAAACAGATTGACTGATGTTCCTTCCTTGCGGTTCCAGTTCTCTGATAGGATGTCGTTACCCGTCTGTATACCGTTCCACTCGATGTCTGATTGTCCGTCTTCTACTATTGCGATATGCACTAAAGGCTCGTCTGCGAGGAAACTCTTCATGAAGAAGGCCTTTGGCTTGGGTTCCAGTGATATGTCGAATACCCCCTGCGCCCATCCTTTGTCCGGCCAGCCCTGACTCTCGCCGAGATAGTCGATGGCTCCCCAATAAGCCAGTCCAATCACCTTGTTCAGATCCATCTCAAACCAGTTGGGCCCCATTTTGTTGATGCTGGCCTCACTCTGATAGAATGTCATCCATGGGAAGCGTCGTCCGTCGCCAGGGAAATACATATACCTGTAATTATATGCCTGTATGTCTGTCTGCATGGCGAGGTCGCAGGGTAGGGAGTCGGTTTCCCAATTGCGATAGCGGGGGTGCATGGCGACGGTCACTTTGCGTGTGGAGTCGTAACGCTCCAACACGGGCTTCATCATCTTGTAGCAGGTGACACCGAAATCGTTGAACGGCTGGTTGGGGTCTTGCTGCAGCTCGTTGCCGAGACTCCACATCACTACCGATGGTGAGTTGCGGTCACGGGTTATCCACTCTGTGATGTCCTGCGCCCAGTGATTAAGGAATGGTACGCGCCCGCCTGTATGTTGGCGCGTCCATTTATCGTAGAGTTCGTCAACGACGAGTATGCCGTATTTGTCACAGAGTTTGATGAAGTCGCGGCTATAGGGGTTGTGCGACGTGCGGATATGATTGATGCCGAACTGCTTCATCAGTTGGATGCGCTTTTCGATTGCTCTCGGATAGGCGGCAGCACCGAGAGCACCGAGGGTATGATGATTGGCATAGCCCTTCAGCAGCACCTTCTTGCCGTTGAGCTTCAGGCCGAACGCGGGACTGTATTCAACGGTACGTATGCCGAACTGCTCGCTCACCTCGTCGGCAACGCTGCCGTCTTCGTGCAGCAGCTGGGCAACAGCCGTATAGAGATGAGGCGATTCCGGCTCCCACAGTTGTGGATCAGGTATCTCCTGGAATGGCATCTGGATATTAAGCGTGCGCGTTTGCGGATTACCGCCACGCTTGACAGTCTGCTCTACGACCAACTGTCCTGCCGGGTCGTAGATACTTACCTTCATTGTCGTCTGTTTTGACTTCGTGCGGTTGGTGTAATCTGCCGAGAGGCTGACCTGACGGTTATCGCGTGTGGTGATATACAGTGGATGGCGCTCGAAATAAAGGTCGGACGGTGTCGTCACAAGGCTCACGTTACGGAAGAGTCCGCCACCTGTGTACCAGCGGGAGTTCTTCTCCGTCATCGTGTGCGCCTTTACCTTTATCTCATTGGGCTCGCCATAACGCAGCAGCTTGGTGACATCGATCTCAAAACCAACATAGCCGTAGTCTGTTCCACCGATATGCTGTCCGTTCAGCCATACATCGCCTACGTACATGATGCCTTCGAAATCGAGGAGCACTCGTCGGCCTTTCATCGAAGCATCGGGAGTGATGGTCTTGCGATACCATCCTGCTCCCATCTCCTTGAACCCTCTGGCTGAGAGACGGCTCTTGATGTTTGCCGCCACATCGCTGTTGTCGGCACGCTCGTCGGCTGTAGGAGCGACCCAGGGCTGTTCTATCTGGAAGTCATGGGGAACATCCACCGTTCTTGATTCATTGAACAGCGAGTCACGCGAAAATTCCCATCCGAAGTTCAGGTTGACAATTTCCCTTGGCTGTGCCCACAAACTTGTTGTGAGTGAAAGCAGAAATACAATTGCATTGGTGCGATTCAGTTTCATTTGTTCTTTCGTTTTAGTTTCCTGCTGCAAAGTTATGCGAAATATCCTGGTGTTTACTTATCCATCTGTTCTGAATTTAGCAAATTTGTACGACTTTGATAGAATACGGACAATAGTGACTCGTACTGACTGGCTAAAAGGAATAATTTTGCAGCATCAAAACGAATCAAAATGAAAAAGTATTTATTCCTAACTCTGGCTATGGCCGTAAGTCTGAGTGTCAGCGCTCAGAAGATCGACACCTTATTAAATATATATAGTGTCAGTCCGATCGACTTCTCTGTAAAGGTTCCCGATGGTAACTATCGTGTGACCGTAACGCTCGGTTCCAGGAAACGTGCCGCACAGACTGTCGTGCGTGCTGAGTCCCGCCGGCACTATACAGATCTCGTCACCACCAAGAAAGGTAAGTTCCAGACAGTTTCGTTCACCGTCAACAAGCATCAGCCGATGATTGATGCCAACACGAACGTGAAGTTGAAACCGCGCGAACTAAGTTATAAGAACTGGGACGATGTGCTCAACCTCCAGTTTTGCGGTCCGGCTCCTGCCGTGCAGCGCATCACGATCGAACCCGACACTCAGGCTGTGACCGTCTTCCTCTGTGGCAACAGCACTGTAGTGGATCAGGAACAGGAGCCTTGGGCATCGTGGGGCCAGATGATTACCCGTTGGTTCGACGAGTGTGTTGTGATAGCCAACTTTGCCGAGAGCGGCCTCTCAGCCACCACCTTCCTCGCCCAGTTGCGACTTGACAAGATCCTTACCCAGTTGCGTGCCGGTGACTATGTGATCTGTGAGTTCGGACATAACGACGAGAAGGAGAAGAAGGCCGGCGATGGTGCCTGGTACAGTTATACCCGCAACTTGAAGATCTTTGCTGACCGTGTGCGGGAAAAGGGTGGAAACATCATTTTCGTGACGCCTACGGCGCGCCGCTTCTTCAACGATGACCAGACGACGCTCCGCAATACCCATGGCGACTATCCTGAGGCCATGCGTACCGTTGCACGTCGTGAAAACATTCCTTGTATCGAGCTGAACGGCATGACGCACACCTTTTATGAGGCCCTGGGCTTCGAGGGTTCGAAGAAAGCACTTGTCCATTATCCGGCAAATACCTTCCCTGATCAGCCTCAGGCCTTGGCCGATAACACTCACTTCAATCCCTTTGGAGCGTGGGAGGTGGCAAAAATGATTGTCATGGGTCTCAAACAAATCGGTTCGCCCTTGACCGGTTATCTCAGGGCCGACTGGCAGGACTTTGATCCGTCTCACCCTGACAATCCGGATGATTTTGTGTGGTATCCATCAGGAAATACCAATCTTATTAAGCCTGACGGCAACTAATGATGTGGTGATTGTATTATAATATTATTATTCGTATGATCGTCCTATTCCTCAGAAGTTCATCGATACCCTCCAGAACGAGGACGGTTCGAACCTGAGCGATGCTGAGAAGAAGGCTTGGCAGAATCCTGGATATTAATAGAATGCATGATGTTGATTCATAATAAGAATTGTTAGCAGATTAATTTAGGTTAGTTAGTTAATTTCAAACCGTCCCGGAAGCTAGCGTGCTTCGCGGGGCGGTTTACTCTATTCTTTCTTAGCCTTTCCGAACTTACTTGGCGGGACACCGTATTTCTCCTTGAAGCACTTGTAAAAATACGTAGGCGACTGGAAACCGACCTTATAGCTGATCTCCGTTACGTTCAGGTCGCCCTCGATAAGCAGGTCGGCAGCTCTCTTCAGACGTTCTGTCTGCAGGTAGTTGTTGGGCGACATGCCAGTAAACTCCTTCATCTTGCCGTAGAATTTCGTGCGCCCCATCTTCAGCAGCGCTGCCAGGGTGTCTACGTTGAAGTCGGGGTCACCCAGCCGCTGTGCCACGATGGCCTCCATCTTGTCTTTGAAACGCTGGTCAGCCTCGTCGGTGATGATAGGCTGTCGGGGCGTCTCCGGGATGTCGCCGTCGGCAGACTTCACGCGGCCGTACCATTGTATCAGCTGTGTGATGCGCAGGATGAGCAGCTCGTAGTTGCAGGGCTTCACCATATAGTCGTCGGCACCGGCCTTATAGCCGCGTAGCAGTTGGTCGTCGCCGTCGAGCGCTGTCAGCATGATGATAGGGGTGTCATGCACCTGTTGGTCAGAGCGCAGCTGTCGTACAATCTCGAAACCGTTGATGTCGGGCAACATGATGTCGCAGAGGATGATGTCTGGCCTGTTCTCCGTAATGCCGCTGATAGCCGACTGCCCGTCGGTGTAGCTGACGGTCTTGAAATAGCGGCCTATGCTGTCGCGGATCTGGTCGAGCATATCGGGATCGTCCTCTATGATGGCAACGGTGTGGTCGTTGAAGGCCTCTGGCACCAGCTCCTTGATGATGTCAGGGGCTGTCTCTTCCGTCGTGATGGTGTTGACAGCCGTCGTACCGGCATATTCCTCGGGTGTGTATGCACTTTCTGATGCGGGAATGGCTGCCGTGAACCGTGATCCGCCTTCTGTCGATACCCGTTCATACACGAGGCTGCCTTTATGCAGGCTTGCCGACTGATAGGCCGTATAAAGTCCGATGCCCATGCCGCCCTGCGACACATAGCCGTGCATGAAGGGCTGGAAGAGTTCCGGCATCTGTTTAGGACTGATACCGGGACCGCTGTCCTCTACGATGAACAGGATCTTGTCGTTATCGTCGTCTTTCTTTATCTTCAGACTGATACTCCCGCGCTGAGGCGTGTATTTCACCGCGTTGCTCAGCAGATTATAAAGTATCATCTCCACGAGGTGTGGGTCGAACACCATCTGATGCTGATGTGCGAAAGGTGTGAATGTCAGCGTCTGCTCCTTGCGAGATGTCATCTCCCGGAACTCGTCGCTGGTGGCGCGTGCCAGTTTGATGATGTCTGCCTGCATCACGCCAAGTCGCTGGTTGCCTGTGTTGATGCGACGGAACTCCATCAGCTGGTTGACGAGCTTCGACAGGCGTTGTGTGCCTCTCCTGACTGTCTGTACTGCCGAGCGTGACACCTGATTGTCGTTGCCCTTCTGCGTCAGTTTGTCGGCAGCACCGGAGATGATGGCCAGCGGTGTACGGAACTCATGTGCGATATGCGTGAAGAAGTTCAGACGGAAGGCCGTCAGCTCTTTCTCCACGCGTATCTGCTGGTGTAGTTCGAAGTTCCTGCGCCAGGCTCGGTAGAAATGGAATGCCACAAACCCTATTACAGTAAGATAGATCAACCATGCCCACCATGTGTTGTACCACGGGTAGTGGATGTTGATGGTAAAGAGATAGGGCTCGCTCCACTGGTTGTTCTGATTGAGAGCACTGAGGTGGAAGACATACTTTCCTGGCGGCAGGCCGTTGTAGCGGGCGCTGTTGTCGCTTGTCAGCTGACGCCAGTCGTGTTCCACGCCTTCCAGATAGTACCGATATTGGGTGGAGGCGATGCCGGCATAGTCAAGATTGGAGAAACTCAGTTCTATCGAGTTCTGGTCGTGGCTCAGTTCCAGTCCTTTTTCGGAGGTCGGCAGATATCGGTCGACGCCGTTGATGCCTACCATTGTGATGATGGGGTGTTCTGCCTTCTCCGGATTGTTGGCGGTGAGTCGCTCGGGTTCGAGTATCATCATACCGTAGGCGGTACCGAACAGCAACCGTCCGTCGGGCAGCATGGCCGTACTATTGTCGGTATAGATATTGCTCTCCAGTGTGTGGCCGAACTGGTAGGAGTTCACTTTCTCGTCCTTATGGATACAGGTAAGGCCGTTGTCGGTGCCTGCCCAGATGTTACCCTGACGGTCGGAGGTGATGGAAAATACGTTGTTGGTGGTCAGACCGTCGTGGGTGGTGTAGCCGCGCTCGATGGTGAACTTCCCCTCTTCGTATTTACATTTCTGCAGTCCGCCGCCTCGGCCGCCGACCCAGATATTCCCGAGGGAGTCGGGCATGATACATGCAATCTCATCAAACGGGAACTCGCCGTTTTGGATGTTGTGACAGATGAAGTCGTCGTTGCTCAGGGTCTTCCTCAGCATGTCGATATGATAGACACCGTTGTTGGTGGCCAGCCACAACAGGTTGTGGCGGTCTACCCTGATACTGTGCACGCAGCTCTCGTTGTAGGAGCGTTTCATCATCTGGCTAACGTCGAGGCTTCCGTCGTCCTTCAGTCTGACAACAAACACACCGTCGCCCCAGGTCGAGATCCACAGACGACCTAACGGGTCTTCGATGATGTCATAGATCTGGGTGGAAGGAAACTCCACCGGCTTACGGTCGACATATAGTCCTCCGCCTCGTGTACCCATCCACTCGTGTCCCTTCGTGTCTTTGTGGAAGGCGTAGGGGGTAGAGGGGAGCGTGACGGGGGCGGCATGGCTCCATGTGTCAGGCTCGAGGTCGTAGAGCCGATTGTCCTTTGTGCTCACAAATACCCGGTCGCCAGTAAAGTACACCATGCGCACGAAGTTGCTCCAGTCGCCTTTTTTCTCCGGCTGGGGATAGAAATACTCGGCGCTTGTCTTGTCCGGCGGCAGAATACAGGTCAGACCTGTCGACTCCTCGCTGAGCCAGATGCAGCCGCTGCGGTCGATGAGGATATTGTTCAGGTAGCTGTTGCCAACGATGGGCCACGGCGACGTGGCAGAATAGTGTTGCAGACGGTCTGCCTCGAGGTCATAGACGAAGAGACCGTTGCCGTAGCTGGCGATATAGTAGAGACCGTCGGCACCTCTCTTGATGTTGTATCTGCGGAAACGCTCCACCGTCGACCTCACGCCCTCCATCAAGTTCAGCACCCTCATGTCGCCCTCGGCTGGGAAGACGTAGAGAATACCTGTGCTGTTGCTGATAAAGTAGTTCTTGTCACCGCTGAGTCCTTCCATGATGGCGCCTCCGCGTACGTGATACTGCTCGGTGACGGTGGCCTTCCCGTCTTTCGGTGACACCATGAGCGTCTGCCCCGTTGTCATGATCATCCACATCCCGTGCCATTCGAAGCTGGCCGACACGACGCTGATGTTCTTCACGTCGGCGGTGAGGGGGGTATGTCGCAGTTCCCGTCCGCTCTCATCGTAGGTGATAATTTCGCCGGCGTTGGTGAGTGCCAGCATCTGACGGTCTATCTGTATGCCCCGCCGGAATTGTACACCCTTGCTGACGGTACGCGCCTTGCCTTCGCCATCGATGATGGTGATGCCGTCGGTGGTCATCGCCCAGAGGCGTCCTTTGTCATCCTCAAAGGCGTCGTTCACATGGTTTACTGCCATGCCGTTGTCCTTAGTGTAATCCATACAGCTGACACTTCCGTTGGCATTGCCCTTCACGCGGCGTACGCCCGACTCATCGTCGAACATCCACACCACGCCTTGTTTGCCTCGGATAAACCGGCGGTAGGTACGGGCATAGTCTTTATGTCCTGTGAAGTCAATGAAGCTGCCTGTACGCAGGTCATAGCAGCAGAAAACGTAGGTGGAGGTGCGCATCCAGAGGTGGCGCTTGTCGTCATCAGGGAACACATAGCCTACGACACCCTGTATGGGGTCGGGCTCTGGACCGAGATCGTAGATATTGTAGAAGTGATAGCCGTCGTAACGGCACAGACCGTTGGCTGCTGCCATCCAGATATAGCCGTCGGCATCCTGGGTCATGTCGAAAATCTGGTTGCTGGGCAGTCCGTCGGCTAAGCTGATGTGCCGGCTGTTGGTCAGTATCTTGTCCTGCGCCATCAGCATACTGCTGACGGTAAGCAGGCATATAACGCTGCTTATTCTTAAGTTCATATCCTGGTTAGTTTGTTAATCTCGGTGCAAAAATAATCATTATTTTTCAATTAATCATAAAATAAACGGACTATTTTTCATATTTTCGTATAAAAAAGGTGGTTCTACGTGGAAAATATCCACTAATTTTGCCGAAAATAAACTACAACAGCAAAAAAAGTATGAAACGAACCCTGCTAATTTTATCATTTGCCATTTTCCATTTGTCATTTGTCTTCGCTCAGCCACGTTATGACATGAAGACCATCAATCGTGAACAGCTCAACCGTGGTGTTGTGGCTGTACGCAGCGACGGGAAGGTTGTTGTCAGCTGGCGTTGCCTTTCATCCGATGCCGACGGCGAGGCTTTTGATGTCTATCGGAATGGCAAGAGACTGAATAAGAAACCGCTCACCGACGGAGGCACTTTCTTCATTGACGAACAACCTTTGGCTAAAGATGCCGTTTACGAGGTGCGTGGCGGCGGCAAGAACGGCAAATATAAGCTCATGGCCAATGCGCCTGACGGCTATTTGCCCGTAAAGATACAGAAACCTGCCGACGGGACGACACCCGATGGTGAAAAATATTCCTACTCCGCCAATGATGCCTCGGTAGGCGATGTCGATGGCGACGGACAATACGAAATCCTGCTGAAGTGGGATCCTTCCAACGCACACGATAATGCGCACGACGGTTACACTGGCCCTACCGTCTTCGACTGCTATCGCCTTGACGGAACGCTGCTCTGGCGGGTCGATATGGGTATCAACATCCGGAGCGGCGCCCACTATGTGCCGTTTATCTTCTACGACCTCGACGGTGACGGTCGTGCGGAACTGATTGTCAGAACATCCGACGGAACCCGCGACGGGGTGGGGAAGGTGATTGGAGACGGCAAGGCCGACTACCGTCATCGGGCACCGGCTGATGCCAAGAACCCGATTCCTGAGCGCGAATGGGGCAAATACAACAAGCAGGGCAGGCCGATGACCGGACGCATCCTCACAGGCAACGAGTATATTACGGTCTTCAACGGTCTTACCGGCGCTGCGATGGACAGCAAACCCTACATCCCCGAGCGTGGCAACCTCAGCGACTGGGGCGATAATTATGCCAACCGCTCCGACCGTTTCCTCGCTGGCGTCGCCTATCTCGACGGTAAGCATGCCTCGGCTCTCTTCTGCAGAGGGTACTACACACGGACCGTCATCGCTGCCTGGGACTGGGACGGCAAAACGCTTCGTCAGCATTGGGTGTTCGACACCAACGACAAGGGCACCGGCAAGGACGGCAAACCCCATGCGAGTTATGCCGGACAGGGCAACCATAACCTCCGTGTGGCTGATGTCGATGGCGACGGCTGCGACGAGATCATCTATGGCTCGATGGCTGTCGACCACGACGGACGGGGCCTCTACAATACCGGCATGGGACATGGCGATGCCATTCACCTGATGGCCTTCGATCCCTCTACACCTGAGCTGCAGGTGTGGGACTGCCATGAGAACCGCCGTGACGGCTCCGACTTCCGTAATGCCCGGACGGGGGAGATTATTTTCCAGATTCCATCGAAGAACGACGTAGGCCGTGCGATGGCCGCCGATATCGATCCCACCAACCCCGGTGTCGAGATGTGGAGCACCGACAGCCATGGCATCCGTACCATCAAGGGCGAGGTGCTTAACGACGCTCAGGATCCTGACGATCCGCAGCATCAGCAGCATCTGAAGATGAAGGGGCGCCGCCTGTCCATCAACTTCGGCATCTGGTGGGACGGTGACCTGCTGCGCGAACTACTCGACCACGAGACGGTGTCCAAATACGACTGGCAGAACCATACCGTCAACGACGTGGTGAAGTTCCCGGGCATTGTGTTCAACAACGGGACGAAGTCCAATCCCTGTCTCTCTGCCGATATTCTTGGCGACTGGCGTGAGGAAGTCGTTGCCCGTACGCCCGACAGCGACGAGCTGCGCATCTTCGTGTCACCGATACCGACCGAACATCGCATCACCTGTCTGATGGAGGATATCCCTTACCGTCTCTCTACTGCCGCGCAGAACGTGGGCTATAACCAGCCCTCCGAGCCCGGATTCTACCTCGGTCCTGACAAAACCGATACAGACAGCAAGGCTGTCAACGACAATAACACTCCGCTACATCTGATGAAGCCAGAATACAAGGTTGGATACGGTGTTTCTGATGCGGCGAGCGTGAAGCAGACGATGGACCGCGTACTCCGCTATATCGATGCCGAGACACCCGCCCAACTTGTGGATAAGAAGACGGGCGAGACAGTCACAGACATGAAGAAAATCACCGCCGACACCCAACTGAAGCAGGGCGGGTTCCGTCTTACCAGCTATGAGTGGGGAGTGACTTATTCTGGTGTGCTGGCGGCCTACGAGGCTACTGGTGATGAGGCATATCGTGACTATGTCTTCAAGCGTCACAAGCTGCTGGCTGAGATGGCACCCTACTTCGCAAAACTTCATCAGAAGGGTGAGCAGATTGATGTCAACGCCCGCAAGGTGGTCGATCCGCATGCACTCGACGATGCCGGAGCCGTCTGTTGTTCGATGATCAAGGGCATGGGTACAATCTATAAGAATGTTGATAAAGGACTCCGCCAGCTCATTGACGAGCGCATCAACCACTATTCCGACTATGTCATGAACAAGGAATACCGTCTCTCCGACGGCACCTTTGCCCGTATCCGTCCGCAGAAGAACACCGTCTGGCTCGACGATATGTTCATGGGTGTGCCTTGTGTGGCGTATATGGGTAAGTATTCCGGCGATGAGAAATATTTCGACGAGGCAGCCCGTCAGATTCTGCAGTTTGCCAGTCGTATGTGGGTGCCTGAGAAGAATCTCTTCCGTCACGGATGGGTGGAATCCATGCAGGAGCATCCCGCCTTCCATTGGGGCAGAGCCAACGGCTGGGCCATCCTCACCATGTGCGAGGTGCTCGACGTGCTGCCTGAGAATCACCCCAAGCGTGCGGAGATCATGTCGCTGATGCGTTCACACCTGAAGGGCCTCGCTGCCCTGCAGCATCACGACGGCTACTGGCATCAACTGCTTGACCGCAATGACACCTATCTGGAGGCGTCGGCAACGGCCATCTACGCCTACTGTTTCGCGCATGCGATCAACAAGGGCTGGGTGGATGCCAAGGTCTATGGTCCTGTGGTGCAGTTGGCCTGGCACGCCGTTGAGGCATCTGTCAATGCCCGTGGTCAGGTGGAGAACGTGTGCGTGGGTACGGGCATGGGCTTCGATCCTGCTTTCTATGCTTATCGGCCTGTGCATGTGATGGCGGCTCATGGCTACGGTCCCGTTCTGTGGGCTGGTGCCGAGATGCTCCGTCTGCTCCAGACGCAGCACCCAAAGATGAACGACTCCGCCGTATGGTTCTACGACGAAGCCGTTCCCACCGATGCACCGATCTTCAATTACGACGGCAGCATCCGGTTCTGATGGTTTGTGTTATTTGACGGCGCGGACGCATCGGCCGCTGAAACGGTTGGCCGACAGGTTGCCGTAGTACACGTCTACATTCTCGAAATTGAATTCCAGACACCATACCTTGAAAGGGTTGCCTGTGTAGAGGGTCGATGTCCAGTAGATGCCGTTGATGGCGCGGAACTGGACGTCGGCATAGAAACGGAAACCCGTGATGGGCAGGAAGATGGAGTTGCCTGTCTTCTTGCCGGTCACCTTATAGCCGTTGATGCCGTCCTTCGTAGTCCATTCCCATTTGCAGTTGTCAGGGTCTGTCAGCTCCTCGCACTCCTCCAGGGTTGGTGTGCGCCAGTCGCCGCCCCAGTTCACATGCGCAGCGTCGTCGGCAGGCAGCAGCTTCATTTTCTTGTCCTCGGCTGAATACCTGAGCAGGAAATTGGTGTCGCCTCTGCTCCAGAGATAGGTGCCCCACGAATAGTAGTTCTTTGGTTTGGTTTCGCCCCATGCAAAGTAGGTGCCGAAGCCGGTGTCCTTCGTTGCCCCCACGTTCATGTTGGCCCACTTCACGCTGAGTCCTAAATCGACAGCCTCCACACCGTTCGGCGTTTTTGCCTCGTCGTCAGTTCCGTTTACCTTAGCATTGCCTGCCGCCCCAAATAATATGACGGAGAGCATCATCATCATTACTCTTTTCATACTTTTATACCTTTTATCTGGTGCAAAGTTACGAATATTTCCCGACTTTTCCACCCTATTCCCTACGAAAAGATACAGATTTGCTTAAAAATTAACGTTTTTGATGTAACAGAGATACGCTTACAAATCTTCTTTGAATTTATTTGGTGGTTTGCGAAATTATACGTACTTTTGCAGCGTTAAACCAATTAAACATTATAAATTATGGGTATACTTTATTCAATTCTTATTGGATGTCTGGCAGGTTTCTGTGCCGGCAAGTTGATGAAAGGTGGTGGCTTCGGCATCATCATGAATTTGATACTGGGCCTGTTCGGCGGTGCGCTCGGCGGTTGGCTGTTCTCTATGCTGGGCATCGAGTGGGGCGGCATCTTAGGACAGCTTGGCACGGCCATCATCGGTGCCGTTGTCATCCTCTGGATAGCCTCGCTGATAAAGAAATGATATTAAACAATAATCCCCGCCAAGCCAGCGGGGATTATCATTATTCTTCTATTTAATAAAGTCTGGCAGGTAGAAACCTAAGTGAGGCGGCTGGTTATAAGCCGTGTTCTGCCAAGCCACAGCCATGCGATAGGTATGGTCGTGCATCAGAGTGGGTATTCTGTATTCAGTAGACATGTTCGTAGTGAAGATGTTCAGTGTTGCACTGTTGCTGGAATCCCAAAGAATCAGCTCTTCACGCCAGTCACCGAAGAGATCTGCTTGTAGGTTTGGCGTTTTCTTTGTAGAGTTGCACGTAGAAGAGTTACCGTAGTTGTAGAATGTCATTAGGCGAGTCCATGAAGAACCGTTCCAATAGTCGAGAGTGTTACCGTCGAGCATTTGGTCGTAGCATGTTCCGTTCCAGTACATGCGGAAGTTGACGGACGTATTCTTTTGTCCAACGATCTCTCCTGTATGTACGTTACGTTGCTGGCGATCGTCGGCTGACCAGAACTCAAAGCCCCTGCTTTCTGGTATCACATCTGCTGCCATGCCACGCCCGTTGTCCTTGCCGCTGTTGCCTCCCCGGAAAATGATCTCACCTGTAGCTGCATCGTGAAGATCCCAGGAATAGGTTCCTTTCTCTTCATGTACCTCGAACACCTGCATTCCCGCACGGTCTGGATCCATCTTGCTCAGGTGGATGGCATCGCCATGGCCGAATCCTGTGGCATAGAGCAGCTTTCCGTTGTCATCGAGTGCTGCCGAACCCCAGATAATCTCATCATGTCCGTCACCGTCAACATCAGCCACCGACATATTGTGATTGCCGTTGCTATACATTGTGCAGCTGCCACTACCCTCGGTGCTCGTAGTCCCAGGGGCCGTTATCTTTGTCTCATTCATGTTGGCATCAACCACGGAGTAAGTCGTCCTTGTATCAGAGCGGTGGAGCCAGCGGTGCTTCAGCTGCTGACCGTCGAAGTCTACTGCCCAGACATAGGCATAGGTATAATAACCACGACAGAAGATACCGCTTGGATGAGCATCGGGACCACCCAGATAAGCGACGGCTGCCAGATAGCGTTCACCACGGTTACCGTAGTCGCCACGGTCTTTCTTGCCGCTGCGGTCGTCCCAATTGAATGTTCCTGCAGCCTCGCTCAGCTCAGCCTTTGCATTACGGTTGGGGAAATAGGCGATCGTATGAACCGCGGCACCTGTCAACCCATTGAATACGGTCAGATACTCCTGTCCGCCATTGATACGACCGGCACTCGTGCGCCAGTCTTTTGTATTGTCGGCCTTCCTGATGTTTTCATCGGTAGCCGACTGATTGACAAACTGTCCGACGCCATCCTTGGAACCCGGAGCTGTCTTACAGATCATCTCGGCAACCCCGTCACCATCGAAGTCATAAACCATGAACTGTGTATAGTGAGCCCCCGCACGGATATTTACACCAAGATCAATACGCCAAAGTTTTGTGCCGTCTAGCTTATAACAGTCGATATAGACATTATCCGTCTTGTCGCTCTGAGAGTTGTCCTTTGAGTTTGAAGGATCCCACTTCACGAAGATTTCATATTCTCCGTCACCGTCAACGTCGCCTGCACTGCAGTCGTTGGGTGAATACTCACCGCCGAGCGCACCTGTTGCCGGACGGTCGAGGGCCAGTGTCATATAGTTCTTCGCCCAGGGAGTAATTTCTTCTGAGGTCTCTACGGTCTTATCCATAACCTTGCAGACAACCTTGTATTTTGATGTTGCGGTACCATTCTCGTCGGAATAATTGGATACAGTAAGCCCCTCTGCGATGGTCACACCGTCACGGATGATGTCGAATGTCGTCCGTGCATCGTCAGTACCCAGCAGTCGCCAGCTGATGAAGATACCCTTTGCCTGGGGCAGTGCCACAACGCCGCGTCCCAACTTCTCCATCTGGCTCTCCGGCGTCGGAAGGTCTTGGCTTACCTTTGTTTCTACATCTACGTCTTCCCCTGGCGTTAAAGGATTGTCCGTGTTTTCGCTACACGAGCCGAGCATCATGCCAAAACTTAGGATGGCGTCCATCATCCATATTTGATTCCTTTTCATGTCACTTTTATTTTACTACAACTTTCTTTCCATTCTTGATATACAGACCCTTCTTCGTGGGTACACCATCAATAAGACGACCGTCGATGGTAAACCACTTTTCACTCATCACTCCACGCTCTTCACTCATCACATCTCTGATGCCCGTAGGAGGTACATCTGTCACTTTCAGCCTTCCGTTCTTGGTCAGGAGCTCAGTTGTGTCCCAGTAGAGACCCTCAGGCAGTTCGGGCATGGTCACTGTTACGTTATTATAGCTTTCGAATTTCTTACATGTCCAGAATTCAAAGACCTCGCCAGCCTTAAGGTTATTTGTACCCTTAAGCGTTATAACGATATCTTCTGTGACAATAAGTGTATTGGCTACTTCAATAAAACTATTTCCGTTGTTTCCCCTGCCTCTAGTTATTACTGGAGCAATATGCAACACGAAGTAGCGACCGTCACCGCTGAGCGTTACCTTATCTGATAATGTCCCGATAGTAACGTTCTTTCCGTTGTTGTGGAAATCACCGGTTACTGTGGCATTGCCCAGCCCTTTACTGTTGTTCCACTGTATCTGTGGATCGTACGAGCCCGTCTTGATCTTGGCAAAGTTTAGCGTACCGTTGAACTCACTCCAGTCACCTTGCATAGCACTGCGAACGCTTGTTACATTCACGGTCAGCGCGCCGCCACCAAGCAACCTTCCCGTATAGTTACAGCGTGCATCGAGTGTCCAGATAGCTGTCTTTCCCTCAGGCACCATTACAGTGGCTCGGTTTGTTGAGTAGCTGTAGATGTCGTCTGGGTCTTTCAGGGATCCGCCATTGAGCACAATCACAGAAGGATATTGGTGTATATCACCTATTTCACCACCCTGCACGATGCCTTTGTTGATGACAAGTGTATCCAGTTTGACAGAACCGCCAATGATCAAGGTGCCATTACCCTCTTTCCTCAGGCTTGACTTCCCCGACTGACTCATGTTGCCGTTTGCGGTGAATTTCTTGCCAGAGCTTACATCGATAGTTCCGCCGCCGTTTGCGAATGAGAGTTTCTGGGTCGTCACCACATTGTCTTTGATAGCCAATGCTCCTTCACTTTCAAGTGTGATCGTGTTATCCACACCGCCGAGTGCCCCGTATTCTGAACCATCGGCATTGGCGAGGGCCGATACTTCAAGCGTACCTTCGCTAATAATCACGCCGCCCGTGAGCTTGTTGGTATTGGTGATCGTGAGCTTGCCGGTTCCGTCCTTGGTGAGTGACGCATCACCTATGATGCTTCCTTCGCCCGAAAGCGTATAGTTCTTAGTCTCATTCTGGAACACCACGCTCTTTGGTGATACATCTTCCTTGATGATAACATTCGTCTGAGTTGCCTCATCGCCGAATGTTACTTCGTCTCCTGTAACGAAGATGTCCTTATTACCTTCAGCAGAGATGAAGTTCTCTGTATTGGCAAAGTCCCAGATACCGTCTTCACCACCATTCCATACGACACTGCTTGCAGCCCTCTGCGATTCTACGTTGAGATATATCTTGCCGGCTTCCTGGATGAGCGAAGCCTTCAGGCCATCGATGCCCTCTAAGACAATGTCATCGAGACTGTTGGTCAGCACTTCCGATACATCCACGAGAAGATATTTGCCCTCAGCCAATGCTCCTTGACGGACAATTTCGAACACCGGTGTCGTATATTTCGGACCGTACTGCCAGTCTTTCTTTTCAATACTCAGCCGGTTGGCCTTCACGCAGTCGGCAGAGCCGTCGCTCATCACGTCGAAGACGATGCGTGAGCCGAAGCCCATCCCGATTTCTTCTGCCTCAATAGAACCTGCTTTGCCATTGCCGCCCGGACGGAGTTCTGAGGCGTAATCCATCGTTATCATCTTGAACTTTCCACCGTCGGACTCCAGCGCGGCAAAGCGGTTGAGCCACACAGTGCTGTTCTGCATCGTACCGTCAAACTGGAGTGTACCTGCCCATACGTCTGTTGGTCCGGAATAGGTCTCCGTCACATTTGGCAGGATCAGTTTACCGTCACCCTGTTTCACCAGTCGCATATCACCAGCGAATGCGCCTCCCGTCAGCGTATGGGTATAGTATGTATATTCGATATTATCGTTGTTGTCATGTCCTTGCACCCACGATGGCGTATTGACTGTCACGATATAAGGCTGACAGCCATCTTGCACATGAACTGTTGCATCTTGGGTTTCTGCAAGGAGCCAGTGGGGATTGGGGGTATTCACTTCGCCAATCTCACCACCGTCTTTCACCTCTATTCTTCCTGTCATCGTCAGTGCTGGGGGAGCCATCGTGATGCCCTCCAGTTCACCGAGGAAATAGCTCACGTGAGGCGGCTGGTTGTAGCCGCACATCTGCCATACCATCGCCTGACGATATTGCATGTCATGCCAGAGTGTGTAGTTACGCCATTCTGTGGGGATGGTGGTGGTGTAGATACGGATCTTGTTGTCGGCAGTACGCATCATTACCTCTTCGCGCCAGTCACCGAGGATGTCGCCTTGGTAACATGGTGCTGCCTTGGTATCATTGTTTGTCAGCGAGCCTGTAAGCGTTGCGATGGTATTGCCTGTAGTCGGCTTATAGATACGCCCGGCAGAATTGCGTGTGCCTGTCCCGTTGAAGGTCTCTTCAAGCAGGTCTCCATCCCAGTAGATGCGGAAGTTCACGTCGAACGCAATGTCTTGTGGAATATGATCGTTGGTAACGCTGCTGATAGCAGTGTCGTGGCCGGAGCGTCCAAGGCAACCGGGATAGTCGTTGCTGAAATTGCCCATCATTGAGCGTCCGTCATCTTTGCTGCTCGTTTGACGATAGTAAATCTTCGAGGTTGTGGCATCGCGGTAGTTGTTGTCTGGATTATCCTCGTTGCAGGTGTAAATCTCATGTCCGTGGATATACGGGTTGAAGTCACCGTGATGCTGTGCATCGCCGTGTCCTAGACCTGTAGTAGAGAGTCCCTTTCCGTTGTCATCGATGACCATCGAACCAAAACAGATCTCGTCACGTCCGTCCCAGTCAACGTCTGCAATGGCATAATTGTGATAACCTTGACCGTACCAGGGAGAACCCGGTGTGTTGTTGTTCCAGCGCCAGCGCTCCGTCAGCTTGTGCGTAGCCGGATCTACATCGAGAGCAATCATCTTATGACGGGTATAGATACCGCGCGCCAGGAAGATGCTCGGGTGACGTCCGTCCAGGTAGGGTGCACCAAAGAAATATTTCGAGCTGCGATGGCCGTAGCCGTCACCCCAGGCTGCACTCAAGTCAGTCTCACCGTTCTCCAACCGTTTCAGAGGGAATTCTGTCACGACATAGGGAGCGCCTGTCTCACCGTTGCAATACACCAGGAACTCATTGCCGTAGTGCGTAAACCACTCAACGCCGGTTTTGCTACCTTTCTGCCCGAAGAAATAGGTCTTTACATCGTTGCCGTCATTCACAGTCACCGTTGTCGAACGTGCGTTTTCACCGGAATGTGAATTGGCCTTAACGTATAATATACCGTCGGAAATAGAGGTGGTCACCCAGTTCGCTGGGCAGGAAGCCGTAGCAGAGGCAGAGAGCCCAAACGCCACCTTTACTGTTGCGCCAGTATTGGAAACATAACTTGGCTCGCGATAATTAGTCCATGCCGAGCCGTTCTGCCCGTCAGCACCAATGGAGTATGTTGTTCCGTCAGCCATGTGTATGACAGAACCTTCTTCCAGTCGCATGACTGCTTCAGCTTTGCCGTCCTGATCCCAGTCGTATGCCACGATATTCTGCTCATTGTTTTGGAAGTCGCCCATGTTCGGACCGCAGTTGACCCACCACAGAAGGGTGCCGTCGAGCTTAAACACTTTGAAGATGCTGTATTCTCCGAAATAGCCTTCTCTCTGCATGCAGTTCGCTATTTCGTCCTGGTTGTCGAACTTCATCAGGATTTCCTGCTCTCCGTCCCCATCGACATCGGCCATACAGGCGTCGTTGGGCACGTATGTAGATTTCAGACCACTGTGGTCAGGAGTGATCTCCAGCCAGCTCTGTGCCCATACGCTGGCAGCACTGCACTGTGCCTGCTCTACATTGCGAACTACGGCACTGACCGTATATTTGCTGCTGGCAGTTCCTGCAGCATCCACGAAATTGGACACCGACAGGGGCTCTGCATTCAGTTTAGTCCCGTCGCGGTAGATATTGTACTTCACGTCGTAGTATTCTTCTCCAAAGATTCTCCAGGAACAGAACACACCGGCATCGGTTTTGATTGCCACCAGCCCGCGGTCAAGCTTGTCCATTGTGCGCTGGGCCATCGCACTGATGGTCATCATGGCCATTACGGCCATCAAAAACAGTTTCTTCATTTTTACTCGCTTCAGTATATTAGTTTTATGTTGCAAAGTTACTTCGAAAATCTGGGGCTTCCAAGAAAAAGCGTATAAAAGCTAACGTAACCGTTTTCGTAAAACGGTTACGTTGTGGTAAAAAGAGGATTATTATTGCTTTGTGGCTTCATCGATCAGCCATGTAATCTTGTTGGAAGAAAGGTCGGCTTTCTGGCCATTGCAGTAGAGCTCTTCTACAGTGATGCTTGCCGACAGTGTCTTGTAAGTGTTGGAATAGCGGACAGTAGTGTTCATAAGCACATTGACATCATATTTTTTGTCTCCTACTGTAGCAGTAAATGTCCAGTCGGAGGGTTCCATTATCACATAGACCAGATCTCTTTCAATCATCATCGATGATGTAGGGGCCTTAAACAGCCTCTCCTTAACAGAAGCGACAGCCACGTCTAAGTCGTTGCCTGAGAAAAAGCGAGCTAACAATGGGGTCACAGGCAAATCTCTTATGGAGAAGTCCTCACTTATCTTTATATATACTGCTGTTGGAACGTTTCCGTCCAACACGTAACCCTTATATGTACCTTTCGCGTCATTATAGGCCTTTTGGGCATCAACTACGGTGACCTCCGTCTTGCTGTCGTCTGAGCATGCCGTCAGCGACATACATAGCAAAAGGAGGATGTATACGATTGCTTTATTCATATTTTTATATCTGTAAAAATTAGCGAACGATGAATTTCTTGCCGTTTTTGATAATGAGGCCTTTTGTATTCTCACTGACCTGTTGTCCTTGGATATTAAAGGAACAGCTATAATTCGCTTCCTCCTTGACGACTGGTTGTAAAACAACAGTTACATCAGAAACCTCTGCGCTCCAGCCCATTTTTCTTTCTTCCAAAACGCTCCCTGTCTTTGCCCGCATAAAATCTATTTTTGGCAGATTGCCATCAGCATCACGGGGTGCGAAGAGCGTAGAAGCATCTGTGGTAACAAACATATCGGCATTCACGGTAAAGGATGTCTCTGCCGGCGCAAAGGAGTTGTTCTCGATGGTACATAAGGAAGCATCGCAGTTAATAAGATGACCGCCTTTTGATGTATCCGTAAAAGTGTAGGAAACATTATGTTTGAGGATATGACCATATCCTGGTACATCAACGGCTTCTTCGTCCGATTTGCGATTAACCATATTATAGTTGGCACGGTTATACCACGAAGAGTTATACTCCCAGCGACATCCTCCCATGTGATGATTGGAATACAAACCGTGCGCTTTGTTGCGGAATGCCACACAGTGGTGAATATAGTTCTGAGGGCATGTTGCCGGGCATTTGGTCTTTCCTTCATTCATTCCATAACCGCCAGCTTTGAACCCATTGCCATCCCCTGCCGAGGTAAAAGTCTTAGTGTCTGTTGCATCAGCCGTTGGACGATAACCATTGTAGAACGCCCAGCAATGGTCGAATTCTGCAGGGGCCAAGTTGTTGATTAAGTCAAAACCATCATCGCTGTTTCTCCATGCACGGCAATAGCGGATGACATTACCCGTATCTGTGGTATGCTGTACATGGATACCGAATCCATCGACGTTTCCGCCATAGACACCTTCGCTGTAGTCATCGTAGTTGTTATAAGCATCACAATTCAGCACCAGATTATCAGAACCTGTTGTCTGGTAATAGCCGATAGCCATTCCATCGTGCATCGCGATATTTTCGACAATGCAGTGAGAACCCTTACGTGCTGAAACACACTCCGACTGCGTATGCCCCTTTATTCTGACAGGAACGCCTACAATATCAAAATTACGGAGGTGGAGGTAATTGGCACCAAGATAGAATGCCGAAAAACGGTACTTTCCGTCCATTTGCAGAGAAGAAAAGTCAAACACGGGACGCTCGCCGGGATAGCCCATGATACAAGTCCTTCCAGATGCTTTTCCTGCTTTTTCTAATGCGAAGACGTACGCATACGTCTTATCGGTCTTCATCACTTGATCGTCCGTTATGACATACTTGCCGCCTCTGAAGTATATCGTATCGCCTGATACTATTTTTTTATATGCTGCGGGCAGCGTTGCCAATGGGCGGTCAAACGTGCCTTCTGCATCGTCGCTACCATCATTAGCCACATAAACAACCTTTGCCTGAACACAAGCAAACGTCATCAATACCAATATAAACAGTCTAATTCTCATATTTTATGCTGCATGGATAGTTTAAATCATCGGTTGGCTTGAGTTATAAAGCTCGGATCTCTTCTTCAGTGAGTCCTGTGGCTTTAGAAATAGTATCAATATCTAATTCGAGTTCTTTCATTTTTTTTGCAACTTGTGCTATGCCTTCTGCAAGAACTCTCTCACGTGCGAGTTTTGATTCGAGCATCTGGGTTCGATAAACATCTGCGTCTCTGACCATCGTGTCGATAAAGTGGTCATAGGCATGCTGCTCCTCCGGAGTCATACGAAGGTATTCTAAACGTTCCCGAGCTTCCTTGAGTCCAGGAGCTGTGGTGTCGGGACTGATATACTCATCTTTTAGGTAGCGTATCCACTCTTCGAGAGGATCCACAGCCATCTTGTTGAATTCATTGACGCGGATAACGTAATATTCTGGGAATACGTCGACAGGCTCCACCACCTTAAGGTCATTACGCTCGTACTCAGTAAGACTGAGCTCGTCACCGTCGTGTACACCCGTCAGTTTTGTTTGGCCGTGGTAGAGATAGTCGGAGCCTTCACCAAGATTGAAGTAGAGTATGTTGATGCTGAACACCTTTTTTACCTGATCATAAGTATTTCCGGTATTGATGTGTTCGGTGATGGCTTTGGCCACGCCATATAGCATACGTTGAAGGTAGTCTGCTTCGCGTGTCTGCTGGATCTCAACAAGGATAATCTCGCCCTTGGAATTCTTCGCCTTGATGTCGACGCGGTTATACTTGTCGTCTTTCGATGTCTGGTTACTCTCACTCTCAAGCAGTTCTACGATAGTGACTTTTTCTTTCACCAAAACAGAAATAAATCCTTCGAAAATTACGAAATCTGCCTTGTTGCGGAGAATATTCTTCGCTGCCCAGTCAAACCTTACGTACTTTGATCTACTCACTTTTGCTCCTTTCTTTGTTTCTTTTACCTTTTTTTTCCATAATACTTCGATTTTATTGATTAAACTCGTTGCAAAGGTAGTCAATTATTCTCAATTCTCCAAGTTTTTTCCCCTTTTTTTATTTTAAAGCCTAAAAAAGTTACCAAAATATTTCGCTTAAAAACTACACTCGAGTCGATTTGTCACTTGACTCAAGCTATTCGATGATTTGACTCGAGTGGAGGTTTTTATAACACGTAGACTTTTTTTTATGCTATCACTTCCACTTCCATCAATTTGTGCTATTTATCTTATTTTAAGTAGTTTTGAAAGGTGGAAGAAAATGGAATGTCTTCCATCTTACTTCCATACAACCGAAAGCCGCCTACCCCCCCTCCAACTTTTTCTTTTGGAGTATCCGAAATTTCCTTCGGAGTATCGTTTTTTACGAAGCCTTCCAACACTTTTTCGATGGCTTTCAAAAAAGTGTTACGAAGCCATCCCGCAAGAAATCCGTCAGCATGTCAGCAGAAAAAGAGGATGCCCTTTGGCTTCACTTAACTTGACGTTCTTGACCAATAACCTGACGTTATTGCGCGATAACGTCAGGTTATTGGCGACCATTGCGACCAAAAAATCCCCGCACTCCGAGATTGAGGCGGGGATTGATATTGTGAGTTTCGTCAGACGAATCTCTTGGAGAGATTACTGAACGATGAACTTCTTGCCCTGCTTCATGTAGATACCCTTCTTCAGGCTCTTAGGATTAACCTGTACACCATTGAGGTTGTAGATAGGAGCATTGTGGTCAGAAACAACCTTGTTATAAGGAAGTTCACTGATGCCAGTACCGCCATTCTTTGCCTTATAGGTCTTTACGCATGCTACAGCCTGATCAACACGGTTGAATGTAAATGTCTGTATACCTGTGTATACTTCAATTGTTCCACCAAGATTCATTGCCTTGTACTGAGCAGTTGCATCCTCTACGCTAGTGCCAACTTCAAATACGGGGTGAACAGAACTACCTCCGTAATCCTTAATAGAGTAAACAATGATGAAGTCGTTTTCTGTTAGGCCGTCAACGCCAAGAGGTGTATTGTTTACGAGAATATTACCATAACCTTTTTTACCAGGATCGTAAGATTCGTCGTCATTTACAGCACCAGACTGTACAAGACCAATGCCGAGGTTAATTTTTGGATTTGGACATCCACCAACAACACCGTTATCGTCAGGAGTATCAACCCCCTTCGTTACAGACTCCAAACCATACCACCAGAGATACAAAGGAGCGAACAGTTGGTGAGCAACTTCCTCAGTCAACTGAGACTGCTTGAACTGGAAGCGACGAATTGGCTCATAACCACTTTCAGAAGGGCCATACACAATATGCTTCTCGGTAATATCGTTACCCTCATCGTCCTTCTCGCCAGTCTTGATTTCGTAGTACATACGTGTACGAGCTGTCCAGTTGCCCTCACCACTCATTTTAGTAGCATCGAGTACATCCTTCTCAGTGAAACCCTTCTCAGTAAGAATTTCTGGAGTCATGTGCTGGAAGTCAACAACTGCGTCAACAGCAAACTCCTGATCGTTTACAACAACAGTGTCTCTGCTTGCAAATCCGTATGCCTTAGTTGTAATCTTCAGCTCTCCCTTTTCCTTAACGGTAATCTCAAATCCGCTCATCTGATCAGTGAAGTTCTGGCTCTCACCGCCCACACCTTTATACTCTATATCGAGGAAGGGCTGTGGCTGTGTTGGTACATTTGCGGTGCTAATAGAGAGCTTGTAGGTCTTCTGGAATGGCTCATCAACACCAATTAGTGCGACAGTTGCTGCAGGAAGTTCAATCTCTTCGCAGATAACCTCTGTTGTGATGTGCTCGGAAGTTGCTGTGCCAGATACAGTCCAAACCTCGAGTGTACCAGTTGTCTCTGTCTCGTAGTTATATGGACTTTCATAAATTGTCTTCTCAGTTCCGTCAGTTCCCTTTACGTGAAGTTCTTCACCATTCGCTGCGTCGAAAGTAATCATATAGATACGCTTCTTCATGTCAACACCAGTCAGTGCAACTGTTGGATTGTTAGCATAGTCACCATCAACTTCAGATTTGATAATGATGTCATCCAATTGATGGATACTGTTATAACGGGCAGCCAAGAGATTGATACCTGCTGCATATGCACTCCAATTCTCAGGAAGTGCATATGTACCTTCCTTCAAGAGTTCGTATGTAAGCGAGTTCTCAATCTTGTATGCTGCAGTGCGTGCGTCGACATCAATATCAATGGTGAAGAGATAGAAGGTCTTCTCCTCAAGAGTAATTACGTCGTCCTGATTATTGTTGACGAAGAAGTCAAACTCAGAAATAGATTCGTCATCAAAATAAGTACCACCACTTGCGCCCTTCTTCTGAGTAAGTGCAAACAGCCAGTGAGCCTTCTCAGCTGCACACATCTGGCCATTGTTCACTTGACTTGTAGAATCGGTGAAAATACAAATCTCGTTAGAGAATTGTGAGTTCTTGTTAGTCGCAGCTGGAACACAGTTCTTTGCGAGCGCCCAAGTGAAAGAAACCGTATATTTCTTAACCCCCTCATAGTTGAATGCTTTGATCCAAACTAAGTTGGCATTACGGTTGTTCTGTCCGCCGAGATCGTACTGGAAGTAGTGACCGTATTCGTCACCAGGGATAGACATACCATCTGCGTAGCTAGGAGAAACCCAGCCAATGTTAGCAGGGTTGGTAGAAGACTCGAAGTCTTGCTTGTACAGGTTCTTCACACCAGCAGTAGCCACTGCTGAGAAAGCGAACAACGCTGCGAAAAGGAGATAAAATTTTCTCATAATCGTTAAGTTTTAATTGAGTTAAACAAAAAATATTACCTTATATTGTATTTGGTTGCGAAATTACGAATTTATTTCGAATTATGCAACAATTATTGTTTTTTTAACACTAATATAATGTATGCGGACACCTGTCCGCATACATTGCTTGTGTTTTACCAGCCGGGGTTCTGGGTCAGATTACCAGCCTTGAGAATCTCGCTCTGAGGTATTGGGAAAAGATACATTTTCTCTTGCCACTGGCGAGTCTGGATAGTCTTCGGAGCTTCTGTGAATGTACCGTCTGCATTCTTGGTAATCTCAATACCGCGGATGTTCGTAAAGTACTTTTCTGCCTCTTTCCAACGGCGTACGTCAAAGAAACGATGTCCTTCGAATGCCAGCTCTACAAAACGTTCCTTCTTGTAAGCTTCCAATGTTGCCTCTGCATCGCTTAAGTCAGCTAGACCTGCGCGCTTGCGGACAGCATTGATGGCTTGGGCAGGTGTGGTGGCAAAGCCTGTGCGGTCATTCAGGTTGAGCAATGCCTCAGCATAATTCAGGTAGAACTCTGCCAAACGGAAAGTAACCCATACATGCTTTGAGGTATTAGCACCGTTACCTGAGATTTGTGTTTCAGCATCCACATACTTCTTTAGATAATAACCTGAGGGCGTGGCATTTACGTTTGGAAGGCCGTTTACACCGCCAATAAAAGTCTCTAAAGGCTGGGTATTGGCATTTGGCCAAGAGTCGCCATTGCGAGCGACTGTGGCAGCTAAACGGAGGTCGCCATCCTCGTATGCCTCAACAAGGTTCTGGGTTGGACAGTTTCCGCCCTGACCGCCAGCACCTGCTCCAGACATACCTACGGGGAAATTATAGGTCTCAAAGCTTCTTGACTCAGAGAGGATTCGACGAGCGAAAATAATCTCCTTCAATGCCTTTGAGTCACTCCAGTTGGTACGGCCCTTGAACAATCCTGCGTAGTCGGAAGACAGCGTGAATTGACGATTGCGGCATGCAGAGATGACATCCATGTTAGCCTGCGCGGCCTTGCGCCACAGCTCCTGATCATTGTTGGGGTTGAAGAGGGGACTTGCATGATAAAGTGCAGCACGGGCACGAAGTGCGAGCACTGCCAGATTGTTGGCTCGGCCTGTCTCTGTAATACTCAATGCCATTTTTCCAAGATCAGCATAGTCTGTGATAATACTATCCTTGATAGCCACGCACTCGTCATCAATGAACTTGAAGACCTCGTCGGCAGTGGCACGAGGCAGGTTGTTAGCCTCTTCTGCATTCATGTCTGTAGTCTTAAGGGGTACACCACCATACTGACGTACAAGGAGAAAATATAGGTATGCTCTGAGGAAACGAGCCTCCCACTTGAAATTGTTGTACTGATGCATTTCCTCACGGTAGTTCACGTCGAGTTTGTAATCGTCGAATGTCAGATTCGAGAATTCATCGAGGAACATATTTGCCGTACTGATACCTTCATAGCAAGTGATCCACAAGGATCCGTTTGCATTTGCAGGGCTCCATGCTCCGTTGTAGAAACTCTCAATGGCATTGCCTGACTGAGAATATATCGACTCGTCGGTTGCTGAACTGAGCATAGCACCGCTATAGTTTCCAAAATCGTAGTCGAGCTTACTGTAAATGGTCGTGATGAATCCACCGGCGCGCTCAAACTTTACCTTCATATATTCTGCATCGTCGTATTTGAACTCCTTGTATTCCATCTTATCACTACAGGAGGCCAGAACGCAGGCAGCAATTGCTGTTGTGAAAATATATCTTAGCTTCATATTCTTACGTTTTTACCTTTTTATTTTTTTTACCTTTAAAAGGCTTAGAATGACAATGCAACACCTGCTACAATGCTCTTGTTTACAGGGGCTGTAACACCATATACCTCTGGGTCAGCATCATCGATATTGTCGATGGTGAACAGATCCACACCACGTACATATACCTTGGCCGTCTTGATGAATCCGGTCTGGGACATCAGTGACTTTGGCAGGTTATAGAATACTTCTACATTGCGGAGTTTCAGGAATGAGCGGCTACGCTGCCAGAACGTGCTGGGTCTGTAGTTGTTTGAGTTGCTTGTTGAACTGAGGCGTGGGAATTCTGCATTTGGATTGCTTGGGGTCCATCTGCCGTCATAATACTTCTGGGAGAGTGAGGTACTGTTCATCAGAGGCCAGTACATACCCTTTGCATTGAGGTTGGCTGTGTAGCGGCCTACCCCCTGGAACATCATGTTCAGACCAAAGCCCTTGTACTCAGCACCAAGGTGGAAGTTGTAGAAAATCTCCGGGGCGATTCCGCTATAACCAATCTTTGTGTAGTCATTGGCATCAATCATACCGTCGCCATTGACATCCTTGTACTTGATGTCGCCAGGATATACCGTAGAGAAATTCTGTTTAGGGCTGTTGTCGATGTCTGCCTGGTCACGGAACAGTCCCAGTGCGATGAGACCATAGGTAGAACTGAGCGGATTACCTGTTTCAACCAGGTTGTCGTAGGCCTTTGGCTCCTCAGCCTGCTCCTTGATTTTATTCTTGTTGAAGTTGAAGCTACCTCCGATATTGAAAAGAAGCTTACCGAATTGCTTGGTGTAATCGAGAGAGATCTCAAATCCCTTGCTGTTTACCTTACCCGCATTGGTGTAAGGCGCCTCAAATCCGATGAGTGCAGAATATGCGCCGGCACCAGATACCCAGATGTCCTTGCGCTGCTGCATGTAAGCATCGATCTCAACATTTAGTCCATTAAATAAGGTTGCATCGATACCAATATTATATTTATAGGCTTTCTCATTTGTTGGATCGATTGCAGCCATGCGACCACGGATCTGGGCACCAAAGGCATTTCCTGTATTTGCCTCATAACCGCTGCCGAAAGGATAGTTCAGACCAGAGCTGGCGCCGTAAGACTGAACGTAGTAATCCCATACATTATCTCCGGGCAGGTTGTCGGTGTTGATGATACCGAAGCTGGCACGTAATTTCAAGAAGTCGACAACAGAATTGTCCTTTAGGAAGTTCTCATTGGAAATTACCCATGCGGCAGAAACTGTTGGGGCAAAGTTCCACTTTGTGTTAGGAGACAGACGATTTGAGCCTGAATAAACAAGTGCGAGTTCACCGATATAGCGGTTGTCGTATCCATAGTGACCGAGGAACGAAGCGTTCTGACGGTAGATGGTATAACCGGTAGCACCCGTTGAATTCTGATACTCATAATCCCACTTCAGCTGCCCGTAAACGTAGTGCTTATCGGCAAACGTGTTTTCGTAATTAACACCTGCAGCGAGGACGAGGCGACGGGCCCAATTCTCTGTTGCAGCGTCCTTGCCCATGGTGCCAGGAGCACCTGCCGTCCAATAGTCACCCAGTACGGGCTGTCCGCCATTCCAACTGGTTACAGGATAGTTTCCATAGACATATGTCATACTGTGATCCTCATAGAGAGTCGAGTAGGTATCATATCCTGCACGCGCTGTAAGACTGAGGCCGGGAAGCCAGTATTTAAGATCCTGGTTCAGGGTCATGTCTGCATAAAGTGCACGCTCATGAAGCTTGTAATAAGCAGCACCGGTAGACTGTGCAACAGGATTATTCTCTCCTGAATATACAGAAGTGCCTCCCCACTCACCTTTTTCGTTCTTCACCGGGAATGCGCATGACGGGATGCTGTAAACCATGTCCCAGAGGTCTGCCTTTGAGCCTGGGCGTGACATCTCACTCAGAATACCGAGCATATTGACTTTCAGCATTGTTGTTGGAGTCAAGTCGATATCAAGATTGGTGCGGAGGTTGCCGCGAACATACTTGTCCTGTGTGCTATAACCGTCGTTATCAGAGAAATTCTTTATGAAGCCTTTGTCTGAGAGGAGATTCAATGTTGTGTAGTAGCGGAAACGCTCACCACCACCGCTGAACTCAACACCTATCTTGTTGGTGGCACCATTCTTACGGAAAGTCTCGTCTACCCAGTTCACGTTAGGATACTGATAAGGATAGTTGCCGTTCTGGAAGGCTGCAATCTCCTCAGCTGTGTAACGTGGAGCAGCTCCTTCATTTGCCAAAGCTTCATTTATGGCACTGGCAAAGGTGCCCCCATTCACAAACTTGGGACGATCAGTCTGGAAATTGAACAGATGGTCGTATGAGACGCGGATGTTCTTTGAGTTGTACTCACCACGCTTCGTGGTAATGAGAATAGCTCCGTTAGCGCCCTTGTAGCCATATAGTGCAGTTGCCGCAGCATCCTTTAGGATTGATACGTGTTCAACCTCATCGGCACTTACGATACTGATGTCGCGCTCTACTCCGTCAACGAGAATCAATGGCGTACTGCCACTAAGGCTCTGCAAGCCTCTTACATAGAATGTGGGATTCTGTTCGAAATATGTACCAGATCCCTGAAGGGATATCAGACCATTACCCTGACCAAGGATGGAGTTTCCGATATTCTTGGCAGAGCGTTTGTTGACATCTCTGTTAGTAATGACAGAGACGGCAGCTGTAGACTGAGCACGGGTAAAGTCCTTGTTAGCACCAACTTCGATTATTTGGTCTACGAAGCTGATGCTCGTGCTGTCCTGCTGTGCTGCTGCCGGCAAGCAAATGCCTGCAAGCAGTGACAGCATGAATATATTCTTCTTTTTCATAATCTACTTTTTTACCTTTTTACTTTTCTACCTTTAAAAAGATTACCATCCAGGATTTTGTACAAGTCCATAGTTCTTGTTGATTTCTGTAAGAGGTAACGGGAAGAGGAACCATTTAAGCACCTCTTTATCGTTAGCATTATACTCCCACAATACGCGTGAACGGTTCTGCAACTCGAAGGTGCTGTACTCGAAGCGGTTGGGCTCAGGCACATTATTGTTTTTATCATCGCCTATCCAAGGACGGATGGCACGCACCCATTCTTTCTGCGCATTCTGCATTAGACGATAGGTGAGCAGGCCATGTAGACGTTTGATCATCCAATCGCCACGCTTGTAACGAATCATGTCGTAGTAGCGGTTGTTGCTCATACCCAACTCGCATGCACGTTCGCGAAGGATTTGTTCTATGACGTCATCCTTGTTGTCCATGTCTGGTTTAACGGCAGCCTTAGACTTGGCAATGCAGGGACGAAGTTTGCCAAGACCCACACGTGCACGAACTTCATCTACCTGTGAGAGAGCCTGAGCAAGCTGACCGCACTGAGCCAGACACTCGGCGTACATGAGTATCATCTCGTCGTAGCTGAGATATACCCACTGGGTGTATTTCCCCTGGTACTCGCGACCGAGATAATACTTAATTGTACCATAACCAGAGGGGAAGCGCTGTGTGTCTTGCTCAATGAGCTTGCCTGTGGCATCGGCCACCTGATAACCCTCATGATAGCCACCTACCCAGAGTTCATAAACGTTACCCTCAGATTTTCCAGATGTCCAGTTAAGGCGCTCATTCTGTCCGTTAACAATAGCATTTTCGTAGAGACGTGGGTCGCGACTGGCGACACGGGCAACTGCACCACCACGGCCTACCTTATACTCGAAGAAGAGTTTACCTTTTGCACCGTTGATGTTGCCTGCAGCCTCATCGCCTTCCCAGTCGAATGGTGTGCCGTCGGCCCAGCAGAACATGTCTACATATTCCTGGGTAGGCCCGTAAGAATGACGGAAAGGACCAGGACCAGTCTCGGTAGTTGTAGGACCAACGAAGTTGTTCCACTGATAAGAAGCCTTATTACTGGTTGCACCTGCAACACGAGTAGAGTGAATTATTTCTGGGCTTCCCATATAGATGTAACCCATGCGGTACGCCTGACGGTAGGCATCTGAAGTCTTTCCCTCTGGCATATTCAAATGGTAGTGATTCCCGTTGGCAGCATTAGCTGTAAAAAAGTCCTGACAGGCCTTAAGCGCACGCTCCCAGCGTTCCTGCTTGAATCCGCCGTGCCATACTACGCTATCTGTTTCAGCCTGTGATGTGCCACCAAAATAGCCTTGGTCTGCATTATAAAGAGGAGAGGCGTTAAACAACAGGATCTTTGCCTTCAAGGCCATGGCTCCGGCTGCAGTCCATCGGCCAGTGTTGTTGGTAGCGTCGGTGTCAATCGTATTGCCGTCGTATGCCCAACGCAGGTCTGGAATGGCCTCATCAAGCAACTTTACCATGAAGTTGGCGGTGTTCTCTGCGGTCGCACGGCGCTGGCTCATGTCGCTCTCTGTACCTGTATAGGTGTGGTCAACGATAGGTAGACCGCCATATACTGAATAAAGGTCGAAATAACGTGCAGCAATCAAGCACTTTGCTTGAGCTATCATGCTTCTTTTCTCAGCATCTGAAAGACCAGGAACGTTGTCGATGTTGTCTATCAGCAGCCATCCACGGCGGACAGCTTCCCATACTAGGTCATCGTTGTAAGAGATAATGGCACGATCGTTTGACGTCAGTGCATTGGAATAATACATTGTATAGGCATTCGAACCGCTGAAGTGCTGGTGATAGCAGTCTGTTAGGGCATCGAGCTTGGTGTTCCAGTAGCTCTGGCTCCATGGTGCACTTGTGGCATTCTTGTAGGGCAGACCATAGTATTGCAGCGTGTAGATACCTACGAGAAACTGCTTGGTGTACTCTGCACTGTTGAAAACTGTGTCGAGAGTAACAGTACCGCCCGGTGCCTTCTCAATAAAGGAGCTTCCGAACTTAACTTCATCGGTACAGGCAATGAATGCCATACCGCCAAGGGCGAGCGTAACAACTCCTTTCAATATGTTATTATGTAATTTCATATCTTTATACCTTATTATATTATATATTAGAATCCTAACTTTAAGCTAGCGGTATAAGTACGCTGCAGTGGATAAGATGGAGTAGAACTTGCTCGAGCCTCTGGGTCGCCAAACTTGTACGGAGTGATGGTGAAGAGGTTATAACCACTGAAAGCCAACTGCAACTGAGTAAGGCCGAGTATCTTCATGAACGGGAAGTGGAAATCATAGGAAATTTGAAGAGTCTTCAAACGCAAGTACTTGGCATCCTTCTCCCAAAACGTAGAGGCGGCATAGTTCTGGATAGAGTTTTCCCAGGTAGCACGAGGATATTCTGCATTAGGATCGGGATTGTCCACTGTCCAGGTGTTGTCAAGGTGATACTGGAGCAAACCTCCGTTGTTCTCTGTATTACGGTTGTGGAATGGGCGCATGAAGACATCTCCGAGCACGCGGCTAACATCCCAGGCTCCAGTCAGCTGTGCACTGATAGAGAAGTCCTTGTAGTAAGCAGCCAGATTCAGACCTGCTATGTACTGCGGGTCATCGGTGTAGCCATAGTCGCGGCTCATATCGTTAGGATTGATTATGCCATTGCCGTCGAGGTCAACGAATACACAGTCACCAGGCTTCAGATTGCTGACAAGCTGTTTGGGGAATGGCTGACCGAACTCTTTCTCGTAGTCAGCCTCTGCACCGGCATAGTATAGCTTCCAGAACTTGTATTGTAAACGGGCACCAATGCGATGGCCTGCTGTGTACATATAATCATTCTCCTGTGGAGCCTGACGGTCCTCAACAATCTCATTCCAGTTGTTAGAGAGATTGAGCTTCACTGAATAACGGAAATCTTTGCCAATCTTGTCCTGCCAATTGATAGAAAGTTCCCATCCATGACTATCAACGATACCGAAGTTAGCGAATGGAGGGGTAAATCCGATGAATGTCGGAGTGCGATAGTCGCGGGCTAGAATGTCTGTACGATGCTCCTTATAGTAGTCGAATACCAGACGGAGACGGTCGTCGAGGAAATTCATGTCGAAACCGTAGTCCTGCTTGAAGGCTTTCTCCCATGTTACTTCGGGGTTGTTCTTGCCAGCTTCGATGGCAGCCTTTGTGGCGGTACCATTCTCAATACCGAACAGATAAGCATAAGCTCCGTCGTCCTTACCCATACGTTCGAAGAGCGCGCTCTGGTTTACATAGTAAGGGTCGGCCATGAACATGAATCGGTCACCACCAATCTTGTCGTTACCAACAAGACCCCATGAAGCACGGAGCTTGAGGAAACTAACCACCTTCTTCAGAGGCTTGAAGAAAGGTTCATCGCTGATTATCCATCCCAGAGAACCTGCAGGGAAGGAACCGAAACGCTTGCCGGGAGCGAAGTTTTCAGAACCGTTGTAACCGAAGTTGAACTCTGCCATATAACGGTTCTTGTAATCGTAAGTAACACGGGCAACGAGACCAACGTATGTACGGGCGATATCAGAATAGCTACCACCTATATAATATTCCTTACTCTGGTTGTATAGTGCCAGTGCTGAGATAGAATGCTCGCCGAATGTGCGGCTGTAGTTCAAAGAACCTTCTGCATACCAGTTACGGCTTTTTCCGTTCTGATAATTTTTATAGGTAGGAGTCGTGTCATCTCCAGACTTGCGATAAAGGATCTCCTCATATACACCTACAGGATTGCCTGATGCATCGAAAATTGTGTTTCCCTCCGCATCTACCTGAGAACCGCGATGAAGTATGGCTGTATAGGTAGAAGCGTCATTCGTAATCTCTTTTGCAGTGGCGTATGAGCTGTTGTATGATCCTTTCAGCTTCAGCGACAGTCCCTTGGTGATGAAATCAAGCTTTTGGTCAAGAACCAGATCCATCTGAAGCTTATTGTTGTTATATTGAAAAGCACCGGGCTGACTCATGGCATATGCCATTGGCGTACCGCCAGTAAATGGAAGAACGGCAATAGTCTTAGGATCGTCGCCTTCAATGGTTGTATAGTTGTCAGATGTTGAGTTGCTGTTAACTATATATTTACCATCTACAAAACCAGGGCTACTGAATGGTGTTGCCCAATAAACCTCCTTAACGAGCTGGTCTGAAGACTGACCAGAGTGAGGCTTTGAAGAATCGTCCACCTTACCGGAGATGTTGAAACTCATGCGGGTTGTCTTGGTAACGTCTATATCAATGTTTGAACGGTAGTTGAAACGCTGATAACCATAACCGAAGTCGTAAGGGCGGTCAAACTCGTTGAAGATACCGTCCTGTGTGAACATACCGGCAGAGATAAAGTACTTAACGGTCTTATTACCACCAGAAATATTTACATTGTGCTGAGTCTGAAGGGTTACGTCTTTCATGATATAGTCAGACCACTTCATGCTTGGGAAGCGGATGGGGTCTGTACCATTTTTGAACATAGCGATCACCTCATCGGAAAACTCACGTGCTGTACCATCATTATCATGCATCATGTTATGGAACATGGCATAATCGTAAGATGAAGCCATCTCTACCATCTTGGTAGGCATCAGTGCTGAAAAAGAGGTGCTAGCTGTGATATGGGCTTTACCCTCAGCGCCGCGTTTAGTGGTAATCAGGATAACACCGTTAGCGCCACGTACACCGAATACGGCTGTCGCGGAAGCATCCTTCAGTACGGTAACGCTCTCGATTTCGTTGGGGTCGATGTCCCACATCTCACGCTCTACACCATCCACCTGAATGAGTGGAGAAGCACTTGCAGAACCGAAAGTTGCCTTACCACGGACGAAAATGTCGGCTGCATCACTACCAGGCTCTCCAGACAACTGTACAGTGGTCACACCGGAAAGCTGACCTGCCAGCACGTTGTTTACTGAGGATACAGGCGTACGCGTAAGATCTTCTGACTTTACAGATGAAATGGCACCCGTCACGGTCACCTTCTTCTGTACGCCGTATGCCACGACCTCGACGGCCTGGAGCATGGTGGATTCCTCTTCGAGGGTGACCTTCATGCCATTGGCGGCCTTGACAAGGGCATCCTTGTAGCCGACATACGAGATCTTTAACTGTGTACCGGGCTTCACCTTCAAAGTGAAGTTTCCGTCAAAGTCTGTCACTGTTCCTGTTGCGGTCTTCGCACCGACAACAAGGACACTTGCACCGATAACGGCCTCACCCGACTGATCTACGACCGTACCGGTGATGGTCTCCTGCTGCTGCACGTCCTGGACAGCGGCACGGGCGGACATCATTCCGGCAGAGGGCGCAAACAACATCGCTGACAATGCAACAGCGAAGGGTATGGCCTTACCTTTGAAAAACCTTTGTTTGATCATACAATTTATTTAATTAGTTATAAAAATTAGCCTCTTTACGAGTAGTTTGCGGTTGCAAAAATACAAAAATGTTTGCAGATATTAAAATAATATTATTAAAAATAAAGCTACTGAGCATAATTTTGCTTAAAAATGAACAATTTTAATAGTTCCGGACGTTTTGATATAAGAATATCTGATCGATGATGATATGATTGTCTATGGCGCGGATGATAGCGGTATGACGACCTTTTTGCAGATGGATTTTCATCTCCCGGACAGCCTGACCGCGAAGCACGTTGTCCTTCCAACGCTCTGACCGGAAAGGCTCTTTTAGTGAGTAGACCACAGGCTCGCCATTGTCGATGCTCACGCTAAAGCGCAGGTCACCGTCGTCGCTGGGGTGGGTGGGAATGAGCCTTGTGCTGATGGTGTAGGCGCCATCGCTGTCAACCTCAATGTTGTAAGTCAGCTGTCCGTCCTTTGGCAAGGCAATTGCTTCCATTGAGTGCCCAAGCATCTGAATGGGCTTATAACAGAGTTCTTTTGTTATATCGCTGGGCGGCAATGTAACAAAAGAATCGTCCCCCTGTGTCAGATTTGCATGCACATCCTCGAAGACGGGGAGCCGGCGTGGGGCGGCATCCATCAGATAGCGCCACTTGCCACCGTTCATCTCGTTATATTTCCTCGTGAGCGACTGTATCTCCTCGTAGGCTTGATGACTGTCTGTGGAATCAGAGAGGATCTTACGGTTCATGGCAGCTGTTGCGAATACAGGATACTCGATGGCGGCAAAGAAGGCATCGGCCAGTTCGGGACGCACATAGGGGCGGGCGGCTATGATATCCGCCTTCAAGTGCTTGAAAGCCGACATACGGTTGGCTGCCTCTGTTGGCGTGAGGGGCACTTCTGTGACGGGTGAGAGTCCGCGAGGATACTTCTTTTTGTCGAGCTCCACCTGTGTATAGCCCATAAACTCTGGACGGTGCTCGCCACAGAGCCGGTAGTACTCGTGCATCACAGGGAAGAGGCGCTTGCCAGCCTCCTGACCGAACTGACGGCTGAGCCACGACTGCAGGTGTTGATGGAGCGTGGAGCCGTTGACGCAGTCGATGTTCCATGCCATATCAAGGAAGAGTTCGAGGTCGTAGGCTGCTACCTTCGGGTCGTGGACATTGGCAATCCACAGCTTGCGTACGTTATGGTCGTAAGCCTCGCGCATCTCGTTGTAGATCAATCCCGGCTGTGTGGTAGTCAGCCAGAGATAGTCGTGCGGACGGCCCCAGTATGAGAGATGGTAATACACACCGGCACCGCCCCTGCGCTGCTGTTCTTTCGCGTCGGAGAGACGGGTGATGTAGCCGTAGTTGTCGTCGCACCACATCAGCGTCACGTAGTCGGGCACTTTCAGTCCTTTTTCATACAACTGCAGTACCTCTTTGTAAGGCACGAAGACCTGCATCTGTTCCGATGGGTCGCCAACATGCTTCCTGATGAGTTCCTGCTGGTCGTCAATCACCTGTTGGAGTGCGTCGAACTTCTCCTGTTCGGTCGTGTAGCCTTCCATCGAGCTGTCGTGGATACCCCGCATGCCGATGGTGAACATATTGTCTTTGGAATCCTTTACTTCCTCAAGTCTTTCTATCCAGTAATTATGCACGTTGTCGCGATTGGTGCGATAGTTGAAGGCACCACGTTCAGCTGCGTTCCACTCGTCAACATTGTTGCGGAGCAGGGGCTCGCAATGTGAGGTGCCGATAACGATGCCGCACGAATCGGCTATGGCCTTGGCACCTGGTATTTTGAAAAAGGCTGTTGTGCCTGGATGCATGGCCGGCCAGATGGTGTTGGCACGTAGCCGCAGCATCAGTTCGAATAGCTTGCGATAGGTCCTCGGCCCGATCTGGCTGTTGGCTGATGGTTCATAGGTCTTGTGGCTCCAAGGGCGCAGACTCCAGTCTTCGTCGTTCAGGAAGATACCGCGATAGTCCACGCTGGGATGCTGCTCTGTCCTGAAATCATCGCTGATGACGAGTTTCCCTTTCTTCTCAGGAACAACGTCGCCCCACCATATCCAAGGGGAAACGCCTGCCATCCGCGAGAGTTCGAGTAGCCCGTAAGCCATGCCCCGGCCGTTACCACCTTCGATGACGATCTGTCCGCCTTTGGCGTATATGCGGAAACCGTCGGCTGGCAATGATGATTCATGGACGAGTCTTACCGTCGCTTTTGCTGAGGCTACGGGTGTTATCCCCGTCACCTGCTGCATGTCGCCCTTCCACATGTCGAGGGCAATCTTTACCACAGGCTCCGTCTTTTTCGGAACGCTATAGGTTATCGGATGCTTGCCGTCAAACCATACCACATCGGTTGCATTCAGGCATACTTCCACCAGACATGTGATTGCGAATAATACAATGATCCTTTTCATTCTCTAATCCTGCATTTTGCCATTTATATCAAACATGTTGCAAAGTTACGAATAAAATCTATATACCGTATATTATTCAATCCGAAAACATGAATAATTGTCCGTAACCGTGCGGAAGACCTCGCTGATTATGACTTTTTTGCAAGTCATGCACAAAAATGCAATTTTTCGGATAATAATATGATTATTTCCGGGCGATTGTGTTTATCTTTGCAAACAAATTACGAAACTAATCAGCAAAATGAAGAAGAGACTATCTATATTATTCCTAATAATGACGTGTCTGACTGCTCAAGCACAGTCAGGACTCAGCAAACGACAGTTCGCGAAATACTGGCAGGTGGAGTCGGAGTCGCCCGAATACAGAATTGATTTCAAAGGCGATACTTGCGAGATTGTTTCTCCCAAAGGACTGACCCTTTGGCGGAAGGAGAAACTACAACTGGGAACGACAGTAGAATACGATGCCTGTGTAATTGATGAAGGCAAGGAGGACGACCGCCTGAGCGATATGAATGCCTTCTGGCTCGCATCCGATCCGCATGAGAAGGATATATGGAAGAGGGCTGGCTGGCGGAACGGCATCTTCCTGAGATGCTATACGTTGCAGATGTACTATCTGGGCTATGGCGGCAATCATAATTCTACCACTCGTTTCCGCCGGTACGACGGTGACGAGGGTGGGGTGGAGGATGCTGCCAGGCGTCCTAAGATATTAAAGGAATATATCGATGCGGCACATCTGCTGAAACCCAACCACTGGTATCATGTGAAGATAGAGAGCACGCCAACGGGGCGTACGCGGTTCTACGTCGACGGTGAGTGTATCGTGGACTACCTTGATCCGCAGCCGTTGAAAGAAGGTTGGTTTGGTTTCCGCACGACTCTGTCGAGAACCCGGATTACAAACTATAAGGCCTATCAGACACCTCGTCTTTCAATTTTCACGACAGGCGTTCCCCTTCATTGGATAGGAACACAAGGGGACAGGAACTCTGTGCTCACTGGTGAACACAAGGTTCGTGTCCCCTTGTGTTTCGGCGTGCCGTTTGCTGAGGGCGAGGTGAAAGATGTGACATCACTGGGGCTGTCGGACAATACGCCCATCGATGCATGGGTGAATGCCAGATGGCCTGACGGTTCGGTGAAATGGGCTGGCATCGCGGCGGTGGTATCCCAAAAGAACAGTCCTTCTGTTATACGGATATCCCAAAAGAACCGTCCCTCTGTTATAGCAAAGGAGGAGGCGGGGCGTATCGTCGTGAATGCGGGAAAGCTGACGGTGTCGATACCGAAGGCAGGAACGCATCTCTTCGACAGTATCTGTATGAACGGACGGCGGGTGGCTGGAGCTGCCTCGCTTGTGGCTTCGACAGAAGGGGGACAATTCGTCTCACGGCTGACGAAGGCTGAACTGGAACGGGCGGGAGCGGTATCTGCCGTGGTCAGGATGGAAGGCGTGCATGCCAGCGACACCGGACGGAAATGGCTGCCGTTCACGGTAAGGATGTATTTCTTTGCTGGAATCGAACAGATACGTCTCGTGCATACCTTTATATATAATGGTGATGAGAAGAAGGATATGATCCGCAGTCTTGGTGTCCGGTTTAATGTACCGATGCGAGAGGCTGTGTACAACCGTCATATCGCCTTTGCTACAGAGAATGGTATTTGGACTGAGCCTGTTCAGCCGCTCGACGGAAGAAGGATTCTGATCTTCAACGGAGAGAGAAACCGCAATCTTCAGGCAGAGCAGATGGAGGGACAGCGGATACCCGACTATACGGCCTTCGACGAGAAGAACCGTCAACTGCTCGACAACTGGGCACAATGGGATGGCTACCGGCTGTCGCAGTTGACCGACAACAGCTGGTCGATCCGGAAACGGGCCACCTCGGAGAGTCCTTGGATAGGAACGCTGACCGGCACACGCGCTCCGGGCTATGCCTTCGTGGGCGACGTCAGCGGGGGACTTGGTGTCTGCCTGAAGGACTTCTGGCAGTCGTACCCCTCAACGATAGAGGTCGGCAAGGCCCGCAGCAATGAGGCGGAGCTGACGATGTGGCTCTGGAGTCCTGAGGCAGAGGCTATGAACCTGTGCCATTATGACACGATAGCCCACGACCTGCAGGCCAGCTATGAGGATGTGCAGGAAGGGATGAGTACACCCTACGGCATCGCCCGCACCAGCACGATGACACTTATGGCTTACGAAGGCTATCCCGGCAAGGAGAAACTGGGCCAGTCGGCACAGATGCTGTCGGCAGACTATCGGCTGCTGCCAACGCCTGAGTACCTCTATGAGAAGCGCGCTTTCGGTATATGGTCGTTGCCAAAGGACCCGGCAGACAAGGTGGAACAGCGGCTTGAGGCGTATATAAAGGCGTATCAGGGTTATATCGAGCAATACAAATGGTACGGTTTCTGGAACTATGGCGACATCATGCACACCTATGACGATGAGCGTCAGGACTGGCGATACGACGTAGGGGGATTTGCATGGGACAATACCGAACTGGCCACACCGATGTGGCTCTGGTATAACTTCCTCCGTACAGGCCGCCACGACATCTGGCGCATGGCAGAAGCGATGACACGCCATTGCAGCGAAGTCGATACCTATCATATCGGTCTCTTTGCGCCTCTCGGTAGCCGGCATAACGTCACCCATTGGGGCTGTGGCGCCAAGGAAGCCCGTATTAGTCAAGCTGCATTCAACCGTTTCTACTATTATCTTACGACAGACGAGCGGACCGGTGACATCATGCGTGAGCAGAGAGATGCCGACACCCTGCTCTATCATCTTGACCCCATGCGACTGGCAGAGCCGCGAAGCCTGTATCCGTGTAATGCTCCCGCAAGGCTGAGGGTCGGGCCCGACTGGCTGGCATACGCAGGCAACTGGATGACGGAATGGGAACGCTTCGGGACTCAGAAATACTGGGATAAGATAGCCAGGGGCCTGCGGTCGATAGCAGCCTTGCCAGACGGTATCTTTACAGGCAATCTCGCCAAGGGCTATAATCCTGCCACAGGAGAGATCACTTACGATGGCGATCCTTCTGTGCGCAGTACCAATCACCTGATGACAATCATGGGTGGCTTTGAAGTGATGAACGAGCTGCTACCTCTGTCGGGAGACAAGAAGTTCGCTCAGACGTGGCTGGACTTTGCACGTAGGTATAAGCAGATGTCGCTCGACATACGCCACAGTGATTTCCCCGTACGCAGGCTCGAGTCGTATGCTGCCTGGCAGGACCGTGACCCTCAACGGACTCTTTCGGCATGGGAAGCACTCTGGAAGCATGGCGACAGCACATCGAATACCAACGATGCCGCGCTGTGGAGTCTGGATGCCATCTACATGCAGGAGGTGCTGTTAGACAAATAGAAGGTTTTGACATTAAGACAATTAGACATAAAAAGGAATGAAGCTACAAACTATCTTATGCGGCTTGCTGATGACGGTATGCGTGACAGCAGGGGCAACTGATCGAAAGAAACTGAACTTCAACGGCGGCTGGCGACTGAACGTTGGAGATGTGACGGAGGCTTCAAAGCCAGACTTTGATGACAGCCGTTGGCAGCAGGTGACGCTGCCTTATGCCTTCAATGGCGATGAAGCCTTTAGGAAAGACATCGTAGACCTGACTGATACTGTTGCGTGGTATCGTAAGACATTCAGACTGGCAGACATCGCCGACAAGAAGGTGTTCGTAGAGTTTGAAGGTGTACGACAGGGGGCTGACTTCTACCTGAATGGACATCATCTAGGGTTCAGCGAGAACGGCGTGATGGCATGCGGATTCGACATGACACCGTTTATCAAGGAGGGAGAAAATGTGTTGGCAGTACGCTGTGACAATGACTGGAAGTACCGTTCAAGGGAGTATGACAGCCGCTACCAGTGGAACGACCGTAACTTCAACGCCAACTATGGCGGCATTCCGAAGAATGTCTTCCTGCACGTCACTGACAAGCTCTATCAGACGCTGCCCCTGTATTCGAACCTTGGTACGACGGGCACATATATCTATGCTACCGATTTCGATATCCCCGGTCACAAGGCTGTGATCCATGCTGAGTCGCAGGTGCGTAACGAGGATGCCAAGCCTCGGTCATTCACATTCTTTGCGAAGGTGCTCGACGCTGAAGGCAAAGAGGTGGCACATTTCAACGGCGAGCGTATCACCATGCAGCCGGGAGAGACACGCATCGTGAAAATACAGAAGGAGGTAGAAGGTCTGCATTTCTGGTCGTGGGGCTATGGCTATCTCTATACTGTCAAGACGCTTCTGAAGGCTGATGACGGTTCGAAGATTGATGATGTCATTACGCGCACAGGCTTCAGGAAGACAAGATTCGCCGAGGGGAAAATATGGCTCAACGACCGTGTGCTGATGATGCACGGCTATGCACAGCGTACGTCGAATGAATGGCCTGGCGTGGGACTCTCCGTACCGGCATGGCTCAGCGACTACTCGAACGGTCTGATGGTGGCATCGAACGGCAATCTCGTGCGCTGGATGCACGTCACCCCCTGGAAACAGGATATTGAGTCGTGCGACCGTGTGGGATTGATACAGGCGATGCCTGCCGGTGATGCAGAGAAAGACGTGGAAGGACCACGTTGGCAGCAGCGTACGGCAGTCATGCGCGATGCCATCATCTACAACCGCAACAACCCGTCGATCCTTTTCTATGAGTGCGGCAACGAGAGCATTTCGCGTGAGCACATGGTGGAGATGAAGAAGATACGCGATGCCTACGACCCCTTCGGCGGTCGTGCCATCGGCAGTCGTGAGATGCTCGACATCAACGAGGCAGAATACGGCGGAGAGATGTTGTATATCAACAAGAGCAAGAAGCACCCAATGTGGGCAATGGAGTACTGTCGTGACGAGGGCTTGCGCAAGTACTGGGATGAACAGAGCTACCCATATCATAAGGAGGGGGACGGCCCGTTGTACCGTGGCAACCCCGCATTGGACTATAACCATAACATGGATCAGTTTGCCATCGAGATGGCACGTCGCTGGTATGACTACTATATCGAACGCCCTGGCACGGGCACGCGTGTGTCATCCGGTGGTGTGAAGATTGTCTTCTCGGATACCAATACCCATCATCGCGGTGAGTCCAACTACCGCACCAGCGGTGTGACTGATGCCATGCGTATTCCGAAGGATGCATTCTATGTGCACCAGGTGATGTGGAACGGATGGGTGGAGCCCGAAAAGCAGCAGACGTATATCGTTGGCCATTGGAATTATCCCGAAGGCACGGTAAAGAATGTATATGTGGTATCGACAGCCGACGAGGTAGAGCTCTTCCTTAATGGGAAGTCGCTCGGAAAAGGCAAGCAACGCTACCGCTACCTCTATACCTTTGAAAATGTGTCTTTTGAGCCAGGCATCCTTGAGGCTGTAGGCTATACTGAACAGTCAAAGTCTTCCAGCTACAAGCTCGAGACAGCTGGTGAGCCTTATCAGTTGATACTTACAGCCATGGAGAATCCTGAGGGCATGAAGGCCGACGGTGCCGATATGACACTCTTCGAGGTGGAGGTGGTTGACAAACAGGGCCGCCGCTGTCCGCTCGACGATCGTCTGGTATCCTTTAACCTCTGGGGCGAGGGCAAGTGGATTGGCGGCATCGGCACACGTAATAATAAGGAGATGCAGCGTCCTGACGAGAACCGTCCTGCTGGACTGCTCGACGCAGCAGCTACGAAAAACGTATCGGATAACTATGTCGGTGCGATGGTGATTCCTGTGGAGTGTGGCGTCAACCGTGTGTTGGTCCATTCTACCGTCAATGCAGGAGAGATACATCTCTCAGCTTTTGCCGATGGCGTGAAACCCGCATATATCACCGTAAAGAGTTCGCCGGTGGAGATAGAGAATTGTCTGCCGCAGCTGACGCTGAAAGGCCGGCTGGACCGTGGCGAGACACCACTCACCCCCTCTTACGAAGAGAAAGCCCATGAGATAGGCATCGTATCAGTAAAAGCAGGTTATGACAGCGATCATGCAGCAAACAGCTTTGATGACAACGAACTCTCAGAGTGGAAGAACGATGGACAGCTCTCTACTGGTTGGATTACCTATCGCCTGGCCAAGAAGGCTGTGGTTGACGATATCTGTCTGAAACTTACAGGCTGGCGCCTGCGCAGCTATCCGCTGGAGATATATGCCGGTAAACAGCTCATCTGGAGCGGTGAGACGGAGCGCAGCCTCGGCTATGTTCATCTGAAACCGACAAAGGCGGTGAAGACCAATGAGATAACTATCCGTCTGAAGGGGGCTGGCAAGGACAAAGATGCTTTCGGCGGCATCGTAGAGGTGGCTGAGCCTGCTGCCGGGGAACTCGATCTCTTCAAAGCCAAGAACGGTGGAGATACGAAGAGCGAACTACGTATCGTGGAGATAGAATTCCTGGAAAGAGAGAAGTGAAAGACTAAAAAATATCGGATTTGTTGATAATCTTACATAAAAATTATTGTTGTTTCAGAAATAATCATTATCTTTGCATCGATTTACTAAGACGAATAATGGATAAAAAACGAATTCTATCTTTTCTATTTGCGGTATCATCGGTAGCGGTGATGGCCCAGGTGGCGGAAGCGCCAAAAGACGTTAATGGGGTCATAGACAATACCCCCGACAGCATTGCCAAGGCGATGACGGCACGTCCTGTGCCAGGATCAAGCAGAGTGGGGAATAACCCTGTGCTATTCCTGATAGGCAACTCCACGATGCGTACAGGTACGCTGGGTAATGGCAACAACGGCCAGTGGGGCTGGGGATACTATGCCCACGAATATTTCGACCCGACCAAGATTACCGTAGAGAATCAGGCACTTGGAGGCATGAGTAGCCGTACGTTCTATAATAAACTGTGGCAACCGATAAGACAGGCCATCCGTCCTGGTGACTGGGTGATTATCTCTATCGGCCATAACGACAACGGACCGTATGATGAGGGCCGAGCCAGAGCCAGTATCCCTGGAGTGGGTGATGACACACTGGAGGTCGTCATCAAGGAGACAGGTGAGCACGAGACCGTATATACCTATGGTGGCTATATGCGCAAATATATCAATGACGTCAGGGCGCAGGGCGGTCATCCCATCCTGATGTCGCTGACACCACGTAATGCCTACGGCGATAACGGCAAGATCGCGCGCAAGCCTCATACCCAGTGGCTGATGCAGGTGGCTGCCGAGGAGGGCGTACCGTTTGTCGATCTGAATGAGATATCTGCCCGTAAGCTCGACAGCTATGGCGCTTGGAAGACCGACTACCATTTCTTCCTCGACAAGATACACACCAGCCGTTTCGGGGCGATGATGAACGCCCGTTCGGCAGCTGAGGGACTGATGGCAAGTCATAACCCGGCACTCAATCCGTTGAAGACGATGATGCGGAATGTTACACCTGTCACATGGGATGTTGACCGTTCGGAAGGAAAGCCTGTGGTGTTTATCACTGGCGACAGTACGGTCAAGAATAAGGATAAGGACGAAGATGATATGTGGGGCTGGGGAGCAGTCGCTGGAACGGTGTTTGATGAGGATAAGGTCAGCATCGTCAATGCCGCCATGGCTGGGCGCAGCTGTCGTACTTTCCTGAATGAAGGAAGATGGGAAAAGGTCTATAACAGTCTGCGTCCGGGTGATTTCGTACTCATTCAGTTCGGACATAATGACATCAGCCCCATCGATTTGCCAAAATATCGCGGAGCTATCGCCACAGCTTCTGATACCTGTCACGTCTATCAGATGAAGGCTGCAAAGGAAGACCTGTCGAAACAGAACGTTATTGACCAGAAGTTGAAGTCGAATACGCTTGTGGGCAGCTATGAGGTGGTCTATTCCTTCGGATGGTATCTGAAAAAGTTTATTCAGGATGTGCGTGAGAAGGGTGCTACTCCGATACTCGTTTCGCTGACACCCCGTAATGAGTGGCCCAACGGGAAAATGGAACGTCGCAATGACTCATTCGGTGTATGGTACAGACAGGTGGCAGAAGAAACTGGCGTGGAGTTCGTCGACCTGCATAATATCGCAGCCGATTTCTATGACAAAAAGTGTGGCAGTAAGGAGAAAACCAACAAATACTTTAAAAAGGACCACACCCACACATCTTTCCTTGGTGCCAAGACTAATGCCAAATGTGTGGCTCAGGGCCTGCGCGCCAACAAGAGTCCGCTCGCAAAATATCTGAAGTCAAAAATAAAATAGAGATGAAACGATTTGCATTCAAGATGCAGCTGAAGCCCGGCTGCGAGAAGGAATATGAGCGTCGCCATGCAGCTATCTGGCCGGAACTGGTGCAGATGATCAAGGATGGCGGGGTGAGTAACTACAGTATCTATTGGGATAAGGAGACAAACATTCTTTTCGGCTATCAGGAGTGTTCTGGTGAGGGGAACTCGCAGGATACAGAGAATGTGGACCCCATTACCCAGAAATGGTGGGACATGATGGCCGACATCATGGAGGTGAACCCCGATAACTCACCGGTAACGAAACCTCTTGTCGAGGTGTTCCATCTGGACTGAAAAAAGTCATCTGGACTGAAAAAAGTAACCCCCGCCAGGCCGGCGGGGGTTAACTTTTGGCTTACATGTCCTCGTATGTGTCAAGGTAAGTGACATGGGTAACGAGATACTCATCGACACCGTGCTTGCCGTCGGCACCGCCGATACCGCTCTTCTTCACACCGGCATGGAAGCCCTGGATAGCCTCGAAGTGCTCGCGGTTGATGTAGGTCTCACCGAACTCCAGTTCACGGCAGGCCTTAACGGCGATGTTCAGGTCCTTGGTGAAGATAGATGATGCAAGACCGTATTCACAGTCGTTGGCATACTTGATGGCCTCGTCGATGTCTGAGAACTCTACCAGTGGTATTACAGGACCGAAGGTCTCCTCATGGATGATGTCCATATCCTGACGGCAGTTGTCGAGGACGGTGGCAGCAAAGAAGTAACCCTTCTCACCTACACGGTGACCGCCGCAGAGCAGTTTTGCGCCCTGCTTGATGGCGCGCTCCACCTTCTCGGTCACACTCTCCAGTGCACGGGCCTCTACCAACGGCCCCATGTCAACGCTCTCGTCGGCACAGACATCGCCCACCTTCACCTTCGACATCTTGTCGACAAGTATCTTTGTGAACGCCTCCTTCACCTCCTTCTGGACGTAAACACGCTCGGCGTTGTTACAGATCTGGCCATTGTTGCCGATACGGCTGTCAACGATCCACTGTGCTGCACGCTCAAGGTCGGCATCCTTCATGACGATGGCGGGTGCCTTGCCGCCAAGTTCGAGGCTGACCTTGGTGATGTTCTTCGAGGCAGCGGCCATGATGCTCTCACCGGCACTCAAACTCCCTGTACCTGAGACGATGTCGATCTTCGGAGAGCCAGCCATCTCATTGCCTATGACGGACCCCTTACAGGTGACGCTGTTGATGACGCCTG